>Ga0193709_1000190_pt1 | contig 24922 bp, 20 predicted proteins | sample H3c2metaG_FD_160571 | JGI IMG/M metagenome (GOLD analysis project Ga0193709, IMG submission 160571) | Soil microbial communities from a riparian zone of the East river system, Colorado, United States - H3c2 | ecosystem: Environmental > Terrestrial > Soil > Riparian zone | place: USA: East River...
GCCCCGAACCAAATTCCGTCACCGGCAGATCCCACGAAATCACCATTGGAATGATTTTTTTCTCGCCTGGCTCCAGCGTAAATTTCACGGCAATCGCGCCCGCCAACGGTTCGCCGCTGCTCAGCCACGGCGTACTCGTGTTCGAAAGCGTTCCATCCTTCGCAAATGTGCTCCACACTTCGCTGCCAGGGCCGTCCGGCAAAAACGTCGTCACATAGCTCACTTCGACTCCCGCCGATTCCAGCGCCGCAATCGTCATCTGCCCGTCCCATGCCGCCATCTGGTTGCCACCGTGATTACGTTCGAACACCACTCCCTTCATCGTTCCGTCGCCCAGGTGCTCGGAATGGAAGCGGTTGTGATTCCCCTCGTTCAGTCCCGCGCGAAAATCCCGCTCGTTGCCCCGCGTCCAGCCCAACATATTTTCCCAGGACAGCAACAAGCTGACCGTGATTCTCTTTTTCGTAGGATTTTCCGCGTGCCAGCGATACACCGCGACCGGGTAACTTGTCTCCTTATAGTTGTCGGGAAGAATCGGCGAAAATTGTTCCACCGTCACGCGTGCAGGAAATTTGTCCCAGCGATAATCAAACCAGGCCTTCGGATATAAGGCCGCATAATCGCCGGCACCGACGGGATAATCCCAATCCCAGCCCTTCAGCGAATTCCCGTTGGGATGTCCCGTGAACAGAACTTTCGCCGTCCCGCTCGCTTCATCTTCCGACTTCTGAAACATCGCAAACTGATTGGCCCACACGGTTTGAAATTTGTGCACGCCGGGCTGCAAGTGCCAACGCGAAAAATCGCCGCGGAAGCTGCGCGAAAATGTCCCCGCGCCAAATCCGCCCACCGGCGCTCCCTGCCAGTAGCCGTCGTCGATGTGTCCGGGACCCAGCGCGGGCTTGGCCGTCCCTGCATTCGTCAACGGCTGTCCGATCGGGCGCCGCCACGCTGCTTTCGGAATCTCATCCGCGAAGCTAGGCAGAACGACCCCACAAATTAGCAGCAGGCAAACGCCAGCAAACATTCCTCGACGGACTTTCATTGAGCCTCCTGACAAGGCAAAGGGCAGCGCAGAGCTGCCCACAGGTACAGCATTCACTTTGGGGAATGGTATAGAAAATCGATATTCTAGGCAAGCATAACTCGTGGGCTTTTGCGTTCTAGTTAGGAAGCCATCGCCATTTTCGTTCCACACGCCGCCGCAAAATTTGCCGCACGCTGCCTCGCGCGCTATCCTCTGGCGGTGCGCAAAGCTTCTTCTTCCCACTCTTCGCCCACCACCGGCCTGCTTTTTGGCTTGGTTCTTACCTTGGCTGCGGTAACCGTTTATTCCTTTTATGCCCGTTCTCAACTCAACGGCTTGCGAGCGCTGCAAAGCAATTTGGTGGATCGCGATCGCCGCGATTCGCTGCAGCTTCTGCGCGTGCAAAATGATCTGAACTCTCTCGCCTTGGCCATGCGCGACATGCTGGATGCACGTGAGCCCTATCCGCTCACCGCGTGGAGCGGACAATTCCAGCGCATTCGTGAGGATCTGGACGCGGCCTTGAAACTGGAAGAAAGTTTTTCACCTGCTGCGCGGACCGCGGACCAACGCCAGTTCCTGAGCCAGTCCCTTGCGCAATTTTGGGACGCTGTAGATCGCATGTTCGAATTGGCCGGCTCCGGCAAAGAAAAAGAAGCTCGCGATCAAATACAGCTCACATTGCAAGCCCGTCAAGCGGCCCTCAGCACGGCCGTCTCCCGCCTGCTGGTGCAAAACAATGAAGGCGAGGAGCTGGCCGCGGACAAGATTACGAAACTCTACGATGGCGTGCAGCGCCAGCTCTATCTGTTGCTTGGCGCAACTCTGGTCGTCATCGTGCTCACTAGTCTTTACCTCATTCTCTCCAACCGCAGGATATTCGCTCGCCTCGAATTGCTCTCCGCGCAACGCAGCGAGCTCGCGCAGAAATTAATCCATACCCAGGAGTCCACGCTGCGCCACATTTCCCGCGAACTGCACGATGAGTTCGGCCAGGTGTTGACCGCGATCGGTGTACTACTTGGCCGCGCCAACAAACAGTTGCCGCAATCGTCTCCGCTCCACTCCGATCTGACCGAAGTCCGCGAAATCGCCCAATCCACGCTGAACAATATTCGCAGCCTTTCGCAAGCTCTCCATCCGGTGCTGCTCGAAGAGGTCGGACTGGAAAGCACACTCGATTGGTATATTCCCACGGTCGAACGGCAAATGGGCCTCGCTCTACACTATGAAAAATCTGGAACACCCTTCAACATAGAGTCGTCAGCCGGTGTGCAGGTTTATCGCATCGCGCAGGAAGCCTTGAACAACGTAAGCAAGCACGCGGGCGTACAGGAAGCCTGGGTACGTCTGATGTACAAGCAGGATGTATTGATTCTTGAAGTGGAGGATCATGGCAAAGGCATTTCGCCGCAACCCGCGCCGACTGACGGAAAGTACGAACGCGGCATCGGTCTGGTGGCCATGCGCGAACGCGCGCAATTAATTTCTGGCAACATTGAATATCTGCCAGCCAACGCACGAGGCACTTTAGTTCGAATGAGTGCGCCGAGGGAAAAAGTGGAATCCAATGTCAGATAAAATCAGCGTTTTACTGGTGGATGATCACGCGCTGGTGCGCCGCGGCTTCCGCCGCATGCTCGATGATGACGAAACACTTGAGGTTGTCGGCGAAGCCAGCAACGGAACTGAGGCCGTGCAGCTGGCTGGGAAATTACACCCGCAGGTAATTGTGATGGACTGCCAGTTGCCGGAACTGACCGGCGTCGCTGCCACCCGAATAATCCTGCGCTCTCATCCCGAAACCGCGATCCTCATGCTCAGCATGCATTCAGAAGACACACTCGTCCGCCAGGCTCTCGATGCCGGAGCACGCGGCTACGTTCTCAAAAACGCCAACGATCTCGATTTGGCCAGCGCCATAAAGAATGTCGCCGCAGGCAAATCGGTCATCGATCCGCAGCTTCAGCGCGCCGAAACTCTCAAAGGCGAGCGCGACACGGCTCTCACCGCTCGCGAACTCGAGGTTCTGCAACACATCGTCGCCGGGAAATCGAACAAGGAGATTGCCTCGGAGCTCGCTCTCAGCGTGAACACCATCTCCGTACATCGCGCCAACATCATGGAGCGCCTGGGAATTCACAAAACTGCGGAACTGGTGGTCTATGCAATTCGAAATGGGCTGGTGAATCTGCCGTGAAGCGGCGCTCTTTTCTGGAGTCCGGCACCGCGCTTGCCCTGGGCTCGTTCTTTCCGTTCGACAGGTTAGCTGCCAATGCTTCAAGCAATCCTCTTTTCCAGCTAAAGGACGTTACATCGCAAGCTGGCATCGATTTCCGTCACAACAGCGGCGCCTATGGCGGGAAGTTTCTTCCGGAAACCCTCGGCTCCGGTTGCGCTTTCCTCGATTACGATTCGGACGGCTACCCAGACATCCTGCTGGTAAATTCCATGGACTGGCCCGGTCACAAACGTATTCGCTCCGCGTTGAAACTCTACAAAAATAATCGCAACGGAACTTTCTCCGACGTTACCCGTGCCGCGGGCTTGGACATCGAACTATACGGCATGGGGGTGGCCGTCGGCGATTACAACAACGACGGATTCCCAGACATTTTGATCACCTGTGTCGGCCAAAATCACCTGTTTCTGAATACCGGCAAAGGCACTTTTCGCGACGTCAGCAAATCCAGCGGCCTCGGCAGCCGCATGGCTTTCAGCACCTCAGCTCTGTGGTTCGATTATGATCGCGACGGCCATCTCGACCTGTTCGTCTGCAATTATGTGAATTGGTCGCCGGAACACGACGTCTTTTGCAGCCTCGATGGAAAAAATAAATCCTATTGCACTCCCGAGGCCTATCGAGGAGAGACCTGCTGGCTGTTCCACAACCGCGGCGATGGCACCTTCGAAGACGTCACTGCAGCCAGCGGAATTTTTGACACCAGCTCAAAATCGCTCGGCGTTGCCATGCTCGACTTCGATCAAGATGGCTGGCCCGATCTTTTCGTCGCCAACGACACTCAGCCCAACAAACTCTATCGCAATTTGCGCAACGGAAAATTCAAAGATGCCGCCGTTGAAGCCGGCCTCGCTTTCAGCGCCGACGGAAAGGCCCGCGCAGGCATGGGCGTCGATGTCGGCGACTTCGAAAATTCTGGCCGACCCGGAATCGCCATCACCAACTTCGACAATGAAATGGTTGGACTGTACCGTTCGCCTTCCGCCGGGCAATTCGATGACGCGTCGCTCGCGGCCGGTGTCGGCGGGCCTTCCAAAACAACTCTGGGCTTTGGCTGCGGTTTCGCCGATCTCGATCTGGACGGCCGTCTGGATCTGGTTATTGCCAACGGCCACATCGACGATACCGTTCGCAACATTCGCGGCAACGTCGGTTACGCCCAACCACCACATCTATTCCTGAACCTTGGCAATGGGAAATTTCAAGATGTCGTAAACACCAACGGCGGAGATTTTGCCGCGCCTCGTGTCGGTCGCGGTCTGGCCTTCGCTGACTTCGACCGCGATGGTGACGTGGATCTTCTGCTCACCACCAACAACGGCCCCGCTTACCTTTTCCGCAATGATTTGCACTCCGGAACTCGCGCCTTGCGCCTTCATCTGACCGGAACCAAATCCAATCGCGACGCTATCGGAGCCGTTGTTCGCATTTATCACGGCGGCGAAACTCAGATGCGCACCGTCCGCGGCGGATCGAGTTATTTATCGCAGTCCGAACTGCCTTTGACTTTTGGTGTCGGCAAGTCCGATCGCGTTGACCGCTTAGCAGTAGAATGGCCCAGCGGAACCACCCAGGAGTTCAAGAATGTTGCGGCGGGCAAAGCCTACGAACTACATGAAAATGAGGCGCTTACGGATGCGCGCCAATTCTAATATGTTTGCATTATTGTGCCCTTCCGCCGCCTCCCCTATAAATGATCTCAAGAAAGTAAACAGCGCTACCCGAATTCACGATTTTCATGACACCTCGGGAGCAGCCCTTAGCGACGCGGTCGGATACCCCAAACTATTCCGGCCGCGTTCGCATTTCTCGGGGATCGACGAGTGGCACAATTTGCATTTCGGGGTTAACGGGTGATGACTCGCTGGCGGTTTCCGCTTCTTTTCCTTCTAACTCTTTCCGCGGTTTATTTGTACGCATACCCTGCCGCCACCATCATGTACGGCGGCGGCGTCCTGGTTCACACCGGAGCAGGAATTGTTCTTGCCCTGCTGCTGATTCCGATTTTGCGTCAGGTCTTTCGCGATTGTCCTCTGGAAATTCGCTTCGGTTGGCTACTGATCGCCGCGGGAACTCTGCTCGGTCTGGTATTGATCAAAATCGGCACGCCGAATCGTTTCCATCTTTGGCTCTATTTGCACATTGCTCTTTGCGCTGCAGGAGTTTTGCTCGTCGCCACTTCCTGGCTCACTCGACGAGGCTGGCTAGGCAAAGGCTTGGTTGGGGCGGTCACCAGCTTTGCGGTACTGACTCTGCTGATGACTGGAAGCGCTGCTGGCTCGTGGTGGGCCCGCAACATCGCGTGGAAAAACTCTAATCGTGTGGTCAATCCGCACATGCCCACGGAAACCATGGACGGCGAAGGCGATGGACCCAGCGGAAAATTCTTCCCGAGCTCGGCGCAAACGCGGGACGGCAAAAATATTCCCGCGAAATATTTTATGCAATCTCAAGCCTGCGAGCGTTGCCACTCCGACATTTACAAACAGTGGAACAGCTCCGCGCACCACTTTTCCTCTTTCAACAACCAGTGGTATCGCAAAAGCATCGAGTACATGCAGGACGTCGCTGGCGTGAAATCATCCAAGTGGTGCGCCGGTTGCCACGATCCCGCTCTTCTCTTCAGCGGAATGTTTGATACTCCGATTCGTCAGATCGAGAATACGCCTGCGGCGCAGGCCGGCCTCAGCTGCATGATGTGCCACAGCATCGTCGAAGTGAAAAGCACCATGGGCCAGGGCGATTTCGTCCTGGAATATCCCAAGCTCCACGAACTGGCCGCCAGCGAAAATCCCGTGATGCGCGCGCTGCACGACTTCGTGGTCAAAGTGAATCCTGAACCGCACCGCCGCACCTTCCTAAAACCGTTCATGCGCGAGCAGACCGCCGAATTCTGCTCCGGTTGTCACAAAGTTCATCTCGACGTTCCGGTGAATAGATATCGCTGGGTGCGCGGATTCAATGAATACGATAACTGGCAAGCCAGCGGCGTCTCCGGCCAGGGCGCGCGCTCTTTCTATTACCCGGCAAACTCTATGATGTGCGCGGACTGCCACATGCCCTTGCTGCCTTCGAAAGACGAAGGCAACATCAACGGATTCGTTCACTCGCATCGCTTTCCCGGAGCGAACACTGCGGTGCCCACCGCGAACCAAGATCCCGAGCAACTTGCACAGAGCGTGAAGTTTCTTCAGGACAAACAAGTCACCGTCGATGTGTTTGGAATTTCTCCTGCAGAAAAGGAGATTGTGCACCCTGCAGCTTCGCCCTTGGCAAATGGCCAGGAACTTTCCACCACTTTCGCGGTTGGCGAAGAAGCCGACGTTACTGCTCCGCAGGGTCCCAAGGGCGAAGCGCGGCCGATCACCGCGCCTCTCGGACGCGTAAATGCTGCCGTGCGTCGCGGCGACGACTACCTGGTGGACGTGGTCGTTCGAACCCGCAAAGTTGGGCATTTCTTCCCTGGTGGAACCGTGGACGCGTTCGATGTCTGGCTCGAGCTGCAAGCCACCGGCGAAAAAGGCCAGATACTTTTCTGGAGCGGAAAAGTCGAGGACGAGGGCAAAGGTCCGGTGGAACCCGGAGCGCATTTTTACCGTTCGCAACAAATCGACGCTCACGGCAACCTGATTAACAAGCGCAACGCGTGGTCAAATCGTGCCGTCGTCTACGTCCATTTGATTCCGCCCGGCGCAGCTGACACCGTCCATTTCCGCATGCACATTCCGGAAGACGCCGGCGACAAGATCAATCTTCATGCCAAACTGAATTACAGAAAATTTATGTGGTTCAACACGCAGTTCTCTTACGCCGGCGAAGAGGATAGCACTCAGCCCAAAGGCGCGGCCACTCCCGATTATGACGACCGCAAATTCGCTTTCCACGGCGACACTTCTGGGGTTGCGGGCGCACTGAAGAGAATTCCCGATCTACCCATCATCACTGTCGCTGAAGACACCAAATCAATTTCTGTACTGCCAAAACGAGATTCTGCGCCTGCTCCCAAGGCAATTGCTTTAAAGGAAGACTGGATGCGCTGGAATGATTATGGCATCGGACTGTTTCTGCAGAATGATTTCAAGGGAGCCGAAGCCGCGTTCATCAAAGCCACGGAAGCTGATCCCAATAATTTCGATGGCTGGGTAAATATCGGCCGAGTGCGCACGCAGGAAGGTGACACCGCAGGAGCATTTACAGTTCTGGATAAGGCGCTATCGTTGAAACCTAATTTGGCGCGTGCAAACTATTTCTATGCGCGCGACTTAAAAGAAGAAGGCAAGTACGACCAAGCCATCGCTAAATTGCAAAGCGTATTGCAGCAATATCCGCGTGATCGCGTGGTGCGTAACGAACTTGGCCGCATTTATTTTCTGCAAAAGAAATATTCTGATGCGGCGAAAGAATTTGAAGCTACGCTCAGCATTGATCCGGAGGACTTGCAGGCCCACTACAATCTGATGCTCTGCTACAACGGTCTCGGCGACGATGCCAAAGCAGAAGCGCACAAAATCCGTTATTTGCGTTACAAGGCCGATGAATCCGCGCAGGCCATTACCGGACCTTATCGACAGAATCATCCGGAAGACAACAATGAACGCCAACCGATTCACGAGCACCTATCCGTCGCGCTGACCGCGCCGAAAGGCGCGGCTGCTGCAAAGAAATCCGGCGTCGCTCAAAGCAATCGTTCTTCAGCAGCTTCACCTGCGGGAACGGATTAATCCGTCAAACTTTCGTGAAGGACAACAATAAATGACCTGGATCAAAACAGTTTCCATGCTGGACGACGAGCGAGTAAAAGCCGCAATCGAGGCCGAGCGAAAATTATATCCACAAGAATATGCGACCCCTGTGCCCGCGCTGGACCGTGGCTTTGAGGCCAGCATCGTCGGTTCGCACACGCTGCTGCCCGATGTGCTGTTTCATTCCTTTAGCGCATTTGGCGCGATGATGGCGCCGGAACTCCCTCTGCAACGGCGGCAGCATGAAATGATCGCGACCATGGTTTCGATCACCAACCGGTGCCACTATTGAATCGAATCGCACGCAGAGTTTCTGCGTAGAGTGACGTTGGACGATTCGCTGATCGAGGCATTGCGCCGTGACTATCGCAGTGCTCCTATTAGCGAGCAGGAACGCGCGATGTGCGACTACGTGGTGAAACTTACCAAGGACGCAGTGCAATGCAGTCCGGCGGACCTGGACAAATTGCGCGCGGTTGGCTTCGACGATAAAGGAATTTTGCAGATCACTTTGATTGCATCCTGGTTCAACTACATCAATCGCGTGGCCGATGCACTGGGCGTTGGCCGCGAAACTCCTGCGGAGAAACCTTGAAGAAATATTTTGCCATCAGCTCGGCGCAAGCGATTGTTGTTTCATTGGTTTCCTTATTTGTATTTTCTACAATCACGAAAGCGCAAAGCGCCGAAGCTGGCGTTACTTTTCAAGATGTCACCGCAAAAGCTGGAATCCATTTCGTTCACAACAACGGGGCGTTTGGCAAAAAGTATTTGCCCGAGACGGTGGGTCCCGGAGTCGCGTTTATCGACTACGACAACGATGGATGGCCGGACATTTTCTTGGTCAACGGCATGGACTGGCCGGGGCACGGACAAAAGCACACTACGGCAAAGCTTTATCATAACAATCACGACGGAACGTTCACTGACGTCACGCACAAAGCGGGCCTCGACATCGCAATGTACGGGGTCGGCGTGGCGGTCGGCGATTACGACAATGACGGCTACGACGATCTGTTTGTCACTGCATACGGTCAATCTCACCTCTTTCACAATAATGGCAATGCAACATTTACCGACGTCACGCAGAAGGCTGGGCTCGGCGGAATCAAGGAATTCAACACCAGCGCCGCTTGGGTTGACTACGACAGAGACGGCAAACTCGATCTGGTGGTTGGGAATTACGTGCAGTGGTCGCCAGAAAGCGATCTGTATTGCACGATGGACGGCAAGAGCAAGTCGTATTGCACGCCCGAATCGTACCAAGGAACGTCCGTGCGGCTCTGGCATAACAATGGCAATGACAGCAATGGAAACGTTACTTTCTCCGAAGTGACGCAAAAAGCCGGGCTTGGCGAACCAACTTCCAAGACGCTGGGAGTTGCGGTGCTCGATTACGACAACGACGGCTGGCCGGATTTGCTTTTTTCCAACGACACGCAGCCGAACAAGCTCTATCGAAATAACGGCAACGGAACCTTTACTGAAAAAGCCGTCGTCGCGGGTGTGGCGTTCAGCGAGGACGGCGTGGCGCGTGCGGGCATGGGCGTGGACACTGCCGACTACGACCGCACCGGCAACACCAGCCTGATGATCACGAATTTCTCGAACCAAATGATTTCCCTCTATCACAACGAAGGCAAAGGATTGTTTGTTGATGAAGCGCCGCGTTCTGATGTGGGCCGCGCTTCCCTGCTAACGCTTGGATTTGGATGTTTCTTCTTCGACTACGACCTTGATGGCTGGCCGGATATTTTGGTGGTGAATGGCCACATTGATCCGGACATTCAGAAGGTGCAAGTGAACGTGAAGTACGCGGAGCCGCCGCATCTTTTTCGAAATTTGGGCAAAGGAAAATTTGCCGAGGTCACGAAATCGGCCGGAGCGGAGTTTGCCGCCGCACGCGTGGGAAGGTCAGCTGCGTACGCTGATGTATTTAATGATGGGCGGCTAGATGTGCTGCTTTCCACGAATGGCGGCGCAGTGCATCTTTTTCGAAATGTGGCTGCGAAAGATTCTTCCTCCTCCGCGAATCACAGCGTGCGATTCAAATTGATTGGAACAAAATCGAATCGCGATGGAATTGGCGCTGTGGTGCGCGTGACCTCTTCAGACGGAACGCAAACGCAAATGCTGAAGAGCGGGTCGAGCTACCTGGCGGCGAATGAATTGGTGATGACGTTTGGCCTGGGAAAGTTGACGAAAGCGGATGCGGTAGAGATTCGCTGGCCAAGCGGTCAAGTCGACAAACTGTTGAACGTGAATGCTGGGCAGACGGTGACAGTGACGGAAGGCAAGGGCGTGACGGCGGGGAAGGCGTTCGCGAAGTAAGAGATCATGCTGCGCCTCTACGGGAAAGGTGGAGGGCACAGGTTGTCTGGTTTTTGTCAAACTTGCAGAGTGCGAAGGTAGGGGACGCTGGCCTTCATCAGGTCCAGGTTCATTTCGACGAAATAGTTTTTGATGCCGGCGGTTTTTGCTGCGGAGAAGATCTTCTTCCAATCCAAGCTGTCTTGTCCGACTGGCATCATTTTTTTTGTTTCGGCTGACCAGCCTTGTACGTGCATGGAAATGAAGCGGCCGGGATACCTGGTGAAATATTCGGCGGCATCGTAACCGCTGCTGATAGTGGAGACCTGGAACTGGAACTTGACCAGCTTCGGATCGAGAAGGTCGAACAGGAGATCATAGGTTCGCTTGCCATCTACCGTTGAGAGCTCAAAGTCTTCATTATGCAGACCCTGTTGAATGCCGGCCTGAGCCGACTTTTCGGCCATTTTGTTGTATTCGTCGGCGGCGCGCTGCACATCGTCCATGGTTGGCTTTTTGAGGCCATTGAGTGTCGGCACCAGCATTTGCGTGAGGCCGAGATCTTTTGCCCAGGCGATTCGGTCCTCCTGATTCGCCCGGAGTTCTTCGATACCGAAGTGCGAGCTCACGCAAGTAACAGCCGCATCGTTCAAAATTTTCCTAAGTTCGGCCCCCTTGTACGCGGCCAGGCCGGCGAAGCCTGAATCGGCATAGCCGACGGGCGAACACATCTCGATCGTCTGGAATCCGGCGGCAGCGAGTTGCTTGATGGTGCCGGGAAAATCCTTGGCGATCATGTCCCTGACCGGCCAAGTCTGGCATCCGATGGGCATGCCGAGCGGATTGGCGCGAAGACGCAGCGCTCCTGCGCCGGCAAGAAAGCTGGCCGCAGTGGCGGTCGCTCCTGCATTCTTAAGAAATGTTCTTCTGGAAATCGCAGACATGGACGCCTCCGTATTCATTGTTCCTTGGTCACGGCGTGCTAACTAGAGTTCCCAGCGAGTGCGCCGTTCTGGGCGAATGTATTTGTCGGCGAGATTGGAGCTGCCTACTTTCATGTTGGAGCGATCCCAATCGAGCCGCTGTCCCAGTTGCGTGGCGACATTTCCGAGGAGCAGCGTCTCCGTGACCATGCCGGAAAATTCAAAATTGCCCCCGGGCTTGACCTTGCCGCCTTTTGCGGCGTCGAGCCATTCGCGTTCGTTGCCAGGTGATCTTGGCAGGGTCTTTGGCGGTTGTTTGTAGCTTTGCATTTTGGATTCGGGAATTAACCTCGGGCTACCGCCATTAAATGCACAGAGAATCTTACCGCGATCGCCGACGAACAAGAGGCCTTCATCGATTTCTTCTCCCTCGCCTCTTAAGGGAAGATTTTCTGGCAGTTCGTCGGGGCGCGGCGGTTTTAGACCGCCATCGTACCAAGTAAATTTCAACGGTGGCATGTCGCCACGGGCAGCAAAGTTGTAGCGGATAATCGAGGCGAGCGGATAGGTCTCCTCGTAGCGATCGGTGGTACTGGCTTCGACGCTCGACGGTGCTTCGAGTTTCAAGACTCGAAAAATTGTGTCGAAACTGTAGGAGCCCATATCGCCCAGTGCGCCGCAGCCGAAGTCACTCCAGCCACGCCAGACGAAGGGGACGTAGGCGCGATTAAAGGGGCGTTCAGGAGCGGGTCCGAGCCAGAGGTCCCAATCCAATCCGTCGGGTACGGGTTCAGCGTCCTTAGGACGGTCGAGACCTTGCGGCCAAAACGGGCGGCTCGACCAGTTGACGACTTCGCGCACCGGACCGATGGCGCCATCCCAAATCCATTCGCAGAGTAAGCGCGTGGATTCGGAGGCTTGGTTGGCGACTGCGATTTGCGTTGCCACTCCGGTTTGCTTGGCGATTTCGGCCAGGCGCCGCGCTTCATAAATCGTATGGGTCAACGGCTTTTGGCAGAAGACGTGTTTGCCTTTTTTCATCGCGGCAGCGGAGACGGCGGCGTGCAGATTGTCGGTGGTACAGACAACAACGGCGTCGAGATCCTTCTGCTTTTCAAGCAGCTCGCGGAAGTCGCTGTACGCAGCGCAACCGCGATACTGGCCGGAGCGTTGTTGAGTGGCGTAGTAGGCATCGACAATTTTCTGGCAAGGTTCGCGGCCAGAGACACCGGCGGGTGCGCGCATGGAGTGAGTGAGCTGAATGGGAGTGTCCGGGCTGAGCCAATCCCAGCCACTAGCAACGCCAAGTAGTTTGTGAATAGAGTTGCAAAATTCGTGCGTATCCCATTGCGGATGGTTGAAGGCGATTTTATTGGGATCGCAGACGGCTACGCCTTGCACGTCGGGTTCTTGCAAAAAGTGCAGCATGACGCGGAAGCCCTGGGAGCCAACGCCGATGAACGCAATGTTGAGCTTGTCGCTGGGCGCAACGTAATTGATGCCGCCCAATACCCGTCGTGGAACGATGGTGAGGCCGGCTGCCGCGGCGGTTTGCGTCAGAAATTTGCGCCGCGAAAGCGCGGGCTCAAGAAAGCTGCGAGGCCCAAGGCGATTCTTCACTGTTCCTCCCTAAGCACGGCGATCAACTCGGATACTTTAAACGAATTCGAAGTCTGTGATGCGGGAAATTTAATTCGATTTAAGAAAGGGCTATTTTCAAGTTCAAGGGAACAGCGGAGGTGGGACGCGAAGTCGGCAGCGCGGAAGAAAGAGACGGACAAAGAGAGATTTCTCGCTGCGCTCGGAATGACGATGTTGGATTGGCACCACAATTCAACGCGTGAGGCCGAGAAGGCAGCGGTTCAAGCAAAAGAAGGGCATGGCATGCCGTACCCTTACGGGAACAACCAAGCAGGAAAAAATTACAAACGGCAGATAAGGAGTTCGCGTTCGTAGACCATTTCTTTCGGGAGATGGTCGTGCAGCTCGATGAACAGCTCTTCGTGTTCGATGACTTCGCGGCGCCAGGCTTTGCCGTCGAATTCCTGCAGCACTTCGAATTTCTTGCGGGGAAAATCCAGGCCGCTCCATTCCATATCCTCGTAGTCGGGCATCCAGCCGATGGGAGTTTCGCGGCCCTGGGCGCGGACGCGGGCGCGGTCCACGATCCATTTCAAGACGCGCATATTTTCGCTGTAGCCGGGCCAGATGAATTTGCCTTCGGCGTCCTTGCGGAACCAGTTCACGTGGAAGATGCGCGGGGTGACGGTCAGCGAGCGCTGCATCTGGATCCAATGGCGGAAATAATCGCCCATGTGATAGCCGCAGAAGGGCAACATGGCCATGGGATCGCGACGAACTTTGCCGATGGCGCCAGCGGCTGCGGCGGTCATTTCCGAGCCCATGGTTGCGCCAATGTACACCCCAGAGCTCCAGTTGAAGGCCTGATAGACGAGCGGCATGGTGGTAGCACGGCGTCCGCCGAAGATGAAAGCGTGCAGAGGAACGCCAGTCGGAGATTCCCAGCAAGGGTCGATAGTGGGACATTGTGAAGCGGGCGCGGTGAAGCGCGCGTTCGGGTGAGCGGCTTTCGCGCCTGTCTGCTTGGCGATTTCGGGAGTCCAGCGATTGCCTTGCCAATCGGTAAGTTCGGCGGGTGGCTCGTCGGTCATACCTTCCCACCAGACGCCCCCGTCGGGAGTGAGCGCGGTGTTGGTGAAGATGGTGTTTTTCGAAAGCGTGGCCATCGCGTTGGGATTGGTTTTAGCGGAGGTGCCGGGTGCTACGCCGAAGAAACCAGACTCGGGATTCATGGCGCGGAGTGCGCCACTTTCGTCGGGGCGAATCCATGCGATATCGTCGCCGACGGTCCAGACTTTCCAGCCTTCAAATCCTTTGGGTGGAATGAGCATGGCGAAATTGGTTTTTCCGCAGGCGCTGGGGAATGCGGCGGCGACGTAAGTTTTTTCCCCCTTGGGATCTTCGACCCCGAGGATGAGCATGTGCTCGGCCATCCAGCCCTCATCGCGCGCGATGTTGGAAGCAATGCGCAGCGCAAAACATTTTTTGCCGAGAAGAGCGTTGCCGCCATAACCGGAGCCGTAAGACCAGATTTCTCGCGATTCGGGGAAATGGACGATGTATTTTTCTTTGTTGCATGGCCAGGGCACGTCTTTTTGGCCAGCAGCTAGTGGCACTCCCACCGAGTGCATGCAAGGAACGACGCGAACGCCTTTATCGATTTCATCGAAAACGCGCTGCCCGATGCGGGCCATGATACGCATGTTGACGACGACGTAGGGCGAATCGGTAAGCTGCACGCCGATTTTTGCCATGGGCGAGCCGACAGGACCCATGCTGAAGGGGAGGACGTACATGGTGCGGCCCTTCATGGCGCCGCTGAAGAGCGACTTCAGCTTCTTGCGCATTTCGTAGGGATTTTCCCAATTGTTGGTGGGGCCAGCGGTGTCCTTGGAGTAGGAACAGATGAAGGTGCGATCTTCTACACGAGCGACGTCATTGGGATCGGAGCGAGCGTAGAAGCACCCCGGCCAGAGCTTTTCGTTGAGCTTGATAAACGTGCGGCTGGCGACCATTTCCTTGCAGAGCTGGTCGTTTTCTTGCTGCGAGCCGTCAACCCAGTGGATACGAGCCGGGCGGGTGAGTTCGGCCATTTTTTCCACCCAGCGCAGGAGGTGGTCGTTCTTGCTGAGCGGCGATGCGAGATTGCGGGAACTTATAGTTGGAGAACTCATACCAGCGCTTCCCTCCCAGGGATGCTGTCAGACAGCAGGCGCGATGCGGCGTATTCGAAGCGCTGTCAGGGCTAGCCAAACAGGGCTAGCGAGTTGTTAGCGATACCGGGATTCGAACCCGGATTTTTGTCTTGAGAGGGATTCGAAACCTCCAGGTATCGCATTTTAAAGACAGCACTTAACAAGTCATCTGCATTAAACTTTCTTCCCGAATTGCATTGTTCGTGGTGCAGTATTTCCACGGTCGTGAGAGGGCCGTGAGCAATGGGCAATGCGAAATCCAAGAAGTGAATGCAAGATTGAAACGCGGCGAAGGTGGGATTGGTTACCGCACATCGAAGGGTTCGAACGGCGAAAAGCTTCCATCGAAGTTCCTCTACTTCGCCTTCTACCAGGGCTCGCAGCAAAAGTTTGTCAATTCCAAAACCAACGATCCGGAAGAGGCCTACCGCCAACTGCTCGATGCTCGATGCTCGACGAGCGACTAGCGAAGGCGTGCGGCTTCTGCCGTCCGAGGTTTCGCGCATTCGCTACGAAGACCTGAGAGCTATTTTATTGGATTATTACCACGAACACAAACCGTGCTCGATCATCGTCGCACAGCTATGAAATTTACGGGTCATAAAACGGAGCACCTCTTCGCGCGCTACAACATCAAAACAACAGATGACGTGCGCGAGGCTCTGATTAAGGTCGGGCAGTTCAAGACCGGAACCGTTACGCGGATTGCCGAAACTTCTGAAGCAAGATAAGATTGATTCATCCGTGGCGCTATCGTCTAGGGGTTCAGGACGCCGCCCTCTCACGGCGGTAACACGGGTTCGAATCCCGTTAGCGCTACCAATTCAAGCTGCTAGCAAAAACCCTTCCTTACTGTTCTCAATCCAGTTATCCAGATCGAGCCGATCGATCGTATAGCGCCGGCGGTTCGGCACGTAGGGAATCTTCCTCTCACGGAACCATGTCTCGCATCAGGTCAACGCCGACGCAGATGTACTCCGCAGCCTTCTCGATCGAGAGCATGCGCGGACCTACGAATGGAATCACCGTCGAAGATACAATTGGTTTCTTAAATCTATGCTGGATCGGCATGGGCAAAAATCCTGGGGAGTGCCGACTTGATCCAAGCGTTGCTGTGATTCCAAGAGCCGGCTTAGCGGAAGCTAATATTCATTGAAGGAGCGGGGCACAAAAGCCTTCTCGTCTTCTGCGCCCTGCCTTGTTTGATTGGTTCGAAGCGAGAATAACACAGTGTCCAGCCAGAACCCGTCATATTCAATTAGGAGAAGTTCTTAGAACTACGATCTGACGGAAGAACAGTCATAGGAATGTACCCAGATCACACTTGGACTAGCCTCGGAGATGCGGGACGAAGTTTAGGAAGATCGCCGCGTTCGAGGTCGTTTCCTGCGATTCGAGTGTCGTACGATCCCGTGCGCGGAGCCAGGCTTTCTAATTTGGCATTTCCGGGACGCTATAAATTCCAACGAGCAAGCCGAAGTCGAGAAAAACCCGTAGGCTGCAATCGTCAGCAGCCTAATCCCAGGTAGCATTTTTCCCGTGGCCCTTGCAGGCGACCTTCTGAGTCCATACCCGGCTACCAGGAGCACGGGCCGGCAGAAACATCGTAGTGAGGTCTTCGCGGTATGGCTTCGGGTCTGACCAACGGTTAGATTGCAGGGACCATCTGGAGTCCCCAATGGCTAGTTGGGTTTTGATATGCCCGAAGTGCAATTCAGGCTTCGCGCACTCTCAGGTTAAAGACACTTTGCAAAACTTCTTCTTGGCGAACAAGCCAACTTTCCTGACTGGAGGGACCGCCCTTGACTGCCCGAATTGTGGTCACACCGGAACTTACCAACAGACCGACCTGAGATACCGATCCTAAGTCCGCTGGCGTACCATTTTATCGCCTCGCCCGTGCTATCACGCGGATTCATAAGCACTGTTGCCACGAAATGGGCCGTATGAACAATCGAGGAGTCTTAATTTATGGCGTCTAAGGCTACCGAACCGGCGTCGACGGACAGCGCCGCCTCAGAATTAAAGGAGCGCGTTGCAGAGCGGTTTGGTGTACTTCCGAATTTTTTCCGCCTCGCGTCCGAGACTCCAGAGATCACCGAGAAAATGTGGGGATTTGCCCAAGCTGCATACCTCGATAACCCACTGCCTGCCGTGTTTAAGGAGCGGCTTTTCGTTCATCTCTCGCGCTTTTGCGCAGTCCGGTACTGCATTACCCGGCATGTGGGCTTCCTTATGGGGCTGGGTCGTCCCGCTGGCGATGCAAATGCGCCGGTTCAGGGCGTTGAAGACGTTGTTAAGCTACTGCAACGTTCATTTCCACGGGGGCACGCACTAGAGTTGTGCCTTTCGCTTTGTGCGAGCTGTCCAGCGCCCCTTGTCGAAATGCCAAGTGCCAACACGCAAATGGAAGAGGCTATCTTTGCGGTCGCGGCTCATGTCTTCTTACAAACGCCTCAAGCCCCTGCCTGCCTCGATACACTCGAACGATTGTTAGGCCAGGTGCGACTTCAGTACCTGCTCGTATTCTTGGCATTCGTTCGGGCAGCCCACTACTGGACCAAAGTCCATCCGGAACTCGAAGTTGAGGATGACATCAAGCAGCTTCTCAAGACGCATGAAGCACTGGCGACCTGTATTCTTAGCGACCCGGAAGCCCGTTCTGACCATGTCAGCCAATCACTTTTAGACGAGCTGCCCGCGCTGCGCTTAAAAGCCGATAAGGCGATCGGTTTGCTGGCTGCGATTGTGGATTCCTCAGACGATGCTATCGTCAGTAAAACTCTAGATGGCATCGTCACCACCTGGAACACAGGTGCGGAGAGAATATTCGGATACACCGCTCAAGAAGCCGTAGGTCAGCACATCTCATTTATCGTTCCGCTCGACCGCCGGGATGAGGAAGCAGCCATCCTTGAGCGACTAAGGCGAGGCCAACGGATCGAGCATTTCGAAACTGTCCGTGTGCGCAAGGACGGAACTACAATTGATATATCACTGACAATTTCTCCCATTATCGATTCCCTGGGGGAAATCGTGGGTGCTTCGAAAATAGCGCGGGACATCACCCAACGTAAGCAAGCTGATCGGGCGTTGCGTGAGAGCGAAGAACGCTTCCGCGTTCTGGCCGATGCACTCGACACTCAAGTGCATTTTCGGACTCAAGAATTACAGCGAAGAAACGCGGAGATTCTTCAGCAAGCGGAGCAGCTTCGCCACCTTACGGGGCAAATGATGAAAACTCAGGATGCGGAGCGTCGGCACATTGCGCGTGAGCTACACGACAGTGCTGGTCAGACCCTGGCTGTATTGGGCATGAATATTACTCGTCTCGCCGAAGATGCAAATAATGATCCTGACCAACTTGCTAAAGACATTGAAGGTGTCCAAGATTTGGTTAAACACCTGACCCAAGAGATACGGACGACCTCATATCTTCTGCACCCGCCGCTATTGGACGAGAGCGGACTGTCTTCTGCGCTGCAATGGTACGTACAAGGTCTGGCCGATCGCAGCGGACTGGATATTGGCCTGGACATACCCGAACAGTTCGAAAGACTTTCCCCGGAATTGGAAGTCGTCATATTTCGGATCGTGCAGGAATGTTTAACAAACACCCATCGCCACTCAGGAAGCAAGACCGCGCGGATAGTTGTCGCCCGCAAAGGGGAAAACGTCTGTGTAGAGGTTCAGGATCACGGCAAGGGGATGTCACGGGAACGACTTGCCGAGGTTCAGTCTCATGGTACCGGCGTTGGGCTCAGAGGAATGCGCGAGCGAGCGCACCAGCTCCATGGCGATTTGAGTATCGAGTCAAACAGCCTTGGCACGAAGATTTCCGCTACCTTTGCGGTGAAGACGCTCTCAACGAACGAAGAGAGTACGGCTCAACGAGGTTGCGTTGCTTGATTAATTTTCGCCGTCTCCGTAAGACGCGACGTGTGTCCTTCCGGCCAGGCGTCTTCGCTCTGGCTCTCAGCTTGTCAAAGGTGATGACAACATATCCAAATCTCCGGAACGCGTGGACCCTGAATCTACGGTTTAAAAATCGGTAAGACACGGTACAGGCACACGCATTTCAAAAGACTAAGATTATTTGGCTTTTGACGGAGGTCTACTGTGGACGAAAAACAATTTGTAGTTTTGGAGACAAACCGAGAGAACCATCGCATTTATTACCGGGTACGAGCCGACGGGGTCGAGTTGCCTTCGCTTGTTTGCATTTTTGCTAGCCATAAAAGTGCCGATTCTGAAAAAGAATTGAAGGCATGGTGCAAGAATAATGCGGCCCGACTTGAGTCGGGAGTGATCTTGCATGCAGACCTCAGTGCGTTCAAGACTGCGTGAGATGCGCAGCAGGGCGAGAACTTGGTCAATAGTTGGTCTCTGAGTTTCTTGCGTGGCTAGCTTAGCTCGACTGAAAGAGGAACAATCCGTGGAAATCGAGTGTCTGCTAAGAAGCGGGCGCCGGCAAAACCGTCTTGGTTTGTGGATGACCATGCCGCGATTCGAAAAATGCTTGCCGCCGCTTTTTTGTCCGATGGCTTTAAGACGTGCGCTGAGGCCGAAAACGGCAAAGAAGCTGTTGAGGCAGCCAAACAAATCAAACCCGGCGTAGTTACTTTGGACCTCTCAATGCCCGTCGTGGATGGTTTAAGAGCGGCATCCGAGCTGCGAAGAGTCTTCCCGACCACGCCCGATAATTCTGTTCACTCGATACGGAGATTTTCTGCCGAAAGGATCGGCGGATGGCTCACGCCGAAGAGTATCGCTAATCTTCCGCAAAGGCTCATTTTTCGATAGTTGTCGTGCGAGCGATCACACGTCGGAGCTGCGCTCGAAAGATGCTAAACTTCGGCAACGCGAAGCTTCCTATGTCAGCTACTTCTTCATCCTCAATTGTCCGCTTCGGCACTTTCGAGGTGAACTTACAGACGGGTGAACTACGCCACAGAGGACAGAGAGTTAAGCTGCAAGAACAGCCGCTTCAAGTGTTGGCGGCGCTGCTTGAACGGCCGGGGGAGATAATTACCCGAGAGGAATTGCGTGGCAAACTCTGGCCAGCGGACACGTTTGTCGACTTCGATCACAGCCTGAATGCGGCCATCAAGAGGTTGCGCGATGCGCTGGGTGAATCGGCAGACGCTCCCGTGTTCATCGAAACGCTCGCCCGGCGAGGCTACCGCTTCATTGGCAATGTTGAGATACCCGGCACCACGCCATCAGCCCGGCCCAGACCCTGGCAGCAGCTGTTCAATCGCAGGAACGTTGGATTAGGCGTCCTGACGGCGGGTGTACTTGCGTTGCCTCTTTTGTTCTACCGTCCAGTTAGCTCCAAAGCAGGCAAGCCGACTGTAACGCCTATCGTCACCAACTTTGGCGAGAAATATTCTCCAAGTCTCTCGCCAGACGGCCAACACTTGGCGTTCGCTTGGAACGGCGGAGCCGGCCCCGACTTCAGCATATATGTCAAGCTCGTCGGGACGGAGGAACCTCTGCGACTGACGAACCGGGCGTCAATCGACTTCAACCCAGTTTGGTCACCTGATGGCCACTACATCGCCTTCTGTCGGTTTACGAAAGGAGGGGAAAAGGGCATTTACATCATCTCGGCATTGGGTGGCGCTGAGCGCAGAGTGCGCAGCACCCGTTGGAGGGAGCACTCTTGGTCCGCAGACCGTCTCTCTTGGTCGCCTGATGGCAGGTTACTCGCGTTTTCCGACCGTGCTTCCGAGGAAGAGAATACTCCTTCTATCTTTGTGCTGACGCTCGATTCGCTGGAAGTTCGCAGACTCACTTCACCGGAGCGTTCAAGGAGCGATACTGATCCTGTATTCTCCCCCGATGGTCAGACTTTGGCCTTCTACAGAGGTTCGGACGGAGTCTACACAGTGCCGGTCTCGGGAGGAGAGGAAAAACGGCTTACCTCGCCTTCTTTCGGCTGGGGTTTAGCCTGGACCCCCGACGGTCACAACATCGTTTTCCCTGACGCCGGTTGGCTTTGGAAGATATTCCTTGGTGGCGGTGAGCCAGAACGACTGCAATTCGGTCAAGAGGGATTGCAACCCTCAATTAGAGGGAACCGATTAGCGTACGTACGCCAGACGGCGAATCTCAACATCTGGCGAAGAAAGCTTGATTCAACGCTTTCAGCAAGTCCGCCAGATAGGCTCATATCTTCTACCAGGGTCGAGATCGCTCCCCAGTTCTCGCCAGACGGGAGCAAAGTCGCCTTCGAATCGACGCGGAGCGGCGCTTATGAAATCTGGGTGTGCAGGGGTGACGGAAGTGGCCCCATTCAGGTAACCCACTTGAATTCAGTAAGCGGAACTCCACGTTGGTCGCCCGACGGACAGCGGATTGCGTTCGATTCTCGCAGGTACCGGCAACGCGGATATTTTCGTCATGGATTCGCAGGGTGGCCCGCCCCAGAAGATTACGAGCGAGTCTTCGCATGAAATTATGCCAAGTTTTTCAAGAGACGGCCATTGGATCTACTTCGCATCAAATCGCACTGGCGCTTGGCAAGTATGGAAGGTGCGTTCGACTGGCGGGCTCGCTGTCCAAGTAACACGTCAGGGTGGATTTGCGGCGTTCGAATCGCCCGACGGTAGATTCCTATATTACGCAAAAGGTTTGGCCGTTCCCGGATTATGGCGCGTTCCGACTAACGGCGGCGAAGAGACCGAGGTCATAAGCTCTCTGGAAGCAGGCTACTGGGGCGATTGGGCAGTGGTTGAGGGGGGCATCTATTACCTCGATACGACGACCACGAAACCTGGGATCGCTTTCTTCGACTTCACGACCCATCGGACTACGCGCGTGTTCGATTTGCAGAACTCACCAGCCAGGTCAGCGACTGGACTGGCCGTCTCGCCGGACAAGAAGACGATCCTTTACACACAACTGGATGCGTTAAATAGTGACATCATGCTTGTAGAGAACTTCCGATAGATGCGTCGAATGAAGATCCGGCCAGACTTCGGCGTCACTCAGCACATTGCCTTTTTGCAAGAGACTAACGCAAAACGCAATTGCATTAACGGTCCCTGATAGCCTCACGACACCTCACCAAAACTAACTTCAAGTTCGATGCAATCACTGTAAGTCATTTATTTATAATGACTAAGAACGCCTTGAGAGGGCAATTTACTAACCCTTAGACGATATCGCCGGAGACACGAGACAGCAGAGCGGAGCGGCGTCTACCCTTAGAATCGCCGCGAGACTTGGCTATGGGATAACGCGGGGGTGGCGGATTTCGCGCGAAGGAAAAACGGAACGGCGCAAGTAGTCCAGTTTGAGCCTCTGCCTACTGCGAAAGCGCCGAGTTTAGCTAGCGATCTTGTCGATTTTATAGTCCCTGTCTTGGACTTCTTTGCTGAGGGGAAGCACGCTGAAGAATTTGTGACGGCAGGGGATGCAGCGGAAAGCCGGAACCCCCAAGGTCCGCCACAACGGAGCGGCAAAGCCATCGGCGAGATCGCTAGCGATGCGCTTGACTTCAATATTGCCGCAAATCGCACAATGCGCGACCAGCGAGTGTGCAATGGGTGTGGTGCGCGAACGAAAACGTCTAGAGCATCGCGAACAACGCCAAGGCACGCTACCGACGACACGAGCGAAGTAGTCGAGAAGAGTTCGTCTGCGCGACCTGCGGCATTCGGCAGAATTGCAAACAGGGCAAAGCATGAGGGTCTTACGCCACCTGGGTTGGAAAAGAGCTTGCGCTATGCTATGGGAATTCGCGCTGCTAAGCAAGGCGAAATTGAAGCGGCTTGAAGAACTGGTCAGAGCCTGAGCTAAGATAGTTTTACAGGAGAAATCATGGCTGATTACACCGACAAGCACGCCAGGGCCGGGATTAACGCAAAGCTACCGAAGCTCGATACGTGGCCGAACCAGTTTCCCGGGTATGTGATTACCACGCGGTATCCAGAGTACACGTCGGTGTGCCCCAAGACCGGACTGCCGGACTTTGGAACTTTAACGATTGAATATATGCCTCGTACAGCTTGTGTGGAGTTAAAGGCTTTGAAGATGTACTTGCTTGCCTACCGCAGCCTGGGGATTTTTTATGAGAACGCGGTGAACAAGATTTTGCACGACATCGTGGCGGCGATTCAGCCGGAATGGTGTGTGATCCGTGGAGAGTTTACGCCGCGTGGCGGGCTGAACACGACGGTGGAGGCTCGCTGGCCGCGTCCCAAAGGTAAGGCTCGGAAGTAGGCGCAGCGCGCGAGATGCAAAGTGTTCGCAATTGGGGACGGCGCGCGCGCCGCGTCTGGACAGGCGAAACGGCAAGAGACATAATCTTTAGCGTCGCGCATCGTAGATTAAATAGCTGGAGCAGAAATTTTCTGAGGAGGGGGAATGAGCATTTCTCCAAATGTACCGGGCCCGCAGGACTCGTACCATTATGAAAATACGGGAACGCCGCGCTGGATCGCGGTGCTCTTTGGCGTGCTATTTGTGGCGCTGGCGGCAATGGGATTTTTTGGATATACGTCGCAATCGCGGATGTCGCAGGAATTGGCTAAGGCCCAGGATCAGAACAAGACGCTGTCCGCGCAACTGGCGCAAGCAAATTCCAGCCTGGCGGATTTGAAGGGCCACATCGAAGTGACCGAACAAAAGGTTGGGATGACGCAATCGGAGCTCGCGCAGGCCAGGAGCCGCGCGGAATCGATTCGCAAAGAACAAGTAGCGGTGGCGCAGAAATTCGGCACGCAGCTTTCCGAAGTGCAAAAAGACAGCGAACAAAAGATTGGCGCTGTAGCGACGGATCTGGGCGGCGCAAGGAAAGATATCGAAACGACCCGGAATGATTTGGAAGCTACCAAAGGCAAGCTGGAACGCGCGCAGGGCGACATGGGTGTGATGAGCGGCTTAATTGCGCACAATCATGATGACCTGGAAGACCTTAAGCGGCGCGGTGATCGTAACTACTACGAATTTACAGTGGCCAAGACCAAGACCGCGCAACGCGTGGGACCCGTGCAGATTTCGTTGAATAAGGTGGACCCCAAAAAATCCCGATACACGATGACCGTGTTTGTGGATGACCGGTCGATTGAAAAGAGAGACAAGACAGCGGGCGAACCCGTGCAATTTTACGTCAAAGGTGGCCGCGGCGCGGCGCCCTACGAGATGGTGGTATTCGACGTCGGCAAGAGCCAGATCACCGGCTACCTTTCTACTCCAAAGGATGCAGGGACCGGCGGATCAGCGGCGACGCCGACAGCAGCGCCTGCAACCAAGCCATAGCGGCGCTAAAGTAGTAGCTCACAACGATTCGAAGCAAAAGAGGCTTTGTTCTGCGTTTGGAAGCTGAACGCGGAACAGGGCTTCTGGCGTTTTTAGGGGTGTCCTACGATGGATTTATATCTAGAGGTTTTGCACGCAAGGGAAAAATGGAGCGGAAATGAGGCGGGCTAAACTCAACGCGATTCTGGTTGTCATGTTACTGGCGGGGCCGGTTGCAGTTTTTGCGCAGTCCAGTCTTGATCCTGGGCAACTGCCGAGGTCCACCACGTTTTATTTGGCGTGGCACGGAACGCCATCGATTGACGCGCGAAAGGCCAATTCCCTGTTGGCGGCCTGGGATGATGCGGATTTCGAGCCGGTGCGTGCCGCGATTATCGAAGCGCTGATGAGCAGCTCCGCGGATTCGCGCAAAGCAAAAGCTGCTCTGACCAGGGACGAACTTTCGCAGTACGCCTCGTTGCTCGATAACCAGATCGTTTTCGGCTATATCGTAAATCCGAACCAGGTCGAGAGTAGCGAAGCAGGGCACGAATCGCAGAAAAATCCTTGGAACGGCATGTTTCTTGTCTATGACCATACTGGTAAAGAGGCCACGCTTGCCAGATTGCTTTTGCAAGCCCGAATGAACGAAAAGG
>Ga0193709_1000191_pt1 | contig 24857 bp, 23 predicted proteins | sample H3c2metaG_FD_160571 | JGI IMG/M metagenome (GOLD analysis project Ga0193709, IMG submission 160571) | Soil microbial communities from a riparian zone of the East river system, Colorado, United States - H3c2 | ecosystem: Environmental > Terrestrial > Soil > Riparian zone | place: USA: East River...
TCGACCAGATTCTGGTCATGCTCCACCCGTTCATGCCGTTCGTCACCGAGGAATTATGGCATTCGATGGGAGAGCGGCCGTACGAATTGATCGTCGCCAAATGGCCAAGGCCAGAGGCGAAAGGCGACGCCACGGCGAGCGCCGAGATCGGCTGGCTCGTCGAATTTATCGGCGAGGCTCGCGCCATGAGGACCGAACTGAACGTTCCGTGGAGCGTGAGCTTGGAACCGGTCGTAGTTGGCGGAGACAGCAAGGCAATCGAACGCGTCGTGGTCAACGCACCGACGCTCGCCCGCATGGCCAAGCTCGGCCTGGCCTCGGCGAGTGAGACCGTGCCCGAAGGCTCGGCGCAGATCGTGGTCGGCGGAGTGACCTACGCCTTCCCGCTGGCCGGGGCGATCGATCTCGACGCCGAGCGCTCGCGCCTGTCCAAAGCGGTCGCGGCGGCGGAAAAAGACCGCGATTCGCTCGCCGGGCGCCTGAACAATCCCGCCTTCACCGAACGCGCTAAGCCAGAAGCGGTTGAAAAAGCCCGCGCCGATCATGACGCTCGCGCCGCAGAAGCGGAGCGGCTCGCGGCGGCGCTGGCGAGGCTCGGCTGATGGCGTCGCGACCCAAACAGCGCGACCTGACGCAAGGCGCGATCGGGCGAACCCTGCTGATGTTTGCGCTGCCGACGCTCGCCTCGTCGATCCTCCAGTCGCTCAACGGGTCGATCAATTCGGTATGGATCGGCCGCTTCCTCGGCGAGAAGGCGCTCGCCTCGACCTTCAACGCCAACATGGTGATGTTCCTGCTGATGGCCTTCGTGTTCGGCTTCGGCATGGCGGCGACGGTGATGGTCGGCCAGTCGTGGGGGCGCGGCGACGTCGACGGCGCGCGCCGGGTGATGGGAACCGCGATCGGCGGCTTCCTGCCCGTCGCGATCGGCATCGGAGTCGTCGGTTGGGTGGCCGCGCCGGCACTATTGAGACTGCTCGCCATGCCGCCCGAAGCGCTGCCGCTGGCCCTGGCCTACCTCCGCGTGATCTTCGTCGCCATGCCGGCGATCTTGCTGCTGGTCTTGATGATGATGACCTTGCGCGGCAGCGGCGATGCCGTGACCCCCTTGTGGTTCATGATGCTCGCAGTGTTCCTCGACGCCGGGCTCAACCCGGTATTCATTCTCGGCCTGGGCCCGGCGCCGCAACTCGGCATCGCTGGAAGCGCGCTCGCTACCGTTATCGCCAACTATGTCGCGCTGTTCGCGCTGATCGTCTACATCTACGCCCGCGACCTGCCGCTGCGCCTCAAGGGCGCCGAACTGCGCTACCTCATTCCCGAACGCGCGCTGCTGGGCACTATCCTCCGCAAGGGCCTCCCGATGGGCCTGCAGATGATCGTCATCTCATCCTCGGCGCTGGCGACCATCGGGCTGGTCAACCGCGAGGGCGTCGAAACCACCGCCGCATTCGGCGTCGCGATGCAATTATGGACCTATTTGCAGATGCCGGCGATGGCCTTGGGCGCCGCGGTCAGCGCCATGGCGGCGCAGAATATCGGCGCCGGCAAATGGGACCGGGTCAGCAGCATCACCCGCTCGGGCATCAACTATAATCTGCTGATCACCGGCGCGCTGGTGGTCCTGCTCGCGTTCGCCGACCGTCCGGCCCTGGCCCTGTTCCTCGGCTCGGACAGTCCGGCGCTGCCGATCGCGCGCCACATCCAATTGCTCGCCACCTGGAGCTTCCTGTTGTTCGGGGTGACGATGATCCTGTTCGGTACGGTGCGCGCCAACGGCGCGGTGCTCGGACCCCTGATCATCCTCGCCATCGGCCTTTATCCGTTCCGCCTGGGCTTCGCGCTGATCGCCTATCGCTGGCTCGGTGCCGATGCGCTGTGGCTGAGCTTCCCGGTCAGCAGCCTCGCCAACATGGTCATGGCAATCGCATTCTACCGCCATGGCGGCTGGCGGAAAGCGCGCCTGATGGCGCCGATCACGTCCGACCAGGCGATCGAAGATGCCGAAGGGCTGACCGAGCCAGGCGGCCGGATCAATCCGGCGGGTTAGGCGCGGCAACCGTGACCGCTTGTCGGGCGACGGTCACGGTGACCGGAGTCTTCGCCGCGACCTCGCCGTCGATGGAAATGTTCTGGCTGGGGCGGGTATCGAGCTTGAGCTTGCGGCCGTGGAATTCGGTCACGGTCGCCTCTCGCGAGCTCAATTTGAACAATGCAGCGAACCAGTTCCAGGCCAGCCTGCCGAGATGGCGGCCTGTGACCGCCTGGACGATGATCTCGCCGCTGTCGAGGGCAGCATCCTCGACCAACTCGACCCCGCCCAAATGCCTGCCGTTGGCGATCCGCACCTCGGTTGCCCAGACCGTCGCCCTGGCCTTGCCGTCGTCGACCGTAAGGCGAAATGGGCGGAACCGAAAGGCACAGCGCACCGCCCAGATGAGGTATCCGATGATCCCGAAATAGCGCTTCAAATACCGCGGCACGGAATCGGCGATCAGCGGCGAAAGGCCCATTGCAGCGGCGTTGGCGAAATAATCGCCGTCGATGCGGCCAAGGTCGATCCGCCTGCGCCGCCCGTTGGCGATCACGGCAACCGCTCCGTCTATGTCGAGCGGGATGCCGAGCGTCCTGGCGAAGCTGTTGGCGGTGCCCATCGGGAGGATCGCAAACACCTTCCTGGTGCCCATGAAATGATCCACGTTCGACGACAATGTCCCGTCGCCGCCGCCCAGGATCACCATCGGCGCCTTGGTGATCGCTGCCTTGACTACAGGTTCCATGATTTCGGGGTTTTTGACTGCGTGACTGTCGATCAGGTCGATCCCGGCCGCGGTCAATTTCTCAACCGCTTCCTCGAATGCGTCGCGCCCCCTGCGGCTGTGGGCGTTGACGACCAGGATCGCCTTTCGAGGAAGTGATGTGCCCGCCACCCCTGCTTAATGCTCGGGCGCGGCTTTCTTTCCGTGGCCATCCCGCGCTAGACGCGTCGCACCATGACCCAGCCTAGCTTTCCGTCGACCCGCATGCGCCGCGGACGCTCTTCGCCATGGATTCGGAGTATGCTGGCCGAGCATCGGCTGCACCCGAGCGACCTCATCTGGCCTGTGTTCATCTGCGAAGGGCAGGGGTGCGAGGAGCCGATCGCGTCGCTCCCGGGGGTTAGCCGCTGGAGCGTCGATCGGCTTGCAGGAAAGGCTAAGGAAGCCGTCGCGCTCGGCATCCCGTGCATTGCCTTATTCCCAAATACGCCTGCCAACCTGCGCAGCGAGGAGGCTCGCGAGGCGTTGAACCGCGAAAATCTGATGTGCCGGGCAATCCGGGCGATCAAGGACGCGGTGCCGGACATTGGAATCCTCACCGACGTCGCGCTCGATCCTTACACCAGCCATGGCCATGACGGGCTGACCGATGCGGCGGGTCGCGTGCTCAACGATGAGACGACCAAGGTGCTGGTTGAGCAGGCTTTGGTCCAGGCCGAAGCCGGGGCCGATATCGTCGCGCCGTCTGACATGATGGACGGCCGCATCGGTGCCATTCGCGCCGCACTCGAGAGCGAAGGCAAGGTCGACACCGCAATCATGGCCTATGCGGCGAAATATGCCTCGGCCTTCTACGGTCCATTCCGCGATGCGGTCGGGTCGAAGGGGCTGCTGAAGGGCGACAAGCGCGGTTACCAGATGGACCCGGCCAATGGCGCCGAGGCGTTGCGCGAAGTCGCGCTCGACATCGCCGAGGGCGCTGACATGGTGATGGTCAAGCCGGGACTACCCTATCTCGACGTCATCGCGGCGGTGAAGGAGCGCTTCGGTGTCCCGACCTTCGCTTATCAGGTGTCCGGAGAGTATGCGATGATCGAAGCGGGCGCGGCGGCGGGCGCGGGGGACCGCGACGCACTGATCCTCGAAACGCTGATCGCCTTCAAGCGTGCAGGTGCGGCCGGCGTACTGACCTATCATGCGCTCGACGCGGCCCGCCTGATCGGCCGTTAATCAAACTCCAAGGGGCGCTCGGCTACGGATTGTTCGACTAGCGAGTGGGGGCATATGGCGAGCATTGCATTGCCGATTGATGATGAACTGAAGGCGCCTCGCCTGCGTTTTGTCGTTACCATTTTTGCCGGGTCGTTCCTGCTGTTCCTCGTCCAGCCGATGATCGCCCGAATGGCTTTGCCACGGCTTGGCGGCGCACCGGCGGTGTGGAACTCGGCGATGCTGGTCTACCAGGGGTTGCTGCTGGCCGGCTACGCTTATGCCCATTGGCTGAGCCGCCTGGCAGTGCAGACTCAGGCGAAAATCCATCTGTCCGCCCTGGCGCTGGCCGCGATAATGCTGCCCATCGGCCTGATAGCGGCCGCTCCGCCTCCCGATGCCAACGCGTTCCTGTGGGTTCCCTGGTTGCTCCTCGTGTCGATCGGGCCGCTGTTCCTGGTGGTCTCGGCACAGGCTCCGCTGATGCAGCGCTGGTTCGCCATTTCGCGCGGCGGCGATCCCTATCCGCTTTATGCCGCATCCAACCTCGGCAGTTTTTCGGGACTGATCGCTTATCCCTTGCTGGTCGAACCGCTGGTGCCGGTTGCGACGCAAAGCCTCGGCTGGAGCGTGGCTTACGGTGCGTTGATGCTGCTCGTGGCCTGGTGCGCGTTTCGGCTGCCGAAAGCTGCCGGTTCGACGCCAATGAGAGTGGAGCCCGCCCAACCGATCGCCTGGCGAACGATCGCCGTCTGGATAGGTCTCGCGGCAATTCCGTCGGGGCTGATGCTGTCGACGACGCTTCACCTGACCACCGACATCGTCGCGATGCCCTTACTGTGGGTGGTCCCACTCGGTCTGTACCTGCTCAGCTTCTCAGTCGCGTTTTCGGCCGACCGCCGTCTCGCCGACTTCTTCAAGCGTATCGCGCCCATCACTTTGCTGATCGCCGCCTGCGGCGTGTTCACGGACGCGACGTTCCTCCCATTGGTGTTTGCCGCCTTCGCTCTCCTCAATCTCTTCACCGTATCGGTGTACATTCATTCCGAGTTGTTCGACCGGCGGCCCGACCCGGAGCAGCTGACCCGATTTTACCTCGCAATGTCGGTCGGAGGAGCGCTTGGTGGCTTGTTCTGCGCACTGATCGCGCCGCTGATCTTCGACTGGACCTATGAACATCCGCTGCTGATCATCGCCGCGGCGATCGTCGTCGGGGTGACCAGCCCATTTAAGCCGATCGCCAAACTCTGGACGCGGAGTACGGCCAGGGACCGGACGACAAGGTGGGGGCTAGTCGCGGTCCTGTTGATTTCGCTGGTCGGGCAGGGCGCATTCGGGCTGGCCGATTCCAAGCAAATGGCGCTCGCCGCTTCCTTCGTTCTGATTGCCATCGCGCTTGTCGCGATCGGCAACCGAATCCTGTTTGCAATGGCGGTCGGCGCCCTGATGCTCAGCATGGGCGGCTGGGACAAATTGGGCCGGTCCGCCGCCCCCGGGCGCATGACGCGCAGCTTTTTCGGTATCTACTCGATTGGACCGGTGGCCGGCGATGCGCGGGTGCTGGTCCATGGAACGACAATCCACGGCATCCAGAACCGCGGCTCGCCGGAGCGCGAGCGGATGGCGACGAGCTATTATGCGCGTTCGTCAGGTGTCGGGCTCGCAATGGCGGCGGCCCCTCAGCTTTATGGCAATGGCGCACGCGTAGGGGTTGTCGGCCTGGGGACCGGGACGCTGGCCTGCTATTCGCAGCCCAGTCAGCGCTGGAAATTCTACGAAATCGACCCGGTCATCGTGGGGATTGCCCGCGATCCGGCGCAGTTCACCTTCCTTTCGCGCTGCCAGCCTAGAGCGCCGATCGTCGTTGGCGACGCACGGCTGACCCTCGAACGGGAGCCCAGCTCTTCAGCCGACATTCTCGTGGTTGACGCATTTTCCTCGGATTCCGTACCGATGCATCTTATGACCCGCGAGGCCTTCGCAACTTACCGCAGGCACCTCGCTCCAGAGGGACTCCTGCTGGTCCACATTTCAAACCGCTATCTCGACCTAGAGCCGGTGATCGCCGGCGCCGCGCGCGGCGACTGGTCGGCGCGCCTGCGGCTTTATGTTCCTGATGCCGAACATGTTGCACTGCACGAATCGGGATCGGTCTGGATTGCCTTGTCGCCGTCCGCCGAGGTGCTTGGCCGGCTCGTCGCCCTCAATCCCGCGGCATGGCGTCCGCTGAAGCCGCGGCCGGGCTTCAGGCCGTGGACCGACGAGCATTCGAGCATATTACCGATATTGAAGCTCGGCGATTAATTCCGGCCGGAAGCTAGCCGCCCAGCCGCGCCTGAAGAGTATTGATCAAAGCCGCCTGGCGCTGGTCGACTGAGGTTGCCTGGCTTGCTGCCGCTTCGATCGCCGCTTGGCTGGCGGGATTGATCCAGCCGACTGTCTGCAGTCTCTCGGAAGCAATGGCGTCGATGTCGCCTAGTGCCCGCGTCGTCGGACCGCGAGCGCCGACCAACGCCGAGAGCGCCTGCTGCGCCGCGATCCAGCTTTCAGAATCTGGGCTGCCGGCGGACGCGACGAGCCGCTCCGCTTCGTTCGCGGCCGCGTTGAACGCCTGATCACCGGCGCGAACCTGGTCGAGCAGTTCCGCGAGCTGCTTCGCAAGTGCTGGCTCGATAGTCCCGGGCGACGGTGCGGAGGGGATCGGCACCCGCGGATCGATACCTTCGGCGTCGCGCGGGGCGAGCGACGGCACCGGTCCGGACGGCGTCGAGCAAGCTGCTATCGCCAGCGGCAGCAGGAGAAACGTATGTCGCATCGGGCATGTGTCTAGGGTTGCCGCGCCCTTGGCGCAATCGGCTGCGATGCCGCCAGCATTGCGGGTTGCGCCTTTGGGATCGTGCCCCTATGTCGCCCGCACCGCGCGCCCGTAGCTCAGCTGGATAGAGCATCAGACTACGAATCTGAGGGTCGGACGTTCGAATCGTTCCGGGCGCGCCATTCACTCTTCGAACAGTGAGATTGCACCCTTCAGCGGGTCTCAGGCGGTGAGGGCGATTCCGTCGCTTTCGGCGGCGCGCTGGGCGAATTGCTGTGCGAGCTTGGCGTGCCAGTCGCGGGCCTGTTGGGTCATTGCGCGTTGCGCGGCCAAACGCTCTTCAACCGCCCGACGGTGATAATAGCGCTGATTGGATTCCATCGCCGACTCCAACTCGAACACCCGATTCCACGGTGCCGAGAATGTGCCCAATTTCCTAAGCGATGGTTAATATCCACACCCCTTTCAGGTCCTTTGTGTGTCCCTCAGCGGGACAGGGCTGTGGCGGTGGGGTGACAGCGGCTGCGATAACTGTTCACCTATGAAACCCAACGACTCGTCGCTCGTTCATACGTCCAGGTAATTGGAGAATGACCATGCTGACGTCGATCGAAACCCGACGTAACCACATTGAGCCTGCTCAGCGCGGCTATCATGCCGTCTATCGGGAAAACACCGTCAATCATTGCCCGGGGTGTGGCCGCACCCACTGGCACATTGGCCGCATCTTGGCCGAGTGCGCATTTTGCTCCACCGCGCTGCCGCTGAGCGAATCCTATCGTCAGGGCGCGATGAGCTCATTCCACCGGACTCGCCCGCCCGTCGTCTCGGCCAACGCGGCCTAAAAAGCCGCGCCGGCCCGGCGCGTCGGGTGAGCGGGGTCGGCGCGCCAAATTCGCTTACATCTGCGATGATTTCGCAGTATATTTACGCGATGCGCGGCCTATGCCTGATACTCGCGGCAGCGAGCTTCTTCGGATCCTCCCCGGCATTGGCCGGCGCATCCGGTTTCAACCTGGTCAATGCGACGGGGGCCAACATTACATCGCTGTCGATCCGGCGTTTCGGTACGCAAGCGTGGCAGCCCTTGGGCGGCACCCCGTCGGCCGGTGCGCGGTCGCAGGTCGATTTTTCCAACGTGGACTGCGCGTTTGACATCCAGGCGACCTTGGCCGGCGGGGCGACCGCGGTGTGGGGCGGTGTCAATCTTTGCGAAGTGAAATCGGTAACGCTGAACCGAAACTCCGCGACCGGCGAGAATTGGGTCGATTACGACTGATCCCGATATTGCTGCGAGGCTGGGCGGCATAAGGCCCCGTTGAGACTTGCGGCTGCTCAGCCCGCACCGAGTCGAGTAGCTTGGCCCCGGCGATGAACACCACGCCTGTACAGGCGAAGAACAGCAGCCAGCCGCCGATTCCAGGATAGGTGTGGAGGTAGGAAACGCCGCGTTCGACCGCCCCCAAGGCAATCGCATAAATTACCAGGAAGGCCTCGAACCGGGTCTTGATGGTGAACAGTCTGGCCAGCTTCACGCGCATGTGAAGTATTAAGCAAGCGCCGTGCCAGTGGCGTAAATCCGCCATAAGTTGATTGGCGAATATGGTAAATCGTCAATTAACCCGACAAACTATTGAGCTCCAGCGTTTCGAGCAGCGCCGCTCGCGCGGCTTCGATTTCCGCCCACAACTTTGGCTCGCCGATCCTGCGCGCATCGATCTCGGCGGGCCACATGCGTTCGATTACCGAAGTGATGCGGTCGAGTTTTCGATCGTCGACCAGGAAGCGCCGGTCGACCGTCGCCGGGTCGGCAACCACGCGCAGCCGCAGGCAGGCCGGGCCGCCGCCGTTGGCCATTGATTGGCGGACGTCAACAACCTCGACCCGGCGAATTGCTCCGTTACTGGCGAGGTGCCGCTGCAACCAGGCCCAGACCGACGGCGTCTCGCGCGCTTCGGAGGGGACGATCAGCGTCATCGCGCCGTCCGAAGGAGTGACCAACTGCGCGTTGAACAAATAGGATTTGATCGCATCGGCGAGCGGCACTTCGGCGTCCGAAACTTCTACGTATTCAAAATCCGGCAAGCGCGCCGCGCATTCGGCGATCAGCGGGTCGCGGTCGGCGAATGCGCGTTCGTGGGCGAACAGGACGGGGCCATTGGCAACCGCGACGACGTCATTGTGGAACGCTCCGGCAGCGATCGCCTCGTCGGATTGCTGGGCGAACAGAGCTCGATCGAGAGTGAGCTTGTGGAGGCGGGCGATCGCTCGCGACGCTTCGAGATGCTGTCGCGCCGGGAAGGCACCGCCGCCGACTCCGTAAACGAAAATCTCGACGCCCGCCTCGCCGTAGGCGCTTGCCAGCCGCATGTGGTTAGCCGCGCCCTCATCCCCGAACGCGGGCGGGATCGGGTCATGGACAGCGAAGTGCGCAGTATCAGCGAAGGCCAGCCGAAGCTGCGCCAGAGTTGCGGGCCACTCGTGGCTGCGGTGCGGCATCGTGCGAAGATTGGCAACGGTCAGGTGGCAGCGGCCATCGGCGGTATCTGGCGCGGGGCTGACGGTTGCGGCATTGGCCGCCCACATCGCCGAGGCAGACATGGCGTTTGCAGCGATCGTCGCGTCCGCTTCTTCAATCGTGGTTCCCAGCGCGGCAAGCCAGCGGCGGGCGGGCCTCGGCTGCGGAACGAATAGGCCCTGGTCGAGCCCCAGCGCGAGGTTAGCGCGCATCTTGTCGATTCCCTGGAGGGCCGCGGCCCGCGGTTGCGACACCTCGCCGGCATTGCGTGTTGAGGCGAGGTTGCCGAGGCTCAGCCCGGCATAATTGTGGCTCGGCCCGATAATCCCGTCGAAATTGATTTCCTTGAGCATCTCAGCGCGGGATCGCCAGCACGCGATCGCCGGGCTCAAGATCGAGCATCGCGGTAGCATCGGCATCGATCATCAATTGGTCGCCGTCTTGGCGCGTTTGCCCATAGCAGGCGACGAACCTGCTGAGCCGCCCGGACGACAGCAGCATTGTCTCGCCGCCCTCTTCGTTGACGCCGCCGAACCGCAGCCATTCCGATTTGCGAATGGTGCGGATCTGGTCGGTCGAGGCGGTGACGCTCGGCCCGCCATCGAAGATGTCGATGTAGCAATCGAATTTGAAGCCCTCGGCTTCGAGCATGCGCAGCGCTGCACGGCCGGTAGGATGCGGCTGGCCCATCACCGCGCGCGCGCTTTCGGGCAGCATCGCGACGTAGATCGGGGTCTTGGGCATCAGGTCGGCGATGAATTGGGTGCCGTGGACCGCGTTGAAATCGTCGGCCTCGGGAAAACTCATCCCGAAAAAGCGGCCCGCGAGCGCGTCCCAGAAGGGCGAGTTGCCGGCCTGGTCCATCACGCCGCGAAGCTCGGCGATGACCCGGTCGCCGAAGCGTGGGCGGTGCTGCTTGATGAACTGGTAGCGACTGCGCGCGAGTAGCATTCCCATGCCGCCGGCGCGTTCGTGCGGGTGGAGGAACAGGCCGCCAACTTCGGATGCGCCTTCCAAATCGGTGCACAGGCTCAACGTCTGGTTGCGGAAGGTTTTGCCGAGCTCCTCGCTCTTCTGGCTGAGGGTGGAGATGCGGTAGCTGTAGAACGGCCGGTCGATCCCGATCTCTCCGAAGATCTGGCAGGTGCCCCGGATCGCCCCGGTTTTGAAATCCTCGAGTATGAAGATGTAGAGATCCGCTTGCTGGCTTTCGCCTTCGCGGGCGAATCCCTCTTCCGACGCGGCGAGCTTGGCCTCGAGCGTGGTCTTGTCCGCCGGCAAGTTGGTAAATCCTCCCCCCGTCAGTTTGGCGAGGTCGTAGAGGGCGCGAAGATCACTGGGCTTTGCGGCGCGGATGCGGAAGCTCATGCCGCTCCTCCGGCGAGGCGCAGGATGGTCAGTGCCGACAGCGCCGCGCGCTCGGCCAAGCTTTCGGTGATCAGATATTCCTCCGCGCTGTGAATCTTCCCGCCGCGAACGCCCATCGTGTCGACCACGGGGACACCGCACGCGGCGATGTTATTGCCGTCGCATACTCCGCCGGTTGCGCGCCAGCCGATGGCCTGACCCAAGTCGGCGCCGGCCTGACGCACCAGACCGAACAAGGCGCCGGCCTCATTGGTCATCGGCTTGGGCGGGCGGGCGAAGCCGCCGTGGGAGTGAATTCCGACGTCGTGCTCGGCAGCGACCTGGGCGACGGTTCGATCGATCAGGTCTTGAGCACGCCTCTGGTCGTCAAGCGACGCGGGGCGGAGATTGACGCGTAGTACCGCGTTGTCGGGGACGACATTATTGGGACCGCCGCCGTCAATTTTCGCCGGATTGATGCTGAGGCCCGGTCCCTTGCCGCTCGCCAGTTTGAGCGCGAGGTCGGCGGCGGCGAGCAAGGCGTTGCGGCCCTCTTCGGGATTGCGGCCGGCATGCGCCGATTTGCCTTCCACGACGAAGCTGAAATTGCCGCTGCCCGGACGCGCGCCGGCGAGCGTTCCGTCGGGCAAGGCTGCAGGCTCGTAGGTCAAAGCGGCGCGTTTGCCGCGAGCGGCGCGCGCGATTAGTGCCGCGGACCCCGGCGAGCCGACTTCCTCGTCGCTGTTGATGATGACCTCATAGCCAAGGTCGTTGGCGTTGCCGTTTGCCTCGATCGCCTTCAAGGCCGCCAGCATCACCGCGATCCCGCCCTTCATGTCGGCGACGCCGGGCCCGCCAAGTACGCCGTCCTCGATCCAGTGCAGGGCCTGGAACGGATGGTCGGCGCCAAACACCGTGTCCATGTGCCCGGTGAACAATAGTTGCAGGGGCGCGTCGGGACGAACGGTCAAATGCAGGTTGCGGCCATGCTCGATCGTGAAGGGCTTGCCATCGGCGGCAATCGCTTCGACCGGCGCGGCGTCAAGCAATTGCAGCTCGCCGGGAACCTCAGAAAAAGCGTCAGCCAAGGTCGCAGCGATGTTCGCCAGCCCCGCAAGGTTGCGCGTCCCGCTGTTGACCGAGGCCCACGCCTCGACCTGTTCGAGCATCGCTTCGCTCGACGCGCGCTCAACGCACGCTTGTTCGATCAATGTCAGCCCCGCCATCGCACTTCCCTAGCGAGCCAATTGGGCGAGCGCTACACTAGGTCTTCGTCGTGGATGGTCCAGGCATTTCGGGTCGACATCTCCACTGGCGGCTCAGTCTTGGAATTGGGTGATTACGGAGTCGGCGGACTGCTTGGCCGTGTGGCATGACGAGCATCGCGTCATCGCATCGGGAGGGATTACGCGATTGTTGCGGTCGCCGCCCGCAAACTCTTCATACCCCCAGCCATTCGTTGACTGGAAGCGCCGTGCATCCTTCTGCATCACATCGATGAATTTTCGCTCCGCCGATTGCGTGACATCGCTTTTCGTCCGGGCTTGATGAAGATCGAATACAATCATCGCGCCGTCGGGAAAATGTCCGCTGCGATAGCCGCGCAGCGCCTTGGCGTTTGCGTAGATATTATACATTCCTTCATAGCGCCCATATGCCGGCCCGTTCACTGCGCTTTCGATGTGGGTCCAGCGGCGATACCCGTCCGGATAGTCCACCAACTCGCTGCGTCCGGATGCGCCGAGCAGGAGCAGGAATGTTGCCGCTGCCATAAGTTTGATTCTGCGCCGAGGGACCATGGAGTACTCTCTATTGCCGGTGTGCCGTGCCTGGCGCGGCCAACCTCTCGGAGGCGGCTGGCAGTTTGAAGTCATGTGCGGGTGAGCGGCCGATGGGTGCCGTCGGGCGTCAGAAATTGCGGTCGCAGGCGGATTCGCTCGGGCTCAAAGCCACACACTGAACTCGTGCAGCAGGCGCCGGTACATGTCGCGCTTGAACGGGACGATCAGGTCGGGAAGCTCGGCAGGAGCGACCCATTTCCAATCGTTGAACTCGGGGTGCTTGGTAGCGATGTTGATGTCCGTTTCGCGGCCGAGGAAGCGGCACAGATACCAGTCCTGCTCCTGTCCCCTGAACTTGCCCTTCCACAGCTTGCCGCGAAGTTCCTTTGGCAAATCGTATGTTAGGCGTTCAGGGTAATCGGCGATTCGCTCGATGAGGTGCGGCGGGATTCCGGTTTCTTCCTCCAGTTCACGCAGCGCCGTCGCCCACGGGTCCTCGCCCTCGTCGATCCCGCCCTGGGGCATTTGCCACGCCTCGTCGGTCTCGTCGATCCGCCGGCCGACCCACACATGGTTGTGGTCGTTGAGCAGCATCACGCCAACCCCGCGGCGGTAAGGACGATCGTCTTTCATGTTCGGTACATAGCGTGAATGTTAGAAGTGGCGAAGCGGTCCCGGCGGTTCTAAGATAGAGAGATAGCCCAGACGCGAAGGAATACAGATATATGGCTTCGGCCACCCATTTGCTGACTGAAGCGGAAGCCCACGCCCATCCGGCGATGGAGGCGGTCGTTGTGCGCTTCGCTGGCGACAGCGGCGATGGTATGCAGCTGACCGGCGGGCAATTCACCCTGTCGACCGCCCTGGCCGGCAATGATCTGTCGACTTTCCCGGACTTTCCCGCCGAAATCCGCGCGCCGCAAGGGACGACCTTCGGCGTATCGGCATTCCAGATCAATTTCGGCAGCTGCGCAATCGATACCGCGGGCGACCAGCCCGACGTGCTCGTGGCGATGAACCCGGCGGCGTTGAAGACCAACGTTGGCGACTTGCGCGAAGGCGGGCTGATCATCGCCGACGAGGGCGAGTTTTCGGCGCGTAACCTGACCAAGGCGGGCTATGCGGTCAATCCGCTTGAGGATGGCTCGCTAGCGCGATGGCAATTGGTAGCGTTCAACATCAGTCAGCTGACCCTGGATGCGGTCAAACCCTTCGGGCTCGGCAACAAGGAGGCGCTCCGCTGCAAGAACATGTGGACGCTCGGTCTCGCGTTGTGGATGTTCGACCGCGACCGCCAGCCGATCGTCGACTGGCTCAACGCCAAGTTCGGCAAGGCGCCGACGCTGGCCGAAGCCAATATCGCCGCGCTGAACGCCGGGCATGCCTATGGCGAAACGGTCGAGATGGGGGCGCCGGTCAAGCAGCATGCACTCGCCCCTGCACCGGCTGAGCCGGGCCTTTACCGCACCATCACGGGCGCAGAATCGCTCGCGCTGGGGCTGGTCGCTGGCGCGAAGCTTTCCGGCTTGAACATGTTCTTCGGATCCTATCCGATCACTCCGGCGAGCCCGTTGCTCCATCATCTGTCGCGTCTGAAGGAGTTTGGGATCACTACCTTCCAGGCGGAGGACGAGATTGCGGCGATTTGCTCCGCGATCGGCGCGTCTTATGCCGGGCAGCTTGGTATCACGTCATCCTCAGGCCCCGGGATAGCGCTCAAGACCGAGGCGATCGGCCTCGCGGTGATGACCGAACTCCCGCTCGTGATCGTCAATTCGCAACGTGGCGGGCCTTCGACCGGCCTTCCGACCAAGACCGAGCAGTCCGACCTCTATCAAGCGGTTTATGGCCGCAATGGCGATGCGCCTTTGCCGGTGATCGCCGCGCGGTCGCCCGCCGATGCGTTCGAATGCGCGATCGAGGCGTGCCGCATCGCGACCCGTTACATGACGCCCGTGATGCTTCTCAGCGACGGCTACATCGCCAATGCCGCCGAGCCGTGGAAAGTGCCCGACATGGACGGCTTCGCGCCGTTCCCGGTGGCGTTCCACGATGCGATTCCGGCAGAGGGCGAAGACGTAATGCCCTACGCCCGCAACGGCGATCTGGCGCGCCCGTGGATCAAGCCCGGAACGCCCGGCCTTGAGCACCGCATTGGAGGGATCGAGAAAGCGCCTGGATCGGGCAACATCGACTACAGCCCCGAAGCGCATGCCGAGATGACGCGTATCCGCGCAACCAAAGTCGCCAATGTCGCGGACTCAATTCCCGACCAGCCTGTCGATCTCGGCGAGGCGAAAGGTGCGCTGGCGGTGGTTGGCTGGGGTTCGACCTACGGCCCGATCCACCAGGCGGTCCGGCGGATGCGCGCGCGCGGCTTCGACGTCCACCACGTCCACATCCGCTACATCGCGCCGATGCCCAGGAATATGGGCTCGCTGCTCAGGGGATATGAGCGTATTTTGGTGCCCGAGATGAACAGCGGTCAGCTGAAGACGATCCTTCGCGACCTGTTCCTGGTCGACGCGCGGCCGCTTGCCAAGACCAACGGGCAGCCGTTCCGCATCGCCGAAATTGAAGCCGCGATCGAGGAGGCGCTGCGATGAAACCAATCAACCCATTCCCTCTCATCGCCATGTTGGTCATCGTGTTGATCTTGGTCCTCTGGGCAGGCGGATATCTTTCATGAATGAAGTGACCAAGATCACCACCGCCAAGGATTGGGCGAGCGACCAGGAAGTGCGCTGGTGTCCAGGGTGCGGCGACTATGCGGTGCTGAAAGCGGTCCAGCGGACGATGCCCGACCTCGGCGTCGCTCGCGAAAAGACTGTTTTCGTCAGCGGCATCGGCTGTTCGAGCCGCTTTCCCTATTACATGGCGAGCTACGGCTTCCACACCATCCACGGCCGCGCACCGGCGGTGGCGACCGGGGTCAAATTGGCCAATCCCGAATTGGACGTATGGATCATCACCGGTGACGGCGACGCGCTGTCGATCGGCGGCAACCACACGATGCATTTGCTGCGGCGCAACCTCGACTGCCAGTTCCTGTTGTTCAACAACGAGATTTATGGGCTGACCAAGGGCCAATATTCGCCGACCAGCCGGATCGGAACACGCAGCCCGTCGACCCCATTCGGGTCGGTCGACCGCCCGGTTGCGCCGTGCATGTTCGCCTTAGGGTCCGGCGCGCGGTTCATTGCCCGCGCGATCGACGTCCACAAGTCGCTGCCCGACGTCTTGAAGGCGGCGCATGCCCACAAGGGCGCCAGCTTCGTCGAGATCTACCAGAATTGCATAGTCTATAACGACGACGTGTTCGGGTCCTTCACCTCGAAAGAATTCGCGGCGGACCGCCAATTGTGGCTCCAATCTGGGGAAAAAATGCTGTTTGCGGACGGCAGCAAGGGCATCGCGCTCGACGCCGGGCGGCTCGCCTTGAAGGTGGTCGAGGCGGACGACCCGGCGGTGCTGGTCCATGATCCCAAAAACCGCGCCCTGGCGGCGATGCTGATCGAAATGCCGCCCATCGGTTTCCCGGTGGCGCTCGGCGTGATCTACGACGATCCGGCCTCGACCTTCGAAAGTGTGGTAGTCGAGCAGAACCGCTCCGCCGCCGCGGGCAAGGCGCCCGACCTCCAGGCGTTGGTCGCCAAGGGGCAAAGCTGGATGGTCGAAAAGGAACCGCGCGCCGAATAGGCGCGTAGTGGGGAGCATGAGCAGCAGGGCCGAATATCGCGGGCAGCATTTGGTGCGCGCCGATCGCCGCTTTGCGACCGGCGGCGGCAAGCTGCTCGGCGCGTTCGCACCCGCCTTCAAGCGCATGCTCGACAGGGTCGACGCGGGGCTGATCGAGGGCGGAATCGACGCTACCCTGCCTGATGGCTCGCGGCGGCGGCTTGGGTTCCGGACCGATGGACCGATTGCGATCGTCAATCTCTACAGCTGGCGGGCGCTGGTCAGGCTCGCGACCTCCGGTTCGGTCGGCTGGTATAAGGCGTGGGAAAAGCGCGAGTGGGACAGCCCCGAACCTGTGCCCTTGTTCGATTTGTTCATGCGCAACGGTCGAAGCCTCGGCAAGACCGGCCGCGCCAAGGGCTTGTGGCGGATCGCCAACCGCGCCGCTCATTCGGTCCGCGCCAACACGCCGATCCGAGCCAAGCGCAACATCCAGGCGCATTACGATCTTGGCAATGACTTCTACGCGGCCTGGCTTGATCCTTCGATGACCTATTCGAGTGCAGTCTTCGAGAGAGGCGACACGCTTGAGCAGGCGCAATCGCGCAAGCTTCGCCTGCTGCTCGACCGGCTCGACCTGAAGCCCGGCCAGCGCTTGCTCGAGATCGGTTGCGGCTGGGGCAGCCTCGCCGAGATCGCGGCACGGGAATATGGCGTCCGTGTCACCGGCCTGACGCTGTCGACCGAGCAGAAGGAATACGCCGACCAGCGAATGAAAAACGCCGGCCTTGCCGGCAAAGTCGAGATTCGCCTGGCTGACTATCGCGAGCTCGACGAACGGTTCGATGCTGTCGCCTCGGTGGAGATGGTCGAGGCGGTTGGTCAGGAATATTGGGATGCTTATCTCGCTGCGATTGCGCGCGCGCTTCCGCCGGGCGGCCGCGCCTCGCTCCAGCTAATTTCAATCGATCCGGCCCTTTTCGACGGCTACGCGACCAGCCCCGACTTTATCCAGACCTATATCTTCCCCGGCGGAATGCTGATCCACGAGCCGCGGTTCGCGGCGATTGCAGGTTCGCATGATCTGAGTTGGGACAACCGTGTCGGTTACGGCCAAGATTATGCCGAAACTTTGCGCCAGTGGCGCGAACGCTATGATGCCGCGATACAGCGCGGTGCGCTCTCAGGCTTCGGCGAGGCGTTTCACCGGCTGTGGCGCTATTATCTGATGTATTGCGAGGGCGGATTCCGCGGCCGCGGAATCGATGTCGCGCAGGTTACGTTGAAGCGCTCGTAGCTTCCACCCGGACATTGCCGCCGGTCGGCGCGTCGGATTGCAACCGCTCAACGATCGCCGCCGCGACGGCGTCGGGCGGCTTGATGCTCTCGGGCTCCTCGCCGGGAAAGGCGAGCGCGCGCATCCGGGTTCGGGTGGCGCCGGGGTCGATGATGTGAACCCGGATTCGGCCGCTGTGCTCAGTCTCGTCAGCGTAAGCGCCGAGCAAGGTTTCGAACGCGGCCTTGGAAGACCCGTAAGCGCCCCAGAAAGCGCGCGGCTCGCGTCCGACCGAGGATGTCATCCCGACGATCTCGGCGGTAGGTGCACGGCGAAGCAACGGGTCGAATGCGGCGATCAGAGCCTGGTTGGCGATCAGGTTCAGTGCGAGGACCCGGCCATATTCCTTGCTGTCGATATGCTCGACCGGGGTCAGGCTGCCGAGCATCGCGGCATTGAGGACGAGCATGTCGAGCGTTCCCCAACGCTCTCCAACCGCCTCGGCGAGCCGGGCAATGGCGTCGCCGTCGGTAAGATCCATCGGCACAATCGTGGCGTTGCCGCCAGCATCGTGGATGCGCTGCTCGACCGCTTCCAATGCTGGAGCGCCGCGCGCGACGAGCAGGACATGCGCACCGTTCGCCGCGAGCGCTTCGGCGATCGCCGCGCCGATCCCGCGGCTGGCGCCGGTAACCAGCGCGAGCTTTTCGGAGAAGGGTTTCGAATCAGTCATGGTGTCGCGTAATTGCGAGCGCGGAAGGCGCGACGCAATCACTGATATCAATTCGACCTTCGCCCGCAGAAAATAGGCTGTTGCTCGAAAAAGCGTATCCGATGGCCGGGAAATGTTGAACGGCTCGCCGGGGCCAATCTCGGGAGAGGGGCGATGCATTTGAAGAAGGCAAGTCACCTGTTCTTTGCCGTGACGATGACCGCCATCGGCGTCATCGGTCTCATTGGCGGCAGCTTCGCTCCGATATGGGTGCCGGTGCCCGACACCGTGCCTGGGCGCGAATTCCTGGCTTATCTTTGTACCTTTATCTGTTTGGCATGCGGCGTGGGTCTTTTGGTGAAGCGCACAGCAGCCGCGGCGGCGCTCATCCTGCTCGTCTATCTGCTTGTTTGGGCCGTCCTGTTCAAACTGCCATTCATCGTTCGCGCACCCTTAGTTGAAGGCTCCTATCAGTCCAATGGCGAAAACGCCGTGCTGATCGCGGGTGCGTGGGTTCTTTATGCCTGGTCCGGAAAAGACCGGAACTTCTTGGCTGGCGATCTCGGTCTGCGGATCGCGCGCGTGCTCTACGGCCTGGCTCTGATCGCTTTCGGCTTTTCCCATTTCGTCTATCTGGACATGACCGCGCCGCTCGTCCCCGAATGGCTGCCAGGACCCGTATTCTGGGCCTACTTTACGGGCTCAGTCTATCTCGCCGCCGGGATCGCCATCATCGTCGGATTCGGGGCGCGGTTAGGGGCCATGGTCGTGGCCGCGCAGATTACGTTGATCACGCTTCTGGTGTGGGGACCTATGATCCTGGCAGGCCCTTTGAGTGCGATGCACTGGCAGGAAACGGTCGTATCCTGGGCGATCACCGCTGGTGCTTGGGTGGTAGCGGCGTCGCTCGAAGATCGTCCGTGGCTCAGTCGCTTCGACGGAGGAACGTCCGACCTTTCGGCTACCGGCTCGCCACCAGCGACAGAGCCGCCGAACGCTCCTTCTCGCTGACATCAGTCAGCGCGGTCGGATATTCGCCGGTGAAGCAGGCGTCGCAGCGCTGCGGTTGGGCGACGTCGCGGGTGTCGCCGAGCGCTTGGTAGAGTCCCTCTATCGAGACGAAGGCGAGACTGTCGGCGTTGATGAACTTGGCCATCGCCGCGACACCCATCTGGGCCGCGAGCAGTTTCGAGCGTTCGGGTGTGTCGACGCCGTAGAAGCAACTGTAGCGGGTCGGCGGCGAGGCGATGCGCATATGGACTTCGCGGGCGCCCGCGTCACGCATCATTTGCACGATCTTCAGGCTGGTCGTCCCGCGGACGATCGAATCGTCGACCAGGATGATCCGCTTGCCCTTGATCAGCGCGGCATTGGCGTTGTGCTTCAGCTTGACGCCGAGATGGCGCACGCCGTCGGAAGGCTGGATGAAGGTGCGGCCGACATAATGGGAGCGGATGATGCCCAGCTCGAACGGAATGCCCGCAGCCTGGCTGTAGCCGATGGCCGCCGGAACGCCGCTGTCGGGGACGGGCACGACATAGTCGGCTTCTACTGGCGCTTCGCGTGCCAGTTCGGCACCGATGGCCTTGCGCGTTTCATAGACCGACTGGCCATCGACGACAGAGTCGGGGCGCGAGAAATAGACGTGCTCGAACACGCAAGGGCGGGCTTTGGCCGGCGCAAATGGTCGGAAGGAGCGAATGCCCTTGTCGTTGACCACGACCAGCTCGCCCGGGTCGATTTCGCGGAGGAACGTGGCGCCGATGACATCGAGCGCGACGCTTTCTGAGGCGAAGATCGTCGCTTCGCCGAGCTTGCCCATGACCAAGGGACGAATGCCAAGCGGATCGCGGCAGGCCACCATGCCGTCAGGGGTCAGGATGACCAGCGAATATGCGCCTTCGACCTGTTTCAGAGCGTCGGTCAGCCGGTCGAGCGGCGCAGTGTAGGTCGATGTCGCGACAAGGTGGATGATGACTTCGGTGTCGCCGGTGGACTGAAAAATCGAGCCGCGGCGGTTGAGTGTCCGCCTAAGCTTCATCGCGTTGGAAATATTGCCGTTGTGCGCAACCGCGAAGCCGCCGTCTTGCAAATCGGCGAACAATGGCTGGACGTTGCGCAGGGCAGTTTCGCCGGTAGTTGCATAGCGGACGTGGCCGATGGCGGTGCGACCGGCAAGATTGCGGATTATGTCGTCGCGGTCGAAGTTTCCGGCGACATGGCCCATCGCCCGGTGCGAATGGAACACGCTGCCGTCATAGCTGGTGATGCCGGCCGCTTCCTGCCCACGATGCTGCAGGGCGTGGAGGCCAAGCGCGACGAAGCTTGACGCGGCATCGGCACCCCAGATGCCGAAAACGCCGCATTCTTCTTTTAGCTTATCATCGTCGAACGGGTTGGTCGTCAGCATCGGGCGGGCGAATCCATCTCGAGGGCGTGTGCCGCCAGCATATAGGGGGCCGCCGGGCATTTGTCGCCTTTCGCATGAACTCGGCTTAAAGCATGGTGGCTGGCATGCGCATCGCTTCTGTTATCGCTCTCGTTTTTCTAGCCGCCTGCTCGAAGGGTGCGCAGCATGGCACTCTCAGACCTGGCTATTACCTCGGCGAAGGCCGCAATCGCTTGTGCGTCAAGGGGGAGGGAACGGCGCAGCAGGTCGCCTTCATTGCATACGGCCAGATAGGTGACAGCAATTGCGCCGCCGAGGGGCGGGTCGAGGTCAAGGGCTACGCATTGGCGCTGGTTCCGCGCGGGGAGGGCGACTGTCGCATCCCAATCGGGCACGACGGAGACATAGTCCGTCTCGGCCCGGGACCCGCTGCCTGCGCCTATTATTGCGGCCCGGGGTCGAGCTTGACTGGCCAAACTTATCGCTGGGCCGACACGTCCACGGCCGAGATAGCACCGGACCCGCTCATGCCTGGGGACGTTTGTTGACCTTTACGGAAACGTAAAGTAAGTCGCGATGATGGAGCATGTTCCCATCAGCAGTGCGAAACCACTCTTTTCGATCGGCGAGATGTGCGACGCGTTCGGAGTCACCGCGCGAGCCCTGCGCTTCTACGAGGACGAAGGGCTGATCGCTCCGGAGCGGCGCGGTACCCAGCGGCTTTATTCGGAGCGCGACCGCGCCCGGGTCGCGTGGATCCTGCGCGGCAAACGGACCGGCTTCAGCCTCGCCGAGATCCGCGAATTGCTTGATCTCTATGACCTCGGTGACCAGCGTCAGACGCAGCGGCTGGTCACGCTTGAGCGGTGCCGGGGCAAGATCGCGACGCTCGAGCGCCAGCGCGGCGACATCGACGCCACGATCACCGAGCTGCAGCAATTCATTGCCCTTTTGGGCAATCAGATTTGAGCTAGAGGAGCCGAAATGCCGAGCTACACCGCCCCCGTGCGCGACACGCGCTATTTGCTCGATCATGTCGTCGGCCTTGCGAATTACTCGAACCTTCCCGGGTTCGCCGATGCTACGCCAGACATGGTCGAAGCGATCCTGTCCGAAGGCGGCCGCTTCTGCGAGGAGGTTCTGCAGCCCTTGAATCGCATCGGCGACGAGGCTGGCTGCACCCGAAACGACGATGGATCGGTAACCACTCCACCGGGCTTCAAGGAGGCTTGGGACCAGTTCGTCGCCAATGGCTGGACAACTCTTTCGGCGCCGCAAGAGTTTGGCGGCCAAGGTCTGCCGCACGTCGTTTCGACAGCGATTTCTGAATATCTCTGCTCGGCCAACCACAGCTTCGAAATGTATAATGGGCTTACGCAGGGCGCGATCGCCGCGATTGTGGTCAAAGGCTCGGACAAGCAGAAGGCCAAGTATCTGCCCAATATGGTCGCGGGCCGTTGGACCGGCACGATGAACCTTACCGAGCCGCACAGCGGCACCGACCTGGGCCTGATCAAGACCAAGGCCGAGCCGCAGGACGACGGAAGCTACAGGATAAGCGGCACCAAGATATTCATATCCTCGGGCGAGCATGATTTGTCCGACAACATCATCCACCTTGTCCTCGCCAAGATCACCGGCGCGCCCGACAATGTGAAGGGCATCTCGCTGTTCATCGTGCCGAAGTTTATGGTCGGCGAGGACGGCTCAGTGGGCGAGCGCAATGGGGTGTCCTGTGGGTCGATCGAGCATAAAATGGGAATCCACGGCAATTCGACCTGCGTGATGAATTACGACGGAGCGACCGGCTACCTCATCGGCGAACCCGAAAAAGGGCTGGCGGCGATGTTCATTATGATGAACGCCGCGCGCCTCGGGGTTGGACTGCAGGGGCTCGCCCAGGCCGAGGTCGCCTACCAGAACGCGGTCGCCTACGCCAAGGACCGCCGGCAGGGCAGGGCTCTGAAGCCCGAAGCGCGCGACCCCAACGCCAGGGCGGACACCTTGTTCGTGCACCCCGACGTCCGGCGGATGTTGATGGAGGGCAAGGCGTTCAACGAAGCCGCTCGGGCCCTCGTCTTGTGGGGTTCGCTCCAGGTTGATCTCAGCCGCAAGGCTTCGAGCGAGGAGGAACGCATCGCCGCCGATGATGTGATTTCGGTGCTAACACCGGTGATCAAGGGTTATCTCACGGACCGCGGATTTGAGGTCGCGGTCAACGCCCAGCAGGTGTTCGGCGGCCATGGCTATATCCGCGAATGGGGGATGGACCAGTTCGTCCGCGACGCCCGCATCGCCCAGATCTACGAAGGCACCAACGGCGTCCAGGCGATGGACCTCGTCGGGCGCAAGCTGGCCAAGGACGGCGGGCGCGGGGTGCGCGAGTTGTTCGAAATGATCGGACGCGAGATCGCCGACTCCAAGGCCTCGGGCGATCCTGGCGGAGTGGCCGAGCCGCTCGAAAAGGCGCTAGCCGAATTGCAGCGCGCGACGATGTGGTTGGCGCAAAATGGCATGGCCGATCCGGACAATGCCGGCGCTGGGGCTTATGCCTATATGCAATTGATGGGCCTCGTCGCGCTCGGCTGGATGTGGCTGAAGATGGCGTCTGCGAGCGCGAAATTGGCTCAAGAGCCGGGCGAGGATCGTGCCTTCCACGAAGCTAAGCTGATCACCGCCCGCTTTTTCGCGGATCGGGAACTGGTGGTTGCGGGAGCTTTGCGGCGCAAGGTTGAGGCAGGGGCGGCGAGCGTCATGGCGCTGGCCGTCGAGGCCTTCTAGATCGCCGCTTTCTCCGGCGGATCAACATACCACGGACGAAGCATTGTCACCGATTCGCGCTGCGCTCTTGCGGGAGCAAGCCGCGCGACATCAAAATTCTCGATGAATTGCAGGCCGAATTTGCCGGGTTGCGACCAACGAACCAAACCAACCATCGGTCCAACGCCGACGATGTCGATCGTCACCTGCGTGCCCGGTGCGACCGCGCGATCCGTTTCGACAAGCGCACCCATCGCCGAGATGTTGCGCAGTCGAACCTCGACCGCCTCGCCGTCGATGCCGGCGATCGCCCGACGCATCAGGCGCTGGCGCGGCTCGCGGATGCATTGATAACCCTCGGCCTCGATTGAAACGCTGTTAGCCAGAGTTAGAGCCGTTTCGGCATTCCCGGGCCGACCGAAAATATAGCCCTGGATCTGGCTGACTCCGAGTTCGCGGACCAATTGCAGATCATCGTGGGTTTCGACGCCCTCGGCTGTCGTGTCCATACCGAGCGATTCAGCCAGCGTGACGATCGCGCGAATGATCGCGCTGTTGCGGTTCATGGTCGACGCGGCGCCTTTGACGAAACTTTGGTCGATTTTGATCTTGTCGAACGGCGCTTTTTTTAGATAGCCGAGAGAGCTGTAACCGGTACCGAAATCGTCGAGCGCCAGCCGCACCCCAAGCGCTTTCAGGCGCGCGAAAGTGACGTCGGTTTCGTCGCCGTCGGCCAAGAATACGCCCTCAGTGATCTCGAGTTCAAGCCGCTCGGCGCGTACGCCTGACGCTTTCAATGCGGCGCCGACGATCGACACGATTTCGGGATCGTTGAACTGGATCGGCGATAAATTGACGGCAATGCGTATAACGTCCGGCCACCGCGCCGCTTCGGCCAATGACGTCTTGAGGACCCAGGTGCCAATCGGGCCGATCATCCCGCATTCCTCGGCAAGCGGGATGAATTTATCGGGCGAGATTGGGCCCCGCGTAGGATGGGCCCAACGGACCAAGGCCTCGAACCCGCAAACCTCCTCGCCCGCGGCGCGGATGATCGGCTGATAGGCGACGCTAAGTTCGCCGCGTTCAAGGGCCTGCCGCAAGTCGTTTTCGAGCAGTTGTCGATCCGACGCTTCGGAATGCATCGACGGCTCGTAAAAGCAGTGGCGGCCGCGTCCCGCCGCTTTGGCCGCATAAAGCGCAAGATCGGCATTGCGGACCAAAGAGTCGGCGCATGAACGGCCGGGATCACCGATCGCGATGCCGACCGACGCACCGATTGTTACCCGGTGCCCCTCAATCAAATAGGGTCGCGAAACTTGGTCGATCAGTGTCTTGGCGAGCGATTCGAGCAGACCGGTTTCGACCGTGCCCGGAAGCACAGCCTTGAACTCGTCGCCGCCGAGGCGCCCGATCTGGCCATGATTGCCCATCACCGATGTCAGCCGCTGGGCGACCTGGCGCAGCAAGGCGTCGCCGATCGGGTGGCCCAAGGTATCGTTGACGTTCTTGAATCGGTCGAGATCGATCAGGAACAAGGAGCAGCCCTTCTGGCGGCGCGCGGCATTGCGCAGCGCTTCGTCCAGGGTTTTGCGCATCAGTGCGCGATTGGG
>Ga0193709_1000192_pt1 | contig 24855 bp, 25 predicted proteins | sample H3c2metaG_FD_160571 | JGI IMG/M metagenome (GOLD analysis project Ga0193709, IMG submission 160571) | Soil microbial communities from a riparian zone of the East river system, Colorado, United States - H3c2 | ecosystem: Environmental > Terrestrial > Soil > Riparian zone | place: USA: East River...
TCGCGTCAAGCGCAGCAATCGCGCGCCTTCGGCCTCTTTTCGTATTCGTCATGACGGCGAACAAAATCCATCGTGGACTTTTCGTTCCGCCCTTTCGGCGCGCGATCAAGAATCATGAGGGTGCCATCAGTTCCTCTCCTCCGCGGGCATAGCTCGAATACGTGTGAAAGATTTCGCCCGCGTTATCTTTATGGAAGGAGCTGAGGCCAGGCAACTCCGTACCCGTAGACCCTGCAGGCACATCCATTTCGCCAAAGTTGTAAAAAACTTTGCCCTCTGCGAGGGCTTGTTCGGTGAAGGAAACGTGATAGTCCTAGTTGAAATCGCTTCCGAAGGCGGAGACCCAGGAAAATTTCCACCCCATGCGCTTCTTATACGCTTCGATTTCGGTCAGCGGCGCGCGGGACACCGCGGTCAGCGTGACGTCGTAATTTTCAAGGTGGGGCAGGGCACCGTCGATGATCCGCTGCCGCGTAACACTCTGCGCCTTGCAGTTGAAGTTTGGCGCCATTGAGGCGCAAACCAACTGTCCCTGTATCGCCCCGTCGAAGCGGTGTTACATCGTCAGGACTGCGCGGAAGCGCACCTTGCCGTCGACGACACGCTGATACGCCTTCGGGGCCTCGGCCAATGGGTACGTCTCGACTACCGTTTTAACTTTTCCTTGCGCGACGAAATCAAGGGCTTCGTAGAGATATTCGGGCCCGTTTTGCTGGCTGCCAATGATCCGAATGCGCTTCATGATGAGGTCCATCAGCGAGATCGAAAGCGGCTCCGCGTCGGCTCCCATTGTGATCAGCCGACCGTCCGGCCGCAGTCCCTGAATGCTGTCCACCATCGACTTGGTCGAATTGGAAGTACTGAGGATCACGTCTGCGCCGCCCGCCGCGGCAAGGCTCTTTCCGTCGCGGACGATTTCATCCGCGCCGAGATCGCGGATCATCTTGTCTTTATCGGGGGAGTGCGAAATCGCGATGGTCTCGAAGCCCGCAGCCTTCGCGTATTGCACCGCCAGGTGCCCAAGCCCGCCGATCCCGAGCACGGCCACTCGCTCATGCGGCTGAGGATCCGCCCAGCGGAGCCCGCTATAGACCGTATAACCGGCGCAGAAAATCGGGGCGGCTTGCTCGTAGGAAACCTTGTCCGGAATCAGGTAGGTGGCGTCGGCATTCATCAACATATACTCGGCGTGACCCCCTTGCACGTCGAGCCCCGTGCTCTTCATATAGGGGCAGAACATCCTGCGGCCGCGCTGGCACCATTCGCAGCGCCCGCACGTGGATTGAATCCATGCGGTGCCCACGCGATCCCTTACTTTCCGCGTAGTGACGTCAGGCGAGATCGCGACGATCTCACCGACCGGCTCGTGGCCCAAAATTCGCGGGAATTGGCCGGGAATGTGTCCCAGTGTTTCGTGCACGTCAGTGTAGCAAATGCCGCTTGCGTGCCTCTTCACTAGGACTTGGTTGGGGCCCGGTTGGGGCTGCGGAACGTCTTTCACTTCCCAGGAACCACTCACAGCGGGTACGACTGCGGCTAGCATATTTGATTCCTCCATGGCGATTCGATGCCGCAATTTGAAAAGGTGACGCATCGCTTTTTTGCGGTGAAGCTACGGGATGGAACTTTACACCACCGCCGGTTGACGAACATCTGGATTCGCTCGCGGACGATGATCTGCTGCGGAATATAAGTGACGGCTGCACCGACTGTTTTGCGCTGCTCTGTCATCGGTGCTTCCGTCAGGTTTTCTCCGTGTCCTTGCGAATCCTTCGCGACAAAGCCGAAACGGAGGACCGGCAGAATCTTGCGATTTGTCTGTCAAAAGCCGGTCAAACCGGAAGCGCTGTGGTTTCCCGATGCGAAGTTTTAGAAATTCCTTGTGCGATGGATTGAGAAGGAAGTTGAACTCCGAAAGTAGAGCTTCCTGCTCCGATTTGACTATTGGATTGGTAGAGCTATAACATCTAATAGAAATGAATGTACTGGCACAATCAAGAGCCGCGTGGCTTCTGTTGACGTTCCGGACAACTATCGCAAGCTCGAAGACTTCCGCGTCCAGCATGCCGTGCACACGCTGGCCGTCGATCTCAAAACCTACACACCCGAACAGGAAGAGGCCGGCAAGCCTGTCGCGCGAATGGTGGTGTACGAGGCCGTGACGAATTGATAGGAAGTTAAGGCAATCTCGGACCGAATGGCGACGACGAATTTCACCCCACGTGTGCTCCGGACTCTATCGAGTGACGGATGGCTTCTCTTCGTCACCCGGTTTGCACGTTTGTTCGCGTACGGTTCACTCTCCGTCATTCTGGTTTTCTATCTGATTGGTCTCGGGCTCACGGAGGGGCAAGCGGGCCTAGTTCTTACGCTGACCCTCGTCGGCGACGTTATCGTCTCGCTGTACCTGACAACCAGAGCGGATCGTATCGGGCGCCGCCGCATGCTGGTCGTCGGATCGATTCTCATGGCGGCCCGCGGGTTTGGCTTTTGCGTGCACCAGCAATCTGCTCTTCCTTGTTATCGCCGGTACCATCGGCGTCATCAGCCCAAGCGGCAATGAAGTTGGTCCGTTTCTCTCGATCGAACAAGCGGCGCTCTCCCATATTGTTCCATCCGCGGCTCGTACAGAAGTCTTTGCGTGGTATACGCTCGCCGGCTCGGCGGCAACCGCTTTGGGCGCTCTCTTTGGAGGGGGCTTGACGCAGGCGTTGCAACACACGTCGATGTCGCATATTCAGAGTTACCGCGCAGTGGTGTTCTTGTACGCCGCATTGGGAGTTGCGTTGGCGTTTCTGTTCCTGCGTCTCTCGGCATCGGTGGAGGTCAGCCCCGTTTCAAACGGTTCGGTCGTTTCTTCAGGCATCGCAAATATTCTCGGAATTGAGCGGTCGCGAAGCATTGTTCTAAAACTATCGTGTCTCTTTGCGCTCGATTCGTTTGCCGGTGGATTTGTCGTGCAAAGTTTTGCCGCGTATTGGTTCTATCTGCGCTTCGGTGTGCAACCTGCCGCGCTCGGCGCGATTTTCTTTTGGGCGAATGTCTTTGCAGGAATCTCCGCTCTCTTTGCTACCCGGCTCGCGGCGCGCATCGGTTTGATTCGTACCATGGTGGTCACGCATCTGCCGTCGAACGTTCTTCTCATCCTCGTGCCGCTAATGCCCAATCTCTCATTGGCAGTGCTGGTGCTCCTTCTCCGGTTCAGCATTAGTCAGATGGATGTTCCTACCAGACAGTCTTATACAATGGCCGTCGTTCCGGCCGAAGAGCGATCGGCTGCGGGTGGATTTACGGGAGTCGCGCGCACCACCGGCGCCGCCCTCAGCCCACTATTCGTCGGGTTCATGTTTGCGCGGGCCTCCTGGATCAACGTGCCCTTCTTTCTCGCGGGCGGTTTGAAGATTCTTTACGATCTTCTGCTCTACAAAGAGTTTGTCAGCATTCCACCCATTGAGAAACGGCCGTGAAAGCCGCTGTGGCCTGCGACCGACCCAAGTGAATTGTGTTTCCGCCTCCGGGAGAGGATGGCTGGCGCAGGCGGCGGGGACATGATTTGTGTCCGGTTGATCTCGCAGCGTGCATGATAGCGCTCAAAGCCAGACGTAGACCCGCGAAGGGGTGCAGTGAGATTCGCTCATGCTCGGTGTGTTTTTTCAGGGAGAAGGTTAAACGACATGGCGCTTCGCGCCCGACGATAAGCATGGCTCCGGTACAGTCGAAGAGAGACAATCATCCCGCTGGCCCCGAGGAGTAATCGTGAAGCTCCGGATTGCAGTCATTTTTGTATTAGTGGTCCTCCTGCCCCTTCAACCCTTTGCCGCGAGTACGTCCGCAGTGCAGTTCTTTATCGGCACAAGTGGGGAATGGCGGTCATGGCGAAATGACTCGCCACGGAAGTTCAACGAAGCATCAGAACGCATCCAGGGTGCGACCACAGTTTTCGGACTGTATCCGCACGGGAGGCTTGCTCTTATTTCAGGATTCTTTTCCTATGATCCAGAAACGAACCAGTTCAACTTCGACGCCGGCGAGGGTTTCGGACTGTCTCTTGGTACCTGGTCACAAGTAAATGCAGAGAGGCTGGAAGTGGAGTATCGATTTGCGTTGGCGGACAAGTTTGTATGCTCGACCGATGATCCACAGTGCGAAAAACGGTACAAACGCCCACCTGAAAAGGCTACTTGGAGAATAACTCGAGGAGATCATGAGAACATCACCGCAGTAGAGCCTGATACCTTCTCTCCATACGCTGGCCAGCATGTCTTGCTGCAGAAGTTGACGAATCAAGAAGAAGTGGATTCAATGATCGCCTACACCGAGAAAAGACTTTCAGGAACGCCAACGACCAAATAGATACAGTCAAGCGCACAGGCGACTTGCCAAAATCGGTCGTTTTTCAACAAGCTGCTAGTACTTTCCAATTATTGCTGTGTCTTTTTCCCCTGGCTAAAGTCCTCACCACCGGGGATAGCCTGTTTTGTGTCCGCTCGAATCGCCCATTTCACTGTCTCTTGCGTCCCTGTAGCCTTCTGCGCGTATTTTCGGGAGAAACAAAATGACAAAGCGGTTCGGTCTACTTCTGTTGCTACTGGTATTCCTACTCCCTGCCGATGGCCAGAGCAACTATGCGGCGCTGTCGGGTTCCGTGACTGATTTGCAGCATCTCCCGGTCACTGGGGCCGCAGTCCAGCTGACGGCCGTGAGCACCGGCACAATCCGCCGCGTCGTCACCAATCAACAAGGGGTGTTCGAAGCGCCGGCACTCTTGCCCGACGATTACGAATTGAAAATCGAGGCGTCAGGCTTCGCCATTGCCAAGCAAACATTGCGGCTGGAAGTCGGCCAGAAACTGGCATTAGATATCGCACTCAAGATTGGCGGGGTTGCCGAAGGAGTGAAAGTCACTGCCGGGAGCGAAGTGCTGCACACGACGGACGCCAGCGTCGGAGAAGTCGTCGAACCAACATCCATTCGCGAACTGCCGCTCAACGGCCGGATGCTGATCGATCTCGTGCTTACCGTTCCAGGCGCGCACGTAGGCTTCGGCGCGCAGACCGGCTCGACAAATCCGCTCTACTGGAGACCTGGGCAACGCTCTGCGGTGGTAATCGGTGGCGCACGACCGAACGCGAACTTTTTTCTGCTGGATGGCGCTAGCAATACCGATCCGACGTTTAACACACAAAATCTAAGTCCTTCGCCGGACGCCGTAAAAGAATTCCAGGTGGAAACAAGCAGTTATACCGCGGATATGGGCGGCGCAGGCGGCGGACAGATCAATATCGTCACGCATTCCGGGTCCAGCCAATTTCATGGAACGGCTTACGAATTTCTACGCAATGGCGCCATGGATGCCAGCACATTCGAGTCCATGGGCAACAATCACCTGGTACAAAACAATTTCGGTGCCTCGTTCGGCGGGCCGCTGATCAAGAAAAATACTTTCTTCTTCGTCAACTACGAAGGCTTGCGGCTATCGCAAGCGGATGCTCAGATTCTGACGGTACCCACGCCGGAAGAAATTCAGGGCGATTTCAGTACGAGCAACGTCAAGATTTATGATCCGACAACCGCTGTCGCCAATCCCAATTTTGACAGGACGAAAGCCACTGGTCCTAACAATTTTCCATACACGCGCAGCCAGTTTCCCGGAAACATTATCCCGAGCGGCCGAATAAATCCTTTGCTCGAAGCGTTTTTGATGCAGCACGTCCCGATGCCGAATATGATGATGATGAGCGGCGCTGCCGACTCCAACAATTATCTCGATGTCCGCAATGAAGCCCACTTTCAGGATCAGGGAACGGTTCGCATCGATCGCAACTTTGCAAATGGTGACACGCTCTTCGGCCGTTACTCGATCGGTCAGGAGAATGGATTTTCCCCGAGCAGCGGGATGACTTCCACTACCGAGAATCTTCCCGGCTTTGGCGCCAACTTCGATAACCGTTCGCAGCAAGCGGTAATTTCCTGGAATCATATTTTCGCTGCGAACAAAGTGAATACCGTATCGATCGCGGTCTCGAGACTATCGATGGATCGCACTTCGCAAAACGATGCCGTGAATGACTTCGTCGGTCAACTCGGCATTCAGGGAGTGGGTTTCGGCGGCCAAAACGCATGGGGCGCGCCGTGGTTTGCCGCGCAAGGCTACACCGGGATCGGAGATACTTTTGCCGCAACACCCATGCACGCGTGGGACACGATGTACGAAATCCGCGACACCTACGCCTGGGAAAAAGGCCGCCACGGAATAAAATTTGGCGGCGATTTCCATTGGTATACCTGGCCGATGTGGGGCTTTTTCCAGAATCGCGGCTTTTACCAATACACAAACGGCTACAGCACTGAATCCGGCTTTAATGATGGCAGCGGCTCCGGCTTCGCCAGTCTTTTACTCAGCCTGCCGGCCGTAAAGCAGCGCCAGGCCGGAATCCCGCAGATGAATTTGCGAAATTGGGGCGGCGACGCCTTCGGCGAAGACAGTTGGAAAGTGACTTCGACCACTACCCTGAATCTGGGCGTTCGCTACGAATACGCGAGCCCTCTGTATGACAAGAACAACACCAATACCAATCTGATTTTCCAGAATGGCGTGCCTTCCGTTTTTGTCGGCGGACAGAACGGCTATCCGCGAGGACTGATGTACGCAAACCAGCACAACTTTGCGCCGCGTCTCGGTATCGCAAAGAGTCTGCCCAATCACGGTTTGGTCTTGCACGCGTCGTACGGCATTTTCTTCACGCCCGTGGATCTAAACACCTGGTGCAATCAACGGCACAACGTCCCGTATGTTTTCCCTGAAACGCAGCAAGCGGACAATTTCACTCCTCCTGCGGCGCTATTTAACACTGGCATGAATTTTGGCACGCCGGTCTTGGGCACAGGAACACTGCCGGCAACAACCGTGAGCTTCACGGCCTTCGATCCTCATTCGCCCGCGCAATACGTGCAACAATGGAATGCTTCGGTGCAAAAGAGTCTCGATGCAAACACTTCCGTCGAAGTTGGCTATATCGGCTCGCGTGGTTTCCATTTGCAGCGCGCACATCTGATCAACAACACGCTTCCAGGACCCGGCCCGCTCGGACCACGCCGCCCGTTCAAAACTCTTACCTTCGTGCCGGACAGCACTTTGCCGCCCGGCAGCACCGATGCCGTCATTCAGAGCACGACTTTCCCGGTCAGCACCATCAACTTGCTCGAAAACAGCGCGCAGAGTTGGTACGACGCGGGTTACGTCAACCTGCGCCGCCGTTATTCACACGGCCTGAGTCTGTTGGCCAACTACACTTTCTCGAAGAGCCTCAGCAATGCGCCGGATTTCCGTTCCGCCATGGACGAATCGTCGATCCCGCAAAACAACAATGACCTCGCTCTTGAAAAAGGACTCGGATGCGACGTGCGGCACCGTTTCGCGCTGAGCGCCGTGTACGCCATTCCTGCCTACAGGCGTGCGCAGTTTACCCGTTTGCTCACGCAGAATTGGACCTTCTCGACCATCTACCAGATCCAGTCGGGAATGCCGTTCACGATTTCTGTTTTCGGCGACACCGCGAATTCAGGGACGGTACTGGGCGAAAACCCGATTCGCGCTAACATCACCGGAGAGCCTGTTTTTGGTCCCGGAACGCACACTGCGGACGAGTGGTTTAATGCATCGGCTTTCGCCACGCCCGCGGCCTTTACCTACGGCGACGCTGGTCGAAACACTGTAACTGGGCCGGGCATGCAGACGATGGACATCGCTCTGCAGCGTGCTTTCCGCATCACGGAAAAACTTAACTTTCAGTTCCGCGGAGAAGCGTTCAACGCCTTGAACAAGGTCAATCTCGGCACACCGAACCGTTTCGTCAATACCCCGCAGTTCGGCACCATTACCATGGCCATGACTCCAGGGCGCGAAATCCAACTGGGCGCCAGACTTTCGTTCTAGGATCTCGGTTTATTTCCAGAGCGGAATGATTTGCGCCGGAGCCGCGTACGGCAAAATTCCGGCGCTAAAAATAGCGATTTCCGATTGCGTTTGGCGTTTCGTGACATTTGGAAACACTTCGAGTTTTGAAGATTCGATGTTCTTGCCTGAATAGCCGGAAACCCTCAGAATAGTCATTCTAACTTGGGTGCAAATGAAGCGAATTGCGAAGCGCGCCAGGCCCGCCGCGCTTATCCACAGATGAGGTAAGAGTTGACGCCGCCAAAACGTCTGGTTGCCTATTTCACCATGGAAATTGCGCTGGAGAACGCCATGCCGAGCTACGCGGGCGGCCTGGGCGTTCTTGCTGGAGATACGATTCGTGCGGCGGCGGATATTCGGCTGCCGATGCTTGCGGTGAGCCTGCTCTACCGCAAGGGATACTTCACGCAACTGCTGGCGGACGACGGTTTGCAGAGCGAAGAGCCGGTGGAATGGAAGGTAGAAGATTTTTTGCAGGAAGAACCGCAACGGGTGACCGTACCACTGGAAAATCGCCGTGTGGAGTTGCGCGCCTGGCGTTACGACGCGAAAGGCGTGCGCGGATTTGACGTTCCAATTTATTTTCTGGACGCGGATTTGCCGTCGAATGCAGAACGCGATCGCAATCTGACTGGCAGTTTGTATGGCGGAGATCCGTACTACCGGTTATGCCAGGAAGTGTTGCTGGGAATCGGCGGCGTGCGCATGTTGCGCGCCCTGGGCTACACGGACCTGGCGCGCTATCACATGAACGAAGGACACGCCGCGCTGCTGACGCTGGAATTGCTGGGCGAAGAAGCGGAAAAAGCCGGACGCGAATCGATTCGCGGCGAGGACATCGAAAAAGTGCGCAGCAAGTGCGTGTTCACCACGCACACGCCGGTGCCAGCGGGGCACGATCGTTTCCCGATGGAATTTCTGACCCGGGCGTTTCCGGAACAGCAAGATTTTCTGGATTTGAAAGACGCATCGTCCGCGGAATTATTGCGGCGCGTGTTGCAAGCAGAAACCAATTTTCCGGGCTTGCAGGAAGCGGCCAAGCGCGGCGCCTCAGTCAATATGACCCACCTGGCGCTGAACATGAGCATGTACGTCAATGGCGTGGCGAAGTTGCACGGAGAAGTTTCGCGCCGGATGTTTCCGCAGGTGCCGATCGAAGCCATCACCAACGGCGTGCACGCGGCAACGTGGACCGCTCCGTCGTTTCAGCAGACCCTGGACCGCTACATTCCAACCTGGCGCGAGGACAATTACAGTTTGCGCGGAGCGCTGGGATTGCCGCAGGAAGAGGTGTGGTCATCGCACCTGCTGGCCAAGCATGAACTTTTCGAAGAGATCCACAAAAAGACCGGTCTGCAACTCGACCCGGATGTCTTCACGATTGGGTTTGCGCGCCGGGCGACCGGGTACAAGCGCGCCGATTTGATTTTGTCGGACTTGGACCGGTTGCGTGAAATTTCCAAGAATGCCGGAAAATTTCAAATTGTATTCGCGGGAAAGGCGCACCCGAACGACGGCGGCGGAAAAGAATTGATCCGGAAAATTTTCCGCGCGAAAAAAGCGCTGAAGAAATCAGTGCAAGTGGTTTTCCTGGACAATTACAACATGGAAGTGGGCGGAAAAATTACCGCAGGCGTGGATTTGTGGCTGAACACGCCCCAGTTTCCGTTGGAGGCGAGCGGTACCAGCGGAATGAAAGCGGCGCTCAATGGAGTGCCGAGTCTGAGCATTCTGGATGGCTGGTGGGTCGAAGGGCATATTGAGGGAGTGACCGGTTGGGCGATTGGAGAATTGCGGCATAGCGGAGACGAAAGCCTGGACAACGGCGCAGATGCGGAATCGCTGTACGACAAGTTGGAACATGTGATTTTGCCGATGTTTTACAACGAGCGGCATAAGTATTTGACTGTGATGCATCGCGATCAATGGATCGTTTTTTAATACCCAGCGCATGGTGCAGCAGTACATTACCGACGCTTATATTCGCTGAGCGAATGAGTGAGCGGCGAGCGGAAAGCACTACATGGAAGGCCATTGCACCTCTTTCGGCTCGATAATTACCCTGGGCCGCAAGGCTTGCGGCCCGCAGGGAGATACTTCCGGTGCAAGCAAACCAACCTAGCGGTCGCCGGAAGGTCAAGTGAACTCGTTGTCAGACAGGAGTCGAAAGCGTTGGGCTTTGCGGCTAACCATCGCCGCGCCTAGCGCTCTGATACCGGCCAGGAGGCATGATTAACTTGCAGGCCCTGCATGACGATCCCTCTTTTGGCAAACTGGTCGCGCAAGTCGGCCTGCCTCCACTCGAATGAGTGCCATGAAAAACGCAGTTGCCGTCTCGCGCCGCGCGCGCATTCTGAGCTAGCGCTGGGCGGAGGGGATGTGTTTGGTATTGTTGAGTTCGGATTCGACGTCGGCGATATTGCGCTTGGAAAAATAGTCGAATAATTGCCAGGAACCGTATTTTTTCTTCATTTGTGGCAGGACGGCTTCGACGAGAAGTGCCCCGGTTTCACCGTCCTTTTTTGCCGCAGAAGCCCACTCACGCAAATCGGATAAATAGCCGCGGAACGCCGCGACGTCGGAGGAGTTGCCCGGATCGCCGTGGCCGGGAATGAACTGAATCGGAGAGACGGCGGCAAATTTGGTGAACGTGGATAGAGTTTCGACCCAGGCAAGAGTGGAAGCATCGATGAGATTTGGGAGAGTTCGATTCCAAAAAAGGTCGCCGCAGAAGATGACCGCGGATTTCTCCTGCTGCACGATTACCACGGAATCGCCTCCGGTGTGGCCGGGAAAATATTGGACGTGAAGAGCTAGCGAGCCCAGGTGAAGTTCGGTTTCGGAATCATAGAGCATCGTCGGAGCCGCGAGATTTTCGACTTGGGATTTTTGTTCAGGGGTGATGTCTTTGCCGAAGAATTTAAGATTTTCAGTGTGAATCCAGGAGGGAACATTGCGATGAGCAACGATAACTGCTCCTTCTTTGGCAAAGACCGCATTTCCCGCAACGTGGTCGAGATGGTAGTGGGTGTTGATAACGAATTTGATGGGAAGTTTCGAGACCATGCGAATTTCGCCGAGCAAGGCGTGCGCGGCTGGCTCGTTTTCGAATGTATCAATTACGGCGATGCCGTCATCGCCGACGACGAAGCCAGCGTTGGCGCCGGATTCACCTTTGGCGTTGTCAATGGCGGCGTAGATGCCGTGGCCGAGAGGCTTGAGGGCGAAGGGCAGTGCGGCGTCGGGCTTGGGCGCAGGCGGCGTTTGCGCCAGTACAGTGGAAATGCTGCAAGCAAGAAGGAGCGATAGGACAAGAGTGCGCATGGATGAGTATCGTAACGCGAGAGAGCCGAGATCGGCTACACGAGTGTTTAAGGGTCCGAGAGGGCTCGGAGGCGGGATAGGAGTAGGTATACCAGGGTGGCGACAGGAAAACCCTGTTGATCACTCGAGTTGACGTGACGACGGGGAAACGCCAAGTGGTAAAAGAATGGACGCCGGCTGACCGCGCGGGCGTGAAGGGCTATGACTCAGCGGGAATTTCGGCAGGCGGGACGACTGTGTACTCCTGCAAGCGGGTGGCGGGGGATTTGTATTAGTGAACGGCTTGAAGTGAGTTCCCCTGCTTCAAACACGGGACAGTAGCGCTTGCGAAAGTGTCAGCAGGGTGAAATTGCAAAAAAGTGAATAGAGCCGGTTCATTCTTCAGGGCAATGAGCCGGCTCTCTTTGAATCGTAGTATTACTTATGTCCGTGCTCGGTGTTGTGTTGCTGCACGGGGCGATCCGTCTTGGAGTTGTGCTTGTCGTTGGAGATTTGCTTGCTGGTATTGTTTTGCTGATGGTTGACTTGAGCGCGTTCCTGCGCCGTGAGTCTGCCGCCGTTGGCTGCGCGATCGTTGCGCACTTCGTGGTTGATTTTGGCTTCGCGATTTTCCAGGTGACTGCTTTCGCGCGGAGTCAGTTGGCCGGACTTCGCGCCGTTCGCGATGCGTGCTTGCTGGTTGCCTCCACGGGTGTTGACGCGGCTCATTGCCGCCGTCGCCGGCCTGCCGTGATTTTCGGAAGCGAAATTGCCGCGATTCGAACCAGCCAGATGCTCGTGCGAAATCTGCATGCGGGTGGCTTGAATGTGCGATTCGTGGCTGGCAGAAAGTTCTTCGCGACTCGGCCGCGCGTTGATTCCCTCCGGTCCGCCGCTGAAGCTGGTGCGATTCACGGTGGTCTTGTTCACGATCACGGTTTTATTGACGTAAGTGTTGTGGATCACGGTGCGGTTCACATTGACGACCGCGGTGTTATACGCGAAGCGCCCACCGCGCCATTCGCCGCCGACGAAGCCCACCCCGCCGTATCCGAATCCGTAATTCACGCCACCGTAGAAGCCGATGTGCGGACCCCAATAGCCGGCATGGAATACGTATACGCCTTCATTCCAGCCCCAATAGCCGGGCGTCCAGAGTACCCCAACGCGTGGCGGAGCGACCCACACTCCCGGCACCCAGTAGTACTCATGGTCGCCATAAGCCCAATATCCGGGGGTCCACATGTAGCCTTCTTCTGGACACGGCGGCTGCTCGTACACCGGCAGCGCGGGCGGTCCTACGCGAATCGAAACGCCCAAAGAAACCTGGGCACGCGAGGCGGCAGGCACAAGAAAAGCCAGCGCGGCCAGAAACAGAATTCGTACCGATAAAAACTTACCCATGACGGATTCCTCCCAAGTCCTTGTGCCCGCACCGCATCGAAGGCAAAGAAGCCAAGAACCTATTTTCCTAAACGCGTCGTCTTACGGCATTACTGCTGCTTCCAAGTAAACACCTTTGCGGACGAGATGTTGCGCTTCTCGAAGGCCAGTATTGAGTTGTACCAAAGGACAGGGACGGACAGGTCGGAGGGAAATTTGCTGGGGAGCGAATGGGAATTCGACAGCGGGGCTCCCGCTTTTCTTTGTAGCCGTATTGCACTTTCGAAAGTCGGGTACTGCCTTCAGAGCGCGGTGGCCGGCCACTACCAGGCTTCGAGGTTTTCGGCTATTTCCAGCATTTTGGTGACGGAGTTCCAGTTGCGGCCGGTGCCGGGTGTGTTCAGGATTTTGTGGATGCGCGGCCAGGGGAGCTTGGATTGGGCAATGCCGTTAGGGAAATAAGTGTAGAGTTCGCAGCCGATCGCGTGGAGTTCTTCGGGCGCGAATTCTTGTTTACGGAGAATTTCGCGCGCGGGGTCGCCGGGATCGCTGGCGAGAAAAGTGATCAGCAGCCGGGCGGAGTCAATGTTTGCACGTTTTGCGAAAGGATTTTTCTTGATGACGGAGCGGAACTCATCGGCGCTGCGCAGAATGATTTCCGGACAACAAGCGAATTTCTTTGCAACTGATTGTTGGATGCGTTTTGCGATCAGCGCGAGATCTTGTTCTTTGCTCTTGAAGACAACGTTGCCGCTCTGGATATAAGTTTGCGGATTTTCGAATTTGAGCGAAATGTACAATGCACGCAGGGCGTCCATCTCGATCTTGTTGTGGCCGCCGACGTTAATGCCGCGCAGCATGGAAATGAGGACAGGCATAGGCAGAAGTGACTGGATTCCCGTAACTAAGCGCTGGCAACGATGAGATTACTACAGTGATGGGTAACGCAAAAACCGGTAAAAGCCTTTATGCTGTAAAGTCTTTCGTATCGCCATGCGGGTGCGGCAAGCGAGCGCGAATGGACTCGCACGAGAGTAGTCCGAATAAGAGCAAATGAAATTGCAAGAATGCGCCAATCCTCGGGAATATTTACACGTTGGTGGCGATGCAGAGAGGAGGAGATCGCCGGATGTTGTAGTCAAGAAATAATATAGCTTTCGAGCATCTTTGGTACGCCCCGTGCATCGGTTTTTTAGACCGCGCCAATGAAGGTTGGAAGTTGCACCGCCCTGGTACCGCGACGAGAGAAGTATGTTTAGACCAGCCGCATCTCCCCAACCTCTACTAATTCGGACGATAAATTTAGCTACAGGTGTTTACCTGCAGACACTTTGCTAGCGACTCTCCGCGGGTGCGCACGGAAGGGCGGGTGCGTTTATGAAATCGAAAAGGGAAGCGGCAAGGCCGAGCAGTTGCTGCCGCGCAGTACTCGCTGTGAGCTGCGCTGTCGCTGCTGGCTGGACTTCGACAACCCAAGCGCAAGTTTCGAACTTCGCGCCCGCTTCGATTAAGAGCGGAGCGGGAGTCTCGGTTCGGGAATTGAAGATTCCGTCAAAGGCGAGAGACGAATTTGAGCAGGGCTTGCGACGGCTGGCAAAGCGCGATGCAGGGGGAAGTCTGGAGCATTTTGAAGCGGCGATTCGGGTATTTCCCGGCTACTACGAAGTGTACTACCACCAAGGAATCGCCCAATTGCAACTTCGCAACAACGAACAGGCGCTGCGCTGCTTTCAAAAAGCCATCGATTTGAGCGAGGGCCGGTACGCGAGAGCGGAATTTGGCTATGGACTGGCGTTGCTACGGGAAGGAGAGGCTGAGGAAGCGGAACGCGTGGTGCGCCACGGCCTGGAAGCAGATCCGGACAGTGTGGATGGCCATGTGGTTCTGGGATTCGTGCTGCTAAATCTAGATCGGGCGGATGAAGCGGAAAAGTATGCCTGCGATGCTATCGGCAGCAATGCCACGAACTCAGCGAAGGGCTACTTGGTGCTTTCGGAAGTGCACGCCGCGGCAGGGAATTACGAAGGGGAGGTACGCGATTTGGATACGTATTTGAAACTTCGCCCCAATGATCCCAACAAAAAAACGCTGCAACGCGTTCGCGATTTGGCGAAGAGGCTGGCGGCAAAGACTCGCCTGACCGCCAGCAAGTAACAACCAGACTGTAAGTCGACGAAGGGCTCGCAATATTTCTTTCGCCCGTAAATTCCTGCGCAAATTATCGCAGTAGATTTTTGTATAGAGCCATGCCAATGGCGGCGTCCATTTGTAGCTTGGCGAGAGCGGCGATTTCGCCGCGGGTCTTAATTCCGCCCGCGGCGATGATCGGATGAGTGGTCGCGGAGCGGAGCGCCGCGAAATATTCCAAGTTGGCGCCGGAGAGTGTGCCTTCGCGATCAACGTCGGTGCACAGGAATGCGGCGCAATATGGTTCGAGAGCAGGCATGACTTCTTGCGGATGGTGGGCGACGGATTTGCGCCAGCCGTGAGTGGTGATTTTGCCCTTGTAAGTGTCGAGAGCGATGACGACTTTTTTGCGCGAAATGCTTCTGGCCAGTGCCTGGAGGAATTTTAGATTGAGTTTGCCGCGAGTGAAGACGGCGCTGCCAATAATGATTTGCTTCGCGCCTAATTTCGCTAATTGCCTGGCTCTGGCGATAGTGCGGATGCCGCCGCCTACCCGGACTTTCATTTTGTATTTTCGGCGGGCGCGTTTGCAGAGCAATGCGACTAAAGTGTTGTTGTGATTTCTGTTCATGGCGGCGTCGAGATCGATGATGTGCAGCCATTGGTAATGGCGGAATTTGTGCAGCTGCGCGTTAACGTCGGAAACGGAGAGTTCGCGTCGGCGGCCGCGGACAAGTTGTACGGCTTGGCCGGATTGCAGATCGATGCAGGGAATCAGCACGGGACCAAGGCCGATCGAAGGCGGCGGGATGAACCCGCCGGAGCAAGAGAGGAAATCAACATGGGAAGCGCACCTCTATATTTTGTGAGGCGAGGAATTGTTTCAAAGCGCGGATGGATTGGGTTTCGTCGTGGAAGATGGAGGCGGCAAGAGCGGCGTCGGCTGCGCCCGCAGTGAAGACTTCGGCGAAATGTTGTGGAGACTTTGCGCCGCCGCTGGCGATGACTGGCACAGACACGGAACTGGAAATGGCGTTAGTGAGAACAATGTCGAATCCGGATTGTGTGCCGTCGCGGTCCATGCTGGTGAGGAGGATTTCGCCGGCGCCGAGTTCCACGGCGAGTTTCGCCCAGACGAGGGCGTCGAGATGGGTTGAGTCGCGGCCGCCACGGATGCGTACGTCCCAGTAGGGGTTTTCTGCTCGGGAGGCGACAACCGGCGAGGTCTTGGATGAGTTCGCAACAACGACGCAGCTGAGATTGGCTACGCTACTCGATTCCAATTTGGCGTCGATGGCCAGGACTACGGCTTGAGCGCCAAATTCCTGGGAAAGTTCGGTGATGAGGTGGGGGCGTGTGACCGCGGCGGTGTTAACGGTGATTTTATCCGCACCTGCTCGGATGACGGTCCGGGCGTCATCGAGTGAGCGGATGCCGCCGCCTGCGGTGAGCGGGACGGCAAGTTCATTGGCGACACGGCGAATGGTTTCGAGAAAAGTGGGACGGCGATCGCGCGAGGCGGCGATATCCAGAACGACGAGTTCGTCGGCACCTTCGGCGTTGTAGCGGGCGGCGAGCGCAGCGGGATCGCCTGCGTCGCGGAGCCCGGCGAAGTTCACGCCCTTGACCACGCGGGCGCCATCGGTGTCCAGGCACGGAATGATGCGGCGGGCGAGTGTCATGGGGGGGAGCTCATGCCGCTAGACTCACGAAATTCTGCAGCAGGCGTGCGCCGGCGGCGCCGCTTTTTTCCGGGTGGAATTGCGTGGCGAAAATGTTTTTGTGCTCGAGGACCGCGGTGAAGTTTGCGCCGTGCTCGCAGGATGCCACAACTTCGTTCGCGGGAATCGCCGCAGCGAAGGTGTGGGCAAAATAAAAATAGTCCGATTCGGAAAGGCCTGCGAGTAATTGAGACGTCCGCTGGATGCGCAGGCGGTTCCAGCCCATGTGGGGAAGCTTTACCGTTGTGGGAAGAGAACGGACGGAGCCGGAAAATAAATTCAGGCCGCATAAAGCGGGGGCTTCCTCGCTGGAAGAATAGAGAGCCTGCAAACCGAGGCAGATGCCGAGAAATGGAACGCCGCGCGCGATTGCATCGAGAAGCGGAGCGCGGAGATTTTGCTGGTCGAGGGCGCGGATGATTGCGGCGTAGTGGCCGACGCCGGGCAGGATGATGGCGCTTACTCCGGCGAGTTGGTTTGGCGCCGTGACGCGTTTTGAGGCGAAGCCAAGCTTTTGCAAGGCGCGTTCGACGGAGGGCACGTTTCCCGCGCCATAGTCGATGATCGAGACGGTCACAGAAGCTCCTTGGTGCTGGGGAGAACATTTTTCAGGCGGCGGTCGCGGCTGACGGCGAAACGCAGCGCGCGCGCGAAGGCTTTGAAGAGCGCTTCGACTTGATGATGCGAAGAGCGGCCGTAGAGGCAGCGCAGGTGCACGTTGGCTCTGGCGGATTGCGCGAATCCCTGGAAAAAATCTTCGAGAAGTTCAACGGTGAAGTCGCCGACTTTGGCAGCTTTTATCTTTGCATGGATGACGCAGCGCGGGCGGCCGCTGAGATCGATTGCGGCCGCGGCGAGGGTCTCGTCCATGGGCATCAAGAAATATCCGGCGCGGAGAATGCCTTTTTTCGAGCCGAGAGATTTTTGCACCGCTTCGCCAAGTGTGATGCCGACATCTTCAACGGTGTGGTGCTGGTCGACGTGCAGATCGCCTTTTGCGGCGATGCTGAGATCGAAAGCCCCGTGACGGGCGACCAGATCGAGCATGTGATCGAAGAAGCGGATGCCTGTGGAAATTCTAAACTTGCCCTGGCCGTCGAGATTGAGGCGGAGGCGGATATCGGTTTCGGCGGTAGTGCGGTGGATGGTGGCGGTGCGGCTCATGCGCCCTCCTTCCAAGTACGTCGAATTTCGCGGAGGAGAATTTTCATTTCGGCGGGAGTGCCAATGGTGATGCGGACAAGGCCGGGGCCCATGTCGCGTGAACGGTCGCGGAGAAGGATGCCTTTGTGTTCGAGTTTGGCAAAAAAAGCGGGACCGCTGGGACCGAAGTTGGCAAGGATGAAATTCCCTGCGCTGGGAAAGGTGATGATGCCGAGTTTTTGCAAAGCGTCGGCGAAGAATTTTCTTGTGCGCTGGATATTGCGGACGTAGGCGCGAATGGTTTTTCTTTCGCGCAGGGCAGCCTCGGCGGAGACCAGCGCAGCGATGTTTACTGGAAACGGCGGCATGGCGCGGCGAACGTGAGCCAGAGAATCTTTGCTTGCGATGACTGCGCCGAGGCGCAGAGCGGCAAGGCCGGCGGCCTTAGAAAAAGTGCGGGTGATAAAAAGATTCGGATAGCGGCGAATCCACTTGATGGTGGAGAAGCCGGAAAACTCGGCATAGGCCTCGTCGAAAATAACCACGGTATTGGGCGCGGATTCGAGGATCTTGCGGAGCGCGGCGGGCTGGACCAGAGTTCCCGTGGGATTGTTGGGATTGGCAAGGAAAAAGGCGCGAGGCTTTTTGCGGAGCGCCGAGAGAACTTGGTCGAGCGGGAAGCGCTGTTGCACGTCGTAACGGCACACTTCGATGCGCGCGCCGGCGATTTCCGCGTAGTAGCGGTACATCGGGAATGTAGGTTCGCAGATGAGGATGCGAGAGCGGGGTTCGACGAAGGTGTCGAAGAAAACACGCAGCGCGTCATCGCCGCCGTTGGTGAGAAGAAGTTCTTCGGTTCGAACGCCAAGGTGGCGAGCGATGCGATCGGCGGGTTTCTGGTATTCGGGATACATCGCGAGCTGCTGCGGAGTGAGTTTTGCAAGCGCGCGGAGCACAGCGGGGCCGCAGCCTGCCGTGTTTTCGTTGAAGTCGAGGCGGATTTTGTTCGCGCGGCCTTCCGCGGGAGCTTCGTAAGTTTTGCGTTTCAGAATAGCGGCGCGCACGGGCAAGTGGGATTTCATCGGCGAATCCTTACAGCGTTACGGTGCGCGAGCAAACCTTCGGCCTCGGCCAAAGTTTCGGCTGAGTCAGCAAGACGGAGCAGACCTTTACGCGAAATCGTTTGCACGCTGATGCATTTTACAAAATCGGCGGCGGAAAGGCCGCCGCGACGGCGTGCCCAACCCGCTGTTGGCAATACGTGATTGCTGCCGGAAACATAATCGCCGAGCGGCTGAGCGGCCCACGGCCCAAGGAAAATTGTGCCGGAAGAGCGAATTTGTTGAAGAAGCTTGGTCGAGCTCCCAGGAAGACTGAGGTGTTCGGGCGCGAAACGATTGATGAAATCGCAAGCATGTTCGAGAGAATTCGCGACGAGGATTGCGCCGGCGAGTGCAGTGGGAATATTCGCTAAACCGAGAGGCAATTCTTGTAGCTGCCATTTCACTTCACGTTGAAGTTCACGGGCCAGGGCGGACGATGTGGTGACGAAAAAGCTGGCCGCGTCGGGTGCGTGTTCGGCCTGTGCGAGAAGGTCGGCGGCGATCCAGCGAGCATTGCCGCGTTCTGCCAGAACTATGGCTTCGGTAGGGCCAGCGGGAAGGTCGATGGCGCAATCAGCGGAAACAATCTGTTTGGCTGCGGTGACGTACTTATTGCCGGGGCCGAATATTTTTTCGACGCGCGGAATGCAAGTTGTGCCGTAAGCCATTGCCGCAATAGCCTGTGCTCCGCCGATGCGGGCGACTTCCGTGAGGCCGAGAAAATTTGCGGCGGCCAGGAGTTCATTGTTTGGTCTGGGGCATACGGCAATGATGCGTGGAACTTTCGCTGCCTGCGCAGGGATTGCAGTCATCAAAAGGGTTGAAACGAGCGAAGCCTGGCCGCCAGGAACGTAACAGCCGATGGACTCGATTGGCAGGACACGCTGCTCGATGCGAACGCCGGGTTCGACTTCGAGAGACCAGGGGCGGGGAAGTTGTTTTTCTGCGACGCGGCGGATGTTGCGCGCTGCTTGACGAATGGCGCGAAGGAAATCGGGACTCACGTTGCGTTCAGCGCTGCGAATTTCTTTTTGTGAGATCCACAGGTTCTTTGCGCTGAGATCGGCGCCGTCGAGTTTTCTTGCCCACGCGAGAAGCGCGCTATCGCCACGCTTGCGAACGTCCGCGGCGATTTGCGCGGCGACAGTTTGCGCCTCCTGGTCATGCGAGACACGTGCAGCGAGCAACTTTTTTTCGACGCCAGGAGTGAGCTTGAGAACGCGCATCAGAGAATGATCTTGTTCAAAGGATATTCGACGATACCCTGTGCCTTGGCAGCTTTGAGCTTCGGAAGAAGCTGGCGAACGACCGCTTCTTCAATGATGGTATTGACGGCAACCCAGTCAGGATCGCTGAGATTCGAGATAGTAGGATTTTTCAGCGCGGGCAGAACCGCAAGTACCGCGGGAAGATCCTGGCGGCGGACGTTGAGCAGCAGACCGACTTTGCTGGCGGCATCGATCGCACCTTTGAGCATGAGGATTAGATTTTCGGCCTTTTCCCGCTTCCACGCGCCCGCGGCGGCGGCGCGATTCATGATAAAAACGGTCGCAGATTCAAGCACGGTGTCCACAATACGCAGACGATTAGCGCGCAGCGAGGAGCCAGTTTCGGTGACTTCGACGATGGCGTCGGCGAGTTGCGGCACTTTTACTTCCGTGGCTCCCCAGGAAAATTCGACGCGAGCCTTTACACCGAATCGCTGAAGATATTTTTCAGTGAGGTGCACAACTTCCGTGGCGATCACTTTTCCTTCCAAGTCGCGTGGCTCGCGGATCGGGGAGTCTTCGGGCACAGCAAGGACCCAGCGGACGCGCGCCAGACGCTGCTTGGCGTAGACCAATTCAGCGAGTTCTTCGACGTCGGCAGATGTTTCGACCACCCAATCGTGTCCGGTGATGCCAGCGTCGAGCGCGCCGGATTGCACATAGCGGGCCATTTCCTGCGCGCGGACGAGCAAGCACTCAATTTCAGGATCATCGATGGCGGGAACATAGCTGCGCGAGCCGAGGCTGATTTTCCATCCGGCACGGGAGAAAAGTTCGATGGTGGCGTCCTGAAGGCTGCCCTTTGGAATGCCTAGTTTCAACGGCGGAGAAAGCATGGCTACTTGGCCTCGTTTGCGGATGGAGATTTTGCCGGATAAACAGCATCGGGAAAAAAAGCGCGCTCCGCGATCACCCGAGGCGCTCCCATGTGCTCCAAGCTGCGAAAAAAACAACTGCGGTAGCCTTCGTGGCAGACGCCGGGTCCTACGGGATTGACGCGGATGAGCAGAGCGTCGGCATCGCAATCGACGCGAACGTCGGCAACTTTCAAGACATGGCCGCTGGACTCGCCCTTTTTCCAAAGCTGGTTGCGGGAGCGGGAAAAGAAAACCACTTCGCCGGTACGTTGGGTGAGCGCAAACGATTCGGCATTCATGAAGCCAAGCATCAAGACGTCCCCGGTGGCTTCATCCTGGATGATGGCGGGGACCAAGCCCCCTGACTTATCGAACGCTATTTCCACACTGGCTCCTTCACAAAAAAATTGCCGTAAAAATAAAAAACCCGCTGGGCTTGTCTGCGCCAGCGGGCCAAAAGTGTTTGATTAGCGATTTGCTAACGACACCCCAGTGCGCGCGGCGAATGGCCGTGATCGTGATGGTGGCGATGGGTGTGGGCGGTAAAGTTCATGGGAAAGCAGAATAGAGGAGGAACACCGGGTCTGTCAATGAAAACGCGCAGCCGATCGCGAGATTGGCTCGGCAATGCGAAATCAGACCGCAGCAGCTTGGTTAGCGGCGTGTTTTTCGCGAGCTGCATGCGCTTGGGCGGCGTAGTCGGCGGCTTCGGCGGAGCGGCCGCCAGCGGTGAGGAGCGCCGCAAAGTCCTCCAGGAGCTGCAACGGCTCGGCTTCGGCCGATTTCCCGTCATCGTCCAGCAGCGTGGCGAGGTTGGAAGTAGCGACGACAGTTTCCGGCGCGCAGGAACCATCAAACTTTTCACGAAGCGAAAGTTCATCGCGGCGAAACCTCTCGGCTTCGCGATGGTTGCCCTGTACGGAGTAAGGCGAAGCCAGTTCCGAGTAGGTTGACCGTTTTCATTTTCCAATGTCTTGGTGTTTGATTGCATACGTCGAGTGCTTGCCGCAGAAACTGATCCGCTTCGCTGAAGCGCTTTTGATGGCGCGCCGTACGGGCGGCGAGCATCTTGATCCTTCGACGAATTCGAAATCGCAACTATAGACCGGGAATTATGGGGTGGCCAAATCCCAAGAGAACTGCAATCAGGATCAAAAAAAGGATTAAAGAAACCGAGGTTGGGTGCATCAACTGAAATCCTGTTTATCGAACCTTGTTTAACGGCGTGATCTCTTAGGCGCGGGGTCCGGGCCTGGAGTTTGAGGACATATTAACGGTCATTTTCAGGTCCACGGCAATGCCGAATCTGTTGTTGGGAAGAGTGTCGATGCGAACGACTTCGGCGACATATTCTGAAGACATGGGATCGTTTGCTGCGTAAGGAAAAGTGATAAACACGCGCATTCCCTTGTAATAGGCTACGCGTTTGGTGATGAAGTAAATCCCATGTTTTGAGGCATTAACGCTGTTCGGCAGGTCTTCAAAGTGGTCGTCGCGGGGTTCAGATGGCCGAACGCGCATAGGCCGAGCGAGCTTCGCGCGGCGCCCCCGGCGAAGCTCGGAGACAGCGGGTGCTAGCGCCGGTGAATCAGCTGGATTTGAACTGGAATCATCCATTCATCCTACTTTGCGGGTGGCGCTTTGTAACGTCAATGGTACGCCGCGAATCGGATAACGGGATGGAAAGTGCATCGATTGAGCGAGGTCATAGGAATGGCTGAGAACAAGATCAGTAAATCGGACGCTGAGTGGAGAAAAGAACTCACCGAAAATCAATACTTCGTGACACGGCAGAAGGGAACCGAGCCGCCCTACACCGGGGAATACGAAGGCATAAATACCGCGGGCACCTATAAATGTGTCTGTTGCGGGCAACCGCTGTTCCGGTCAGAGACGAAGTTCGATTCCGGCTGCGGCTGGCCTAGCTTTTATGCGCCGGCAAAAAGCGAATTGATCGACCAGGAAGAAGATCGCACCCACGGGATGCGGCGAACCGAAGTGAAATGTAGCCGCTGCGATGCGCACCTGGGCCATGTATTCGAGGATGGGCCGCAGCCTACGGGATTACGTTATTGCATCAATTCCGCGTCGTTAAACCTGGACAAAGATAAAGATTAGGTTACGTTTATTTTCGTTGGTTCCCAGTGTGATGGGCAAATTGTGACGGAGTCAGGCCGCTGTGCATGACAAAGCGGCCATCTCTGCAACACGATCGCGGTCCCAAACACCGACCAGCAAAATTTTGCTGCCGTTGGGATATTTGAAGATGTAATAGACGCGGTCGAGGCCGGGGATTTCAAAGAAGCCCGGCCGGCGCGGGTCTGGACGCATTTCGCTATTTACGCTGAGCAAAATGCGCAATTCGGCAAGTTCCTCTGGAGAATGGTTTCTCAGATCTTCCAGAATGGGCGGCTGCTTTTGTAGGGTCATAATCATGCTCTTTTTCCGCCGGGTTGCAAGTCTCCTCACATAGATAAAGACGTTGGGGGAGTCAAAATGTTTCATGCTTTTCTGCTCCAAACAGAGTATTTTGTCGGTACGAATTTCGATCCAGAATCTGGCTCCCGGGCAGCATCGCTGGCGAGCGTTGGCATACAGAAGAAGTACTTGCCTTATAGGCCTTCTCAAGCGATAGTGCAGGACGACGGTTTTTCGAGTGGAGCGTGGGATCGTGCCTAAAACAATCAAAGCCGCCAAAAGGGGTAAAGCGCCGTTTAATAAAGACAAGCGGAGGCGCCACCATCATTTTTTGGTGACCGTGTATTACGCAGACGGTGAAAAGTTCGGGCGCGTCTACACGGACAAGGACAAGGCGACACGATTCGCCGACCGCCAGCGGCGGTCTCCCGTGGTGAAATCGGTACGGGTATCGCAAGTCTCGTAGAATCTCGTGAACAGGAAATCCGCAAGGAAAACGTGAACAGGTTGGCTTGTTGGTTTTCGTGCAGGCGTGTTATAAATAATTTAGTCTGAGCGGCCTTAGTATAGTGGTAGTACGGAACCTTGCCAAGGTTCAGGTGTCGGTTCGATTCCGATAGGCCGCTCCATTATAATCAAGTAGTTATGCCACAGCTTCAGTTTCCATAGTTTCCAAAACATCAATTTTATTGCCAAACGTCTTGGAAAATGCGGACGCTACGTCTTGGAGCGGTATATCCCCACTGTAGAGCCGGGTCATTGTTTCGGATGAGTGTCCCATCATCTGACGATGCACTGCGGGATTAAGGCCAGCAAGTTCCCATCTCCGGTTACATCCTCTACGGAACGCATGAAACCCGCTCCTTGGCAATCCCAACGCCCGTAGAGCCGGATGTAGGCATTGGCTCAAGATCGTCGTTCCTAAGAGCGGACCTCCACGCTTAGACCGGAAGACAAGGGCATCGAAGTCCATAGCGTTCTCTAGGAACTGCTTTAGAGACTTCATTGCCTTCCTGCCTTCGGCATCCGCGAGAAGCACCGTCCTGTAGGCAGAATCGTTCTTGCACTCCCCGACTTTACCGGACGTGCGCTGGTCTGAGGCTTCGTCAACGATAACTGTATTCGCGTCGAAGTCTAAATCATTCACACGTAGGGCAAGCAATTCGGAACAGCGCAAACCGGATGCTGCCGCGAGAAGGATCAAAGTCGCATATTGTTCTCTGCGGTAATCGCCCAACCGGTCCATCTTACGGACGTGCTCGGCTATCATCTCCGCATCCTTCCATGAGTACGACACTTTTTTCCGACTCTGTATTTTCATCCGTAGTTTTTCCCGGTCGGGTATCAGGCCACGTTGAGAGAAGGGAACCTTCCTATCTTTCCTGAACGCGGAAATCACTCGCTGCATGGTTCTCAGCGAATCCTTGACCGATGCCCAAGAAAGACATCCAGCCCGTTTTTTTGCAGCCCACTCGCTTCCCTCCGTGCCAACATCCCTGAGACACCGGTAGTACTCTTAATTAATGAGCAGGGCGAGAAAGAAAAAGGATGAGATGAGTGGCATTTCTCTTGGTG
>Ga0193709_1000193_pt1 | contig 24786 bp, 37 predicted proteins | sample H3c2metaG_FD_160571 | JGI IMG/M metagenome (GOLD analysis project Ga0193709, IMG submission 160571) | Soil microbial communities from a riparian zone of the East river system, Colorado, United States - H3c2 | ecosystem: Environmental > Terrestrial > Soil > Riparian zone | place: USA: East River...
AGCTTCTAGGTACATGCTCACTTGAGAAGTGACAGGGAGTAGCACAGTGTCACCCTCAGGTACGTACTTGACATGGACGCGTAAGCGGCCTAAGGTCGTTGACATGAACCAGACAGAGACCCTCGTAGCGGTCGCGGTGTGCGGCCTCCTCCTACTCCTGATCCCGCTCGTGATCGAGCTCCGATCCACTAGCAAGCGCCGGACCAAGTTCTACCCGTGGCCCGTGACCGGACACGTCGCGCTCCTCGACATGGACGAGTGGGACTACGAGCTCGCTACCCAGGACTCCGACCAGTGGGCCGCACAGGCGTACGCGATGTACATGGAAGATGTCTGACCGAGAGCTCGCACCCAGCTCGATTCCGTGCTAGCTTGATCAGACACACAGAGAGAGGATCTCGACCATGGCCGTCTACGTACACGCTCCGCTCCCCGGTCCGTTCACTATCTCGCACAGGATAGGCGGCCGAAGGCGCGCCAAGACCGATTACCGTGGTCTCGGACTCGCCCTGGCCTTCCTGTCGATCGTGGCTCTGTTCATGACCTGGTGGGCACTCACCGTGGTCACGACCACGGTCGGGATCACGGCCGTGTTCCTCGGTCTCGCCTTCGCCCCGTTCAAGGGTAAGCGAGCCTTCGGCCCGGCTACCGCGATCTTCCGGGTCTCGGTCTCGTACTGGCGGTTCATCGTCCGGGCGTACAAGAGGGTCATCGCATGAAGGTCTGGGTGCTTACCTGGTCCGATGTCGACGGGCCGAACGTGCGCGTGTACTCGTCCCTGCCGCTGCTCGAAGCGGGCAAGGCCTCCTATACCCCACTGGGCGCACCACACGGTGTGGACGTAGTTGAGGTGGACCAGTGACCATTACCTGGATCCTTCTCGGCGCCCTGGTCGGTGGCATGCTCGTAGCCGGTTGGTGGGCTCAGGATGACTGACGAGGCCTGTACCGGAGACTGTGTTGCGTGCCCGTTTGCGTGTCACGCCGAAGCTGAACCCAAGATCGAGGTGATACCTAATGTCAGTGAAGCTTGATTGGGATGGAGACTCAACTCACGATCTCGTCACTAAGCAGTTTTACGAGACAACTCGCGGCCTGTTTTTCATCGTGACGGAAGCGATCCTCCCGCTCGGGTACGAGGCTCGGATCATGAGCAAGGCGTACGAGACCATGGTGTTCTCCCGCCACCCGTCCAGTCCCGAGACCGCAGAGCGCGAAGCGATCGCCGAAATGACTCCGATCTGGCTCAAGATCCAGGCCGAGATCCAGGAGGACGAAGACGCTGAACGCGCCTACCTTGCGGGTGAGGACGAAGCAGAGTAGACTTATCGGAAGCCCTAGGCCGTGAGCCCTAACCGGGTACGCGGTCTGGTGGCATGTGCAAAGGAGGTCGCTATGATCGCTGATGTAGATACCACCAAGGGGGTGATCCGAGTCTAATGGCAGTCTCCGGACTCCAATTCGGGCGCGGTTCCGCGCTCTGGCGGTATTGGACTACGGGCCTTGGTCAGGCCAAGTGGCTGACCTCGCCCGAGCCTTGGACCACGCTCCGTGCCTTGCTCGTCAAGGCCGGAGTGCCAGTCCTCCAAGCACCCGGTCTCGCAACAGAAGTAATGAGGGCTACGCCCGAAGGGCGGGCCGCGTTTAAGCTTCACCACCCGAACAAGGGATGAACCCATGGCCCCGCACACGATTGTCCTTACCAACGGCCGCAAAGACTGCCTAGAGCAGATGTTTGCCTCTTACGAGAAAAACGTCGCGGGCGCGGCCCCGGGCACGATCGTTGACGATTCCGGAGACCCCGGGTACAGGCAGTACTTGTCTCAGACCTACCGAGACTGGCAAGTTTACGCGGTGGCGGACAGGGCAGCAGGATACTCCACAGCCATGCAACGCGTCTGGGCGCTTGCATCCCAGCATCTGAACGTGTTCCTGGTAGAGGACGACTTCGTGTTCACTCGACCGGTGGACCTGTCTTGGCTGCAAGGTCTCCTGGACACGGAGCAACATCTATCTCAGGTCGTCCTCCTGCGTCAACCGTGGTTCCCAAACGAGATCGAAGCCGGAGGCCTGATCCAGGCTCTCCAGGCCCGTGGTGAGGACGTTACCCCGAACACGAACGGTACCGACGTGTGGTTTGAGCACCAGGCAACCTGGTCCTCAAACCCGACCGTGTTCCGAGGAGGAGCTTGGGTTCGTCAACACCCTTGGCCTTCAGGGGAGGGGTCCGAATATCGGTTCGGTCGCCAACTTGTAAGCGAAGATTACTACTTTGCCTACTATGGCGACGACATCGAGTTTGTAGAGCACATCGGCCAGCGATCGGGATTTGGACATTGAGCGTCGCTATCTGTATCCCGTGGCGATCCGCGCCCAAACGCGAACCCCTACTGCGAGCCGTGCTAGATACTCTGCTCGGGTTTTCCGTGTACTTTGGTGAGTCAGATCCGGGGGAATTTTCTCGCTCCCAAGCAGCCAACAGGGCGGTGGGCCAAGCCCTCGACGCGGGCCACGATGTGGTCGTGGTCAATGACGCAGACACGATTTCTACCCGACGCTCGCTGCTCACTGCCATTGAACTCACCCGAGAAGACGGCGAGCCCCGGCTACCGTATGACGAGTACGTTCTTATGGACCAAGCCCAAACCGACCTGTACTCGGTCACGGGGCTTCTCCCCAACGGACCCACGTACGACAACGCGTGTTCAGGCGTACTTGTCTTTCGTGCTGATTCCTGGCGAGAGATCGGCGGGTTTGACGAGCGCTATCGTGGTTGGGGGCATGAAGACTCGGATATGGGTGTTCGCGCTCAGTTCGCGCGAGTGCCCGGACGGGTCTGGTCTCTCTGGCATGAGCCAGATGATCGATCCGTATCCAACCCGAGGAACCTCAAGATCTTTAACGACACACACCACTGACGAGGGCCCGACTCCGGTCGGGTCTTCTCTTTAGCCCTGATGCTAGCATCCTAGAAAGCTAGGCCATGGCCACGAACTGGAACCGGGACAAGCGCGAGGACCGAGAGTACTTCTCGTCCACGGAAAGCCGAGCGGTCCTCAGACGCGACCGGTTCAAGTGCTACCAGTGTGGCGAACGCGCGACCGAGGTCGATCATATCGTTCCGCAGGCTGAGGGCGGCCCTCACGAACCCGAGAACGCGGCCGCTATCTGCGGACCGTGTCACAAGACAAAGTCCCGTGCTGAGGCCCTCAGGGGCTACAAGCGCAGACAAGCCAAGCTCCGGCTCCCAGAAGACCCACATCCTTTCTACTCTTAGGGGTTGATCCCAATGCCAGGCTCACCGATGAAGCGTTCTGACGAGAAGATGGGACGACCCCACTCCGCTGCTGGCTCTCCCTCGAACGTAGACAAGATCGAGTTCGTGGCGGACCTGACCATCCCGGAACCCGGTCCTGATTGGGCACCGATCACGCTGTACGCGTGGCAGGCCTATCTCAACTCCCCCGGCTCGATCTACTACTCGGAGACGGACATTACCTACGGCTGGATCACGTGCGAGGCTATCAACGTAGCCGTGCGCGACGGTTCGGCCATGAAGATGGCCGCTGCCGATTCCATGATGAGAGCGGCCCTGTTCAACGAAGCGGACCGGCGCAAGGCCCGTATCGAGTACACGCGTAAACCCGTGGAAGCAAACCCGGAAGCGGACGCGAACATAGCCGAGTACCGTGCTCGGAGAGCGGCCCGCGCTTCCGAATAGCCCTGGAGGCTGACCCGTGCCCGCGATCCGAATCCGCCCTAACCGGCCACCAGCTCAGCGAACTCTCGGTCATGCGGCTATCGAATGGGCGATGCTCAACCTCGTACACGCGGTCACGGGCCTACCTTGGGTTCCTCTCCCGGAACACGAGCGGTTCATAGAAACGTACTACGAGATCGACGAGCACGGTGATTGGCGCTACTCCCGCGCGTACATGCGCCGAGCCCGAGGTACTGCCAAGTCCCCTCTCGCGGCAGTCCTTTCGGCCATTGAACTCTGCGGACCCTGCCGGTTCGGGGGTTGGGATGAAGACACCCTCCCGATCGCTATCCCCGAGCCCGCGCCTTGGTGCCAGATCATGGCGACCTCGGTGCCGCAGACTCGGGCGATCTTCGATATCGTGGCAAACTCGTTCTCGCCACAGGCAATTATGGACTACGGCCTGGAGATCGGCAAGGAACAGATCACTAAAGCGTCCTCTCCCCGAGGTCGGCTTGAAGTCATCCCGAACAACGCTCGCGCACTTCGTGGCGCGAGGCCCACGTTCATCGCCGTAGACGAGACCTCAGAGCTTGTAAGCGGCAACGGGGGACACGCGTCCATCACTCGTATCGACGGTAACCTAGATAAGAACCCGGGCGGACGCGCTCGCAGGCTGGACCTGTCGAACGCGTACGTTCCGGGAGAAGACTCGGTCGCCGAACGTGTCACTGTCGCGTGGGGGAAACAGGTACAGGCATGGGGATACTCGCACGTGCTCTTGGACTCGCTCGAAGCGGACCCGAACCTGAGACTCACGGACGAAAACGAGCTTAGGGAAGCTATCCGGCAATCGTCCGGAGACGCTACCTGGCTTAACGTGGAACGCCTGGTCCGTACCGCGAAGGACCCGGACAAGGCGGTATCCCACTTCCGCCGAGAACACCTGAACCAGATAACGTCCGAGGAAGACTCCCTTATCTCAGCCCAGGCTTACGACCGGCGCGCGACGTGCACGGCCTTGCTTCCGGGAGAGAAGGTCGTCCTCGGTTTCGATGGGTCACTATCCGGAGACGGGACGGCGCTGGTCGCCTACCGCATGTCGGATCGATCCTTTCACCTTCTCCACTACCAAGAGCCGGATCCTCTGGAGCCGGACTGGAAGGTGGACGAGGAAGCTGTAGACGACGCGTTCCGCGCGGCTATGGCCAAGTACACCGTACTCGCAGCCGGTTGTGACGTGCACCCGTTCGAATCATGGGTACTCGCCTGGAACCGGGACTTCGGCGCGAAGATGAAGGCAGAAGCGTCCACCTCGGGTCCATTGATCCGGGACAACCGCGCTGCCAGGCGAGACCTTACCCTTGGTTGTGAGTCACTGGTTGGCGAGATCAACTCGGAGAAGATCGGATTCGCCGAGAACTCAGTACAGATGCGGCAGCACTGGCTCAACGCTAAGAAAGCGGAGAACCGGTACGGCATCAATTTCCGAAAGGAAACAAAGAACTCGGTCAGACGCGTGGATATCGTTGCAGCCTCGCTCATGGCCTACCTTCTCTCCCAGAAGCTGGACGCTATCGCAGAGAAGAAACCAAATCGGGGACACGCCTACGGCTGGTAGATCTGGCTGAGCGAAGGGACAACGCATGAGTTTCGAAACGCTCTCACTCCTACAGGGAGTAAACGAAGGTATCTGCCTCAACTACTTCCTTTACTTCCGGGCCCACCAGACTCCGCGCAATACCTCGCTCATGGCTCCACCCGAATACCGGTACGCGTACTTCACTTCTATCTCGTTCTGCCGCGTAGCTTGCCAGATCCTCTCGGAACGGATCGAACTCAACACGATCCAGACCGACTCCAAGCCCGCTACCGAGTTCCTTCAGAAGACCCTGAAGGCTAACGGTGGTGCGGACATGATGAACCAAGCTCACCTTTCCGCTATGGAATACGGCCGCGCTTACCTGATCCCATCGGGCGGTGACCGTGAAGACGGTACGCCCGTGATTCAGGTCGTTCAAGCCCGGGACATGGTCCACGCAATCGACCCGTACACGGGTGAGGTAGTGGAAGCTCTCCGAGTCTATGGCCATCACCGTGAGAAGCGCGCGTATTACACCCAGGACAAGACTACGTACCTGATCTCGTCCGGGGACGGTTGGGTCCCTGACCCGAACGCGCCCGAGACACCGACCGTGACCGGTAAGTGCGCCGTGTTCCCGCTCATGTGCCGCCAAGATATCGGCAAGCCATGGGGCCGACCCGAGTCCAAGGACGCGTTCAAGCTCCAGGACGCCGCGTGCCGCGTCGCCACGGACATGTCCATCGCGTCCGCGACGATGGCCACCCCTCAGCGTGTGCTGTCCGGGGTCGAGCCCGAGGACTTCCAAGAGAAGAACCCGGACGGAACCCCCAAGCTGGACGCTGACGGGAACCCGGTCCTGACCACGGGCGATCAACTGTACACGTCCCGGCTGTTCACGCTGTCGGATCCTCTGGCCAAGATCGCAGAGTTCACGGCAGCCCAGCTTCAGAACTACTCGATCGCCCTGAACTCGATCACTCGTCAGGCCGCGGCTATCTTGGGCGTTCCTCAGTCGATCTTTGGCGTGGCCTCAGACTCTAACCCGGCGTCGGGCGACGCCATGACACAGGACGATGCTCGTTTGGTCCGGAGGGCCGAACAGCTGACCCGTGGATTCGAGCCCGGTTGGCGTTCTTTGTTCGATTTCATCCTAGAAACGAACGGGTTCGCGGACCAGTCCGATACCATTGTCCTCCGCTGGTACAACCCCCAGCTTCCGAACCTGGCCAGCCGCGCAGCGGCTGTGTTCCAACTTGCTGCCGTGGTCACGGACGGGAAACCGCTTTACGACTGGGACGCGCTCCACCAGCTTCTCGGAGACGACCAGGTAGACGTTGATGCCATGCGGGATCGTATCGAAAAGACCCAGATCGAGAACGCGCTCTTGGGGGCAGCGGCGCCCGCTCCGGCGGAACGCCTTCTCCCTGCTCGTGGGAAGTTCGACACCATCCCGCCCACACCCAAAGAACCGCCCACGGGTACGGCCAATCCGGCTCAATCCCCTAACCCGGCTAGCCATTGAACACGGCTAAGTTTCGACGGGCTAAAGAACTCGTCTACTCGAACCTAGTGTCTCAGATCGCGCTTAAGGTGGCCCGGTACATCGGCTTGCCCGTGACTCCGGGCCTCCTCCAAGCGCTGCACAAGGACACTAAACCGATCGTAGACGCTGGTCGGAACAAGGCACAGGCCGTTGCTTATCAGGATTACCTCGTGTTCATCAAGAACGTGGACCCCGTACCTCGTCTGGAACTCAACCGATTCACGGACGAGCTTTGGGCGGGGTCCCTGGCGAAGCTGACCAAGGACCAGGAACTGTTCACGCCTCACGTAGCGGTTGATGTCGCGCTCAGGTCCGATTACTGGGCTCGGGACGCTGAGTGGGGACAGCGTGTGGACTCTGCTAAACGGGATAACCGTATCGGCAAGGTCGCACGAGTAGACCACGAACCGCCCACGTGCGCGTACTGCACACTGCTGAACTCGCGAGGAGCCGTGTACCTATCCGCGGACACGGCCGCGCGCACGCTTCACGTAGCGGACACGTGCTCACTCGAATTCGTGGCCAAGGGCTCTACCGATTACCCGGGTAAGGCACTCTCCGAAGCGGCTTTGGTCAAGTACAAGGAAGCCGCGAAGCGAGCTAATCCCCCGACCACGGATAATATCCTCCGTGAACTGAATAAGGCCGGTTCTTCGGACAACACCCCCGGTCGTGTTCGAGCCCATGCCCAAGACCGGGTAATGGCCAGTGCCGAAGGCAAGCTCCAGGAAGCCCAGGCGCGGGTTCACGCTCTGGAGATTATGCAGCCCACTTCAGAATCGGCCCGTCTCCACAAAGACAAACTTCTCGCCCGCTATCGCGGGCTAGTCGCCCAGCTAACAAGGGATTGATTCCATGCCTGAAACCGGATCGCTCGAAGGCTTCCCGCCCGAGGCAGTGACCTATATCAAGGATCTTCGCAACGAAGCGGCCCAGTATCGCACGGAGCGGAACGAGGTCCGAGCCAAGTACGAGGAAGCCGGGTCTCTGCTCAAGGACGCGAACACGAAGCTGACCGAGCTTGGTTCGCTTCAGGAGACGCACGAGAAGACCCTGACCGAGAACGCCTCTCTGGCCGACAAGTTCAACCGTCTCTCGGTCGCTGCCAAGTTCGGTATCGCGGATCACGCGGACCGGCTCAAGGGTGCGACCGTGGAAGAGTTGGAGACGGACGCAAAGACCCTTGCCGACACGTTCGGTAAGCAGGGCCCTCCCCGTCTGGGTAAGGATCCGGCCGCTGGCCAGGACTCTAACGGGCCCAAAATTGACCCTGTGATCGAAGCGTTCAAGCGCGCAGGGGTGCTCTAGATAAGAGCTTGATGCTCGCGTTTATAAGTTCGGCGCACATCCGCGCTCTTATCGAAAGGACCTAGCCTAATGGCTATCCCCGACCCGTCCCTGATTGGGACTGGCAATTTCTTCATCAACCCGACTGACCTCGTGGTTGACCTGTCCGACTCCCGTAAGTACTCGTTCGTGCAGCAACTGGGCCGTCAGGTTCAGTTCGGCTATGCGGGTGGTCGGTACTTCAACGTGTCGGACCTTCAGGGCGGGTTCGTCGCGTCCGAGGCCGGTCTGAAGCCGGTCAACAACCCGGCTACGGTCAAGGGCGCGATCTCGGTCCAGGAATGGGCCGTTGTCGTCCCGATCCCGAAGCGCCTGTTCCAGGCTAACCCGGGCAACGCCATTGAACTGATCCGCGAGCGCATCCCGCAGGCTTACGCCCGTGGCTTCGATGACCTTGCCACGACCGGTGCTGGCGTCTCGGGTCAGTCGAACCTGAGCCAGGTTACCAAGACCGTCGCTCTGGGAACCGCTTCTGTCGCCAACGGCGGCCTCTGGGCGGACTTCAACGCTGGTCTTCGCCTCCTGCTCAAGGACAAGAAGAACTTCACCGCTACCGTCCTGGACGAGGTTATCGAGCCCGATATCAACTCGGCCGTTGACCTTCAGGGTCGTCCGATCTGGAATGACGTTCCGGTCGGTGCGGATTCCAACTCGGTTACCAACGGTCGCCTGCTCCGTCGTCCGGCCGCGTACGTCAAGGGTATCACTCAGGGTGCAGGCCCGACCGAGACCGTTGGCTACATGGGCGACTGGGACCGTCTGCTGTGGGGCCAGATCGGCGCCATGGACTTCTTCGTCTCGCAGGAAGGTACGTACACTGACAACCTCGGTGTCGTTCACTCCGCCGTCCAGGAAAACCTGATCCTGTTCCGTGCTGAGGCACTGCTCGGGGTCCAGGTTGCGGACCCTGCTGCGTTCGTTCGTGTTCTGAACGGTACCGAGCCCGCTACCAGCTAATCCTAACCGGAGGGCAATACCGATGACTGAACTAGTATTGCCCTCCGGAACACGGGTCGGTGTAGATCCGGAAGGTGCGCGCCGGTTTCTCTTTCAAGGCGCACGACTTGTCAACCCGAGTCCACGGCCAGAACGCAAACGAGTCCCTCACGGTGACAAGGTCCGCGTTCTGGCCGTGGTCCACGGTTGGTTCCCGTACCTCGCAGCCGGGTCCGAGCGAATGCTCCAGCACATGCTGGACGCTCTGCCTCGGGACGAGTTCGAGGTTCACATCCTCTCGGCAGGGGCCACGGACCCGAGACAGCACGGGACCGAGTACGAGTACGAAGGCGTAGGCGTGACCCTCGGGTATAACCCGCCCTTCACCCCGGACCTTATCGTGACGCACCACGGGCCATCGGCCCGAGTGTGCACCCAGCTCAAGGAAGAGTTCCCGGGTGTGCCCTTAGTCGCGGTCTTCCACAACGAGCGCTTAGACATTCCCGATATCCTGGCCTTGAACGCTGACTTGAACGTGTACAACACGAAGTGGGTTAAGAAGGCCATCGGCGAGAACGGTATCGTGATCCACCCCCCACTCGAATACGAGCGCCATCACGTAGATAAGACCGGTAACGCGGTTACCCTGGTCAATCTCCAGAAGAATAAAGGTGTGGACACACTCCACCGCCTGTGCTCGCTCATGCCCGATGTCAAGTTCTTGGGCGTGACCGGCTCTCACGGCAAGCAAGAACCGATGCCGTTCCACAATCTCGAAGTTCTCCCCACTACCCAGGACATGCGCGAGGTCTGGTCACGGACCAAGGTCCTTCTCGCTCCCTCGGAGTACGAGTCTTTCGGCATGGTCGCGGCTGAGGCCTGTGTCTCGGGCATCCCCACGATCGCGCACCCGACACCCGGCTTGGTTGAGTGCTTGGGCTTTGCCGGGATCTTCGTGGACCGAGACGACACCGCTACCTACGAGCGGGTCCTGAGACGTCTTCTCACGGACCGGCAGATGTACGAGGAGCATTCGGCCATGGCCTTTGAACGAGGCCGTCAGATCGTCGCTCAGACCCAACGCGAACTAACTCGGTTCGTGAACGCTGTCAGGAAGTTGGTGAGGTAAATGACCGTAGCCGTTGCTGCCGATGTCGCTGCGCGAATCGGTCGACCCCTGACCACGTTCGAGACCGCCCGGGTAACCGCGTTCTTGGAAGACTGCGAGGTCGAGATCATGCGTCTCGGACCTACCCGGCTCACGGACCCGGCATGGATCCCAGCTGTGAAGTCGGTAGAGTGTTCCGTAGTTATCCGAGCGGCTCGACTCCCGGACTCATTGGGAACTGTAGTTCCAGCGATCGAGAACGCGGGCTTTGCCTCTGCTCCAGCCGTGCAAGGTGCCATTTACCTCAGGCGTGAGGAGCGCCGTAGGCTCGGTCTCCCGCTCAGCGGTGCTGTGAACATGTCTCCGCAACCCGTCAAGATCTTCGGATTCCCCGACTGGTGGAACTCGCCCGAGGACGACGGAGATTTCGGTCCGTTCGGTGAGTGGTCTATCTGGTCGGAGTGGTGATATGGAGAATATCAACATCTACGCCACGTGTGAGCGGATTATTGCTCACTCACCAGAGGTAGAGCAGGCTCTCGGAGATGAGACCTTCAAGATCACGGTCCTCGCTCGATCCAAGCTCGCGTCCCACTTCCACGATGGCGACCACAGGGTTACCCAGACCAAGGGCAAGGTGGATCACTTCGTGAACCTTGAAGGTCCGTCCGCGCTCTCGGTAGAGGAAGGCCACTTCTCGGGTAAGGGTCTCAACACCGTGTACGTGGAAGGTCTCCATATCCTTCGAGACTCGGTCGGAGCGAGGGTCGCATGACAGCTCAAATCATCGATCCGGTCTCTATCCTGACCGAGGTCCTCGAAGGGGCGGGATACACGTCCGTGCATTCGGACCTACTCACGAGCGACGCTCTTTCCAGCTCGTGCTACGTCTGGCTATCGGAACAACCTGGGAACACTCCTCATATCGCGTACGCTAACCGGCCAGCCGTAGGCGTGGCCGTGTATTCCAAAGACGGGTACACGGCCTCTCGCCGACACGCGTACGATATTCAGGCTCTGCTCGCGGACTCTATCGGAGTCCAGTATCCGAGCGGGGGTATTCACAGGGTAATCACGGACATTCAACCGTACAGGATGGATCTTCCCGGGATGCCGTACAACGTGGGCAGGACCTACGCTCAGTATTCACTGATAACTAGCGACTTCAGAAAGTGGAGCTAAGCTTATGGCACTGCCAGGCTTGATTGACACAGGTTATTTCATTCCCTCCCGCACGGTCCTTTACACGGCCGTGACCGATACCGTGGCCCCGGCTGCGACCTCTACCGCGCTCGACACCCCGGGTGCTCCGTGGATTATCCTCGGGCACATCGGCGACGAGACCGCCTCGGGTAACGCGACATTTACCCGTGATGGTGGATCTGTCACTACCAAGGGCTCGATCACGAAGCGGGCTATCCGCTCGCTCGTTGACCCGGTCAACTCCGGTATCGACGTGGATATCTCCCAGTGGACTCGGGGTGCTCTCGCCCTGTACCACGGCAACACCGGGGGATCGACTCCCGGCACGTTCGCTGTCGAGGGTGCCTCCGATGGTGGGGTAACCGAAACCGCGATGCTGATCGTCTGGGAAGACGGCGCGTCCCGCGTCGGCCTGTACGCGCCTCGCGTGTCCTGGTCCGGTCGTGACGTTATCAAGACGGACTCGATCCAGGACGCGGTCCTGATCCCGCTTCACGCTGGGTTCCTGGACTCGAACACGGTCGTCGGCCCAAACTCGAAGCCTCTGCGGTACGAGTGGCTGAGCCCGTCCCTGCTCGCACTGAGCTAGTAGGCTGAGCCCGCTAACGCGGGTAACCGGTAACGACCGGCAGGCGGAGTCGTGGACCGCCCCTTTACTTAGCTACCCAGTCTCCTAGCCCGGGAAACTGGTCCTTTTAGCAAACCTGGAGTTTGATATGACCGCCCTCGCAGCCCTCCGCGCCAAAGCAGCCGAGAAGTACAAGCCGTACCCGATCGAGTTCGATGACGGTACCTCGGTCACGCTCCAGTCGATTCTTGAGCTTTCGAAGGATGACTTGGCCGCGTTCAACGCCAGTTCGAAGCGCCTTACGGCGCTGGAAGAGGACCAGGATCTGGATGTTCTCCGGGAAGAGTTCATCTCGATCCTCGCGGGTGTTTCCTCGGACAAGGCCCTGACCGCGTCCAAGCTCGAAGCTGAAGGTCTGGGCACTCTGACCGTGATCTTCGAGGATTACGCGGGCTCGCTCTCGGAGGGTACCAAAAGCGAGGCAATTGCTGGAACTACTAGCTGATTACGAAGGGCCCTTGACCGCTGACTTCCAGCGCGTCTACGGGCTGAGGCTCGTCCTCGCCGTGGAAACCCATGACGAGGACGAGCTTCTCGAACTCGTAATCTGGTTACCGGCCGCGAGCGCGCTCCACTCGTGTATCGAGGCCAAGGGCGATCCGACTAAGGCCCGGCAATTGTTCGGCTGGGACGCGCAAGCGGACCTTAGTCTGGGCATCGCTAACTTGATCGCGCACCAGACATTCGTACTAGCCCAGGTCAACTCCCAGAAACGTATCACGGAGCCCGAACCCATCACCGGGCCTCGGGCTAGTCACAAGCCGAGGTCGAACCTCAATGACGCAGGCGGGATCGCAAGAGCCCTGCTCCAAGCTCAGAAGGGGTAAGCATGGCTATCGTCGCGACCGCGTCCGTACGGGTCAAGCCTGACCTGACCACGTTCCGAAAGGACTTGGCAGCCCAGCTCAAGGGTATTACGGCCACGGTCACGGTCGGTATCAAGCTAGACACTGGCAAGGCCACCGCCCAAGTCGACGAGTTCGTAAAAAAGAACTCCAAGAAAAAGGTCACGGTCCAGATTGATGCAGACGCAAAGAAGCTTGACGCGGCCAGTAAGTCACTGGACAAGTTCGTCAAACCCTTTGCCCTGATCAGTCTAGGAGCAGTGGGATTTACCGCTATTCAGACCGTTCTTCAGGGAATCGTTCCGCTCTTGATCTCAGCCGCTGGTGCGGCTCTCTTGATCCCGGGCGCGATGGCAGCCGCTGGCCTTGCCATGGTCACGGTCAAGCTCGGCGCGGACGGGATTAAGAAAGCGTTCGCCCGGCTAACGCCGACCCTGAACACGCTCAAGGCAGCGGTCTCCGCTTCGTTCCAGTCCGGGCTAGCGCCTGCGGTCAACAACCTGAAAGTGATCATCCCCCAGCTAATCCCGGGGTTCAAGGGTGTGGCTTCGGCCATTTCCTCGGTCGCGGTCAGCTTCACGTCCATGCTCAAGTCCAACGCGAACGTGGTCATCCTCCGAGGCCTGCTCTCGTCCACGGCTGCTATCATCCGTAACGTGGGTGCGGCCCTGGCTCCCGTGGGACAGGCTTTCCTCACGATCGCGGGTGTGGCAGCGGGTGCGCTCGCTGGTCTTACCGGTGGATTTGGTGCGGCAGCGACGAAGTTTTCAGCGTTCGTTACCGCGTCCGCGAAGTCGGGTGCGATCTTTAACTGGATCCAGGGCGGCCTTGCGGCCTTGAAGACCTTGGGACAGATCGCGGCTCAGGTTGGTCACATCGTTCTCGCCGTGTTCCAGGGCCTGTCCTCGGGCGCGGGTAACCTCGGTGGAGCGCTTCTCCCTGCCCTGAAGGCCATCAACACGGCCTTGTCCTCGGGCGCTGGCCAGAAGGCTCTCCAGGCTCTGGGCTTCGCCTTCTCCCAGCTTGGTCAAGCAGTGGGCAAGGACTTGCTCGGTGTCCTAACAGCGGTCCTGCCGCTTATCACAGGGCTCTTGAACTTCATTGGGAACCACGCCCAGCTCGTGCTTACCCTGGCAGTGGGTATCTTTACCATGGTCAAGGCTCTGTCTTTGGCAGCTGCCGTGACCAAGGTCGTTATCCCGCTGATGACCTTGCTTAATATCGAGATGGATGCTAACCCGATCGGTGCCGTGGTCCTCGCTATCGAGGCCTTGATCGCGGTGGTTATTCTAGTCATTGTCTATTGGAAGCCGATTATCGCTTTCTTCAAGACAGTGGGCAGCGCGATCGCTTCCGCGTTCCACGTCGCTATTGACTGGGTGGTGGGTGCGTTCCATAGCACGGTCAGTGCTATCACCGGATTCTTTGGATCGATCGGGACGTTCTTCTCCGGTATCGGGTCCTCGATCGCTTCCGGGTTCCAGGCCGTTGTAGCATTCTTCGTGGCGCTCCCGGGTAGGATCGGTAGCTTCCTGGTCTCGCTTCCGGCAGTGATCGGGAACGCGCTACTGGTCGCTCTCAAGTTCGCGCTTACCGTCGTGATCCAGGGTATCGAATGGATCATCGCCGAGTTCATCGCGTTCCCGATCCAGGTCGTACAGATCCTGATAAACTTCGGTCAGGCGATTGGGACGTTCTTCTCGACCACGTTCGTGACTTGGGTCCAGGCATTCGCAAGCTGGATCGTGTCCGTGGTCCAGTTCTTCATCGATCTCCCGGGCAAGATCCTGGCAGCGGTGGCGAACTTCGGAGCTATGATCGGGGCCTGGATCACCACGTCCGGGGTCACACTGCTAACGAACCTCGGTAGCGTGATCGTGTCCGTGGTCCAGTTCTTCATCGACCTTCCAGGTCGAGTGATCCAGGCCGTGTCCAACTTTGGGTCTAACCTCGGGTCCTGGATCCGGACCTCGTTCAGTATCTTGGTAGCGGCCCTCCCGGGCGCGTTCTCGGCAGTAGGCTCGTTCTTCTCCAACCTCCCGAGCCGGATTCTTAGCGCGCTCGGTAACTTGGGCTCGCTTCTGCTGAGCGCTGGCGGAGATCTAGTCCGAGGTCTTTGGGCTGGAATCCAGGCAATGGCTTCCTGGCTCTGGGACAAGGTCACCGGCTTTGTCGGTGGGATCGTGGACAAGGTCAAGTCCTTGCTGAAGATCTTCTCCCCGTCCCGGGTCATGCGTGACCAGGTCGGTAAGTACATCGCTCAGGGTATCGGTGTCGGTATCGAGGCCGAAGCCCCGTTCGTGTACAAGAAACTGGACGCTCTCGCCAGCGGAATCTCTAACCAGATTTCGGGCTTTGGCGTAGGAATGTCCTTGTCTGATCAATTGGCCGGAACGTTCAACACAGCGGTCGCGGCTTCGGCCTCGATCGTGGCCACTCCGGTAGTCGTGAACGTGTCTCCGAACCCGGAAGGTATCAAGGACTTTATCAACGTCCAGGTCGATAGCAACAACCGTCAGATCGTTCGTGGGGCTAAGGCCGGAACCGGAGGTACGACCACATGAGCGTGACCGCTACGTACAATCCTGACATCGGCCGTGTCCAGCTCGTGTTTAACGGGTTCGACACGGCCGTTGATCAGGCCAAGGTCGAGCGCCTCGACCCGAACGGTGTGACCTGGTCCGTGATCCGGGGCGGTGACGTAGTCGCTGTCACGGCGGGAGCAGGGGCTATTGACGACTTCGAGTTCGTGCCCGGGGTCCTGAATACGTACAGGGTCTCGGGTGTAGACACAGGCTTTGCCACGTTCGTAGCTCAGGGCGCGCAAGCAACCGGCAATAACACGGCCCTTGTCCCGGCTCTCCCAGCGGGCTTGGTCCCGGGCGATACGATGCTCTTGTTCGCGGCTATCCAGAACTCGGGTACGGGTACGCCCCCTGCCACGATCACTGGCTGGACTCAGCTCGTGACCTATGGCCCGGTCGCGATCTACTCGCGCCGGTACGTGACCGGTGACGTAGCCCCGACCGTGACCTTTGTCGGCGGGGCAGTGGGTGCGTCCACGTCCGCGTACATCGCAGCGTGGCGGAACATGCTGGACACGTCCGAGTCCCTCACAGGGCTTATCCCGACCTCGCAACAGAACATCCCAATCAACTTTATAACCCTGAACGCGACCGGACGCACGGTCGTGTCGTTTGCTTGGAAGCAAAATGGCGCGGCTACAGCCGGGTCCACGCTCGTGCCCGGGTTCACGTCCACGGTCACGCTGGCGAACGCTCTCGGGTCGGGACAGTCCCTGTTCTACTCGTACCGGCCAGCGGACGGGACTATCCCGGTCCTTTCCGGGCAGACCCTAACCGTGACCGGCGGTGTGGCAGCGATCTCGAGAAGCCTGATCATGAGCTTTGCACCCGCTCCGTACCAGATTCAGCAGACGGCCACGATCACGCCGACGTTCGCGTACGGCGAGTACTGGCTCAAGAACCCGTCCAGGCCCGGACTCAATATCCCGGTCACGGTCGTGGATATCGGGGACATTTCTCGTCCCGCTCGAACGGCCACGTTCGATGTTCTTGGGCGCACCCTCCCAGTAGCGGTCACGGACGTGCAAGGGTCACGGCGCTTTGACCTGACCCTGGACTGCCCGGACAACGCCACAGCGGCGGACATGGACAATCGCCTGTCAACGGGCGACCCTATGTTCCTGCAAGGACCCGGTCCCAATGACATTGTCCCTACCGTCTACTTCGTAGCCGGAGACGTAACCAAAACCCGGGACGTCAAGGGGTGTGGCTCTACCACGTTCACGATCCCGGTCACGGAAGTGGCTAGGCCAGGGAACACGGTCTACGGCCTGACTTACGTCTGGCAGGATGTTATTAACGGGTACGCAACCTGGGCCGATGTCTTGGCTGCTGTCGCTACCTGGTCCGATCTGATCTCCAAGGTGTCGAACACAGTCGTAATCGTAAGCTAAGGAGAGCCATGCGCCCGGTAACAGACTCGTTCTTGTCCGCTGTCCGGGGCTCACACAAGGCTATCTTCAGGGCCCGGATTCTTGCTCCAGGTTTAGTCGGAGTGAATCCGGGCCCGCTTAACACTGACGGTTCTCCTCTGAACGAGATCCCTATCTTGTCTGGGGATGTTACGTTTGACACGACAGCGGACGTGAACTCCACTCTGGACCTTACTACCAATATAGCCTGGCCTGGACTCCCGACCTCGCTCGGTAACCCGTACGGGTCCGAGATCTATGTCGAGCGTGGGGTTCAGTACGCGAACGGTATCAAGGAATACGTCGGGCTCGGGTACTTTCGTATCGACTCGATCGAGCAGCAGAACGCGCCCAAGGGTACGCTCCGGATCACTGGCTCGGACCGGATGGCCAATATCCGGGACGGGCGCCGTGCTCAGCCGATCCAGTTCTCGGCAGGCGCATCGGTCGGAGCCGTGATCGATTTCGCCGTAGGCGAAATAGTCCCAGGACTCGTCACCGTGTACGACACGAGCTTGTACACGACCTTCCTCGTAGCGGACGCGGTCATGGACCAGGACCGGATAGGTTTCGTTCAGAACCTCGTAGCCGCGTACGGGAAAGTGGCCTACTTCGATTACGCTGGTCGGCTCCAGATCAAGTCCGCACCTTCGCCCACGAGCCAGCCCGTGTACACGATCAACTCCGGGACTAACGGCGTGCTCGTGTCCATGGACCGAGCCATCTCCCGGGACGGGGTGTACAACGCAGTGGTCGTGACCGGCGAAGCCGCTGGGCAACTTCCCCCGGTTATGGCTACGGCCTACGATACGAATCCTGCTTCCCCTACCAGGTGGGGTGGACCGTTCGGGTACATCCCCGAGTTCTACTCGTCTTCGTTCCTGACGACTTCTGCTCAGTGTCTATCCGCCGGTAATGCCATTCTCACGAACGCGACCGGGGTCCCGTACTCGGTATCGCTCGGAGCCGTCCCTAACCCGGCTCTCGAAGGTTGGGACGTTATCAACGTCTCGTACGCGACCAGCGCCAATTCTGAGACGCACATCGTTGACAAGATCTCGTACGGGCTCTCGGTCTCGGGACCGATGGGTATCGATACTCGCAAGCAGTACATCACTAGCTAAGGACTGAATCCATGGACGCAGCGGGAATCGCTCAGCTTCTCACGGCCGGTATCGCTCCGCCTGTCGGCTCCGCTGACATGGGATTTCACACTGGCGTTATCAAGTCCTGGGATGAGTCCTCGGGTGTGAACGTGGTCACTGTTCAGGGCGTGGACTTCTCTAACCTTGGATGCGTCCAGGGTGGTATCGGGGTCTTGTACCAGTCCGGCGACGTAGTCGCCGTGATGCGGTTTCAGACTCGGTACTTTGTCTTCGGTAAGATCGCGGCCCCGGGTGCTGGTGCGGCGAATCAGATTCGGTCTGCTTCGGTCACGACCACAGTCGCTAACGTGCCTCCTCAGGGGTACGGAGACCTCCCCGGGTCCGCTGGACCTACACTTACCAACGTGTATATCGGTTCTTCACGTAGGTGTCTTGTTATGGTATCCGCCCAGATGAACGCCAATAACGCGGCAGGGTTCGTGAGCGTCTCTGTTACGGGTGACTCCACTGTTTCTCCCGGTGGCATCCGGACCGGCCAGGTGGGTGGTGTTGGGGGGACAACCACGGTACAGGGCAGCGGTGTAGGGATATTCACCCTTACGTCCGCAGACGGCCTTAATTCGGGATTCCATACGTTCACCTCTAAATATGCGGTCTCGGTCGGGACCGGAAGTGGTGTGGATTTCTACAATAGGTGCCTCACCGTAATCCCATTCTAAGGAGTCCAAGTGCCTCAGACACCGATTTACAGTCTTCGATACCCAGCCTTGACCGATCAGCCGAACGGCCCTGCTCAGATCGGGAACCTAGCCGCTGACACGGAAGCGGGCTTGGTCGCGGTCAACGGAGCCGCGTCCGCAGGCGTGGCCGCTGCCGCTGTCGTGGTCGGTGGCAAGCGCTACGTCACAGGCACGGCCCTCGCTACGACCTCGTCCGGTACCGAGATATTGACCGCCACAGACACGGGCGCGATTAACTACGTCAACGGCCAGGTGTACGAAGTCGAGTGGTCGTTCTATCACCAGCTCTCGATCGGCACGGACGTGTTCAAAGTCCGGATCCGGCTGACGAACACGGCCGGTACGATCCAGGTCGAGGACGATCTCCAGAACGAGCCGATCAACCAGCCACTGGTCAAGGTGTACAAGTTCCTGTACAAGCCCACAGTCACGGGCGCGGCCACGTTCGTAGGGACGATGTCCCGCGTGTCCGGTACCGGTGGCCTGGACTCGAAGGCGTCCGCTGGCGGGCTCTCGTACTTTAAGGTGACCAAGCTAGGCGTTGCCTCGACCACGATCACGGACGTATAACCCCTACTAGGAGAGCACCTATGACAGACGTAATCGGTGCCCTCGCGCAATTGGGCCCGGTCGGGATCGTACTTATCATCTTGATCGTGGTCGGGTACCAATGGCGCCAATCCAGCAAGGGTTATTCCACGGAACTAGCCAGGATCACGGCCTGGTACAAGGGTGAGTTGGACCGGTTGGACGATGACCGGGACTCGGGATTCGCCTCGCTCAAGGAAGAGATCGCGGGTCTCAAGCTCGAAATACGGGCGCTGAGACAAGATCTGGATATAGAGCGTGCCGCTCGGCGCGTAGCCGAGGAAGAGGCTCACCAGCTCAGGACTAGGACGAACCTATGAACAACACACTCCCCATTCCTCCTCCCGCACCCTTGATCAAGCCACCCCCCTCGCGTGCACGCCTGACCTGGGCTGCGCTCGTGATCGGGGTCCTAGCCCTGATCGGGGTCACCCTTCAGGGCTTCGCCCTTCAGAAGACGGCGGATACCGCGAAGGGTGCCGCGACCGCGTCCCAGAACCAAGCGCAGTCGCTGTCCCAGCAAGTCACGGACGCGTGCGCGAAGGGGGGCACGGCCGCTGCTGAACTCGGGCCCGCGTGCGCGAACGCAGCTGGGATCAAGGCCACCCCGCAACCGGCTCCGGTAAACGGTGCTATCGGGCCCCAGGGCCTGCCCGGTCCGCAAGGGGTCAAGGGCGATCCCGGTATCCAGGGTCTTCCCGGGCTCGTAGGCGCGCACGGCGATCCTGGCCCTGTAGGGCCCCCGGGAGCGACCGGGGCTACCGGTCCGAAGGGAGACACCGGAGCCACGGGTAAGGCTGGCACAGACGGCTCTCAGGGCCCGCAAGGGACACCTGGTGCGGCAGGGCCTCCGGGCGCTACCGGGTCCACGGGCTCGACCGGCCCCCAAGGGCCACCTCCCGCCTCCTGGATGTGGACTGACACGCTCGGGACCCACACCTGTACCCGATCGAATACAGATGACTCGGCTCCGACCTACGACTGCACGTGAGGAACCATGACAGAGCTATTCGTAGACTACAGTGCAGGTAAGCTGACCTCGTCCGCGATCCGGGCAGCGAACTTCCAAGGCGCACCGATCACGGGCGTTATCCGATACATCGACCACCCAAGCCTGCTCGGGACCAAGCACACGAGCGTGGCCGAATACACGGACCTGGTCTCGGCTGGTATTAAGGTACAGCTTGTGTTCGAGGTCGGTACCAATGACAGCGCTGGCGGGTACGCGGCGGGGGTCTCGTACGCTCAGCGGGCCAAGGCCGGAGCGGACCTGCTCGGGTACACGGGCGTGATCTTCTTTTGCAACGACTCACCCACACTCTCGTCCGTGGTGAACTGGCAAGCTTACCTAACCGGAGCGGTCTCGGTCCTGGGCAAGTCCCGGGTCGGAGCCTACGGGTTCCGGAACGCGATCGATTCCGCGTGGGGGCTCGTGTCCGCGTACTGGCAGTGTGGCGCGCTATCGGCCGTTCGCTCGGGCGTGAACTCGTACCAGTGGAACAACGGGAACATGTCCATTGCCGGTATCGTGTGCGACGTCAACTACGTGTACTCGTACTACACCCCTGCCGGACCAGGACCAAGCCCTATCTCAGGCTCTAGTGAAGACCCTTCGGAGGAATACACCGTGCAGATCCCAGCGGGAACGAACGTTCGACAGGCTATCCCGTGCGATGGCAAGACCAAGATCTGTTTCCAAGCCGGATTTGGGCAGCCGATCGATGGGCACGTCTGGTTCATCGGCGATACCAAGCCCGGAGCCGGACCTCAGTATCTGGGGAGCTCCCCCCAGCTCGTGCACATCGATTCGGACAAGCCCGGTCCGGTCACGGTCCCGGACAACTGTCGCGTGGTCCAGGTCGAGCTGACGTGCGCGGTACCGTTCACGGCTTGGTGCGCGACCTCGTAGAGTGAAGATCCTACCAGTTGCACATGCAATCGAGTAAGGAATCGATCTGGTCCTTGCTCCCGGTAGCGGACCCGTGTGACGCGTCAGCGGCTAAGCGGGGGAGCGTCAGGGTTACTATTCAAGGTCGATATCATGATCCCGTCACCGTACGGAGTCCTTCGGCCTGGCGGCCTAGTCCTCCGAGTGGAAGCGGATACATGGACTCGTACTTGTTCTAAGAGTCTGAAAATAAGACTTAGCAGGTCAGAGCCTGTTTCTGGTGGGAAATCGAAGCGGATAATCGTGATCATAGGTATATGCCCGTTCCGGCATAAGCCCTGGTCAGAGGTGGTATCTAAACGACACTAAGTCTTTGACCTGTCACAGTAGGAAGGTCACGCTCAGTATCCGAGGGAGTGGGCAAAGTCCACGACCGAGGTACCGACCGGAACCGAGACCTGAACGTACGCGCCCAGGTCGTCTCCCAGGCTCTCACCGAAGAACACGGCCTCGGTCATGGTCTCGGCCGAGATGAAGTACTTACCGTCCGAGTCAATGACCAGAATCTCGTCTCCGCCCGCGTGAACGATCTTGTTCACGTCGGCGTGGCCGTTGATCCGGCTGTGGCTGCTGGTGGGGGTGCTGTGGTCGCTCATATGAAAACCTTAACCCGATCGTCTACCCTTGTCAAGGGAGTTCCATGAACAAGCTTCTCGTCCTTGTCCCCCAGTTCAAGAAGGCACTGGCCGCGCTCGTTGCCGCGATCGTGTCCGCAGGCGGTATCGCGGTTCTGTTCCCGGGTCTGTCCGGCAGCCTGGCCGCGACCATCACCGGGGCCGTGTCCCTGCTCGCTGTCGTGCTCGCACCCAAGAACAAGGTCGAGGCCCCCGGACTCGCTCCGGATCAGCCCACGAACCCCGGTTCGTAATCTCGGACCGGTTCCCTAACCGAACCCTTGGAGGTTTCAGGTGTGGGAAGCAGTGATCGTAGAGTTTGTTCGCGATGCTCTGCGACGTATCGAAAGGTTGGAACACCGAATGTCCCAGACCGATGACGCTATCGCGGCTATCGCCGCTTCCGTGAACAAGGTTGCTACTGACGTAGCCACGCTCCAGAGCGAGGTTGCGAACAGTGGGGACTCGGCTACCGCTGCGAAGCTCCAGCCGATCCTGGACCAGCTCAACGCCCTGGACGCGCTGACCCCGGACCCGGTTGAGGTTCCTCCGGCTTCGTAGATACAAGAAAGGCCCCGTACTCGCGATGAGTACGGGGCCTTTCTATGTCTAGTCCTTTTTCTCGATAGCCTTGCGGAGACGCTCGTTCGCGTCCTTCTCTTCTCGGTTCAGCCTGTTGATCCGTTCCTCATCCTCGCGGACCTTACGCTGAGCCTCTTTGTCGTCCTTGGCGTTGTGACGGGCCATGATCATAACCTCTCTCCGCTGGTTGGTCCCCAGACAGTAGCATGGCACGAGCAGGTAGCGCAATGACCCGAGCCAGGGATCCAGGACGGAGCCGACTCGTGCTGAGCCCGGTCATCGATATAGCTAGCGACCAGGATCTTCCCGGTTACGATGAACTTAAACGGGATCGCGTACTCGTTGAGCGCTGCCTCGATCGCGGCATAGTCCGTGCTTGGCCTGGCGGTGTGCACGATAATCTTGTACCCAGCCTCGTACGTTTGCCGGGCCTTGACTACGTTCTCCCAGATCGGCTCTCCGATGTCTGAGGTCGGGTTCTCGATTGACCACAAGGACCGGAACAGGGTTCCGTCAAAGTCAACGCCTAGCCACTTGAGCGGTTCGGAGAAGGTCACGGCACACGCTCCCAGACCGGTTCCGCTACTTCCACGTGGCCAGTCCTCTTGGGCTCAGCCTGCGCATCCCAGCACCCGACCAGCAGAGTACGCCTCGGTACATAGGCTCGTCCTGGATGTAGTTACGCGTGGTACTACTCACTCTCGCCTCGCTCTTCCGTGGTCTCGAACCCGCACGCGGCGTAGCCCGCGAGGTCGACCCAGTTATCACGCTTATCCGGGCTAGCGATCAGGCGCGCCATCTTGAGCTGGATCATGATCATAGCAACGTCAGTAGCCGTGAACCTTTCCTTGAGCTTGTGCCCGAACTGGACGTTGAGAAGATCCGCCGTGTTCTGGAAGTTCTGGGTTGGGGTTCCGTACGAAGCGTTCCTGTCGCCTGTGATCAGGGACTCGGCCTCTTGCAAGACCTTGGCCCGGGGTGAGTCCGAGGGAAGGTTGTCGTTCTTGTACCCTTCGTGCACGGCTTCGAGGTTGTGGTAAGAACAAGCCTTCGTCCGAGCCACGCCATCGAACTTGACCGAACACGCGGCCTCGCCCACTTCTTGGACGGTTCCCGGGGTTCGCATCATGAACAGGCCCCGGTCCCGGAACACGTCCTGAGACCCGCGCTGGCCGATGAACCGGACTCGGTCACCGACCTTGAACGGCTTATCGAACTGGCCTTCCGATGACTTGATCATTCCTTAGCCTCCGATCGCGGATATGGTAAACGCGAGCGCTCCCCAAAACATGACCCCGGACACGAGTCCGAGAATGACCCGGGCCACGCCCATCTGTGCCCGGGTGGATCCCTCGACCCTGCGACTGCACGCGGCCAGTAGGAAAATCGAGCCCGCTACCCAGAGCACGAGCGCGACTATGGATTGTGCGAGTACCCCGATCATTTCTTGAGCGCCTTCCTGAGTTGCTTCCGACCCTTGTCCGTGAGCTGGATTTCCACGAACTGGTGTGTGACCGAGTCCGTGACGTCAAGCCAGAACTCTTCCCGATAATCGTCCTGGTTGTGAAACCGGGTCACGATCAGGTCGTCGCTGTGGCCAACCTCGATCGCGGTTGTATTTGAACCCATTAGTGAGCTGCCTCTTTCCAGGTTCGTCCCGGCTCTCCGTGCGAGAGTGGGAAGTGGATCGCCTGGCCACCCTTCGGGTGCCAGGTTCGTGTGAAGCATTCAATCACAAGCGCGATGTCTCTGTCAAGCGTAGCCTTGGCCAGGCTCATGAGCACGGCATCATGAACGGTCAGCTTGAGCCTGCGGAGCAGGCGGTCAGGCAAGCGCACGCACCCTTCCAAGAGAAGCTCATGAGTAGCGTTCTGACCGAGCAGAGCCGGACCCTGGGTTACTTCACGACCAGGCTCCGTGACCAGACGCGTACCCCAGTCATTGACCACGTACCCGTGCATCCTCGCGAACTTGGCTACCCGGTCTTGCCACGCGACCACACCAGGGTACTTGGTGTTGAGCGCTACCAGGAACGCCTTGCACTCAGGCTCGGGCATGCCTGTGGTCATGGCCATCTTCTGAGCACCGATCTTGTACCCCCAACCGTGACCCGGGGCCTTAGCTCGTTGCCGGTATCCAGCCGGGTCCGTGGCCACGGCCTCAGCGCCCCATGCAGCAAGAGCATTGATCATGTGCCCGTCTGCTCCTGGGAGAAAGCGCTTGGCGAACTCACGGTCTCCGGAGTAGGCCGCGACCGCGCGAGCGTCCGCGTTCGAGAAGTCGAACTCAACCAGAAGATCGTCGTCGGAATCAGCGA
>Ga0193709_1000194_pt1 | contig 24757 bp, 22 predicted proteins | sample H3c2metaG_FD_160571 | JGI IMG/M metagenome (GOLD analysis project Ga0193709, IMG submission 160571) | Soil microbial communities from a riparian zone of the East river system, Colorado, United States - H3c2 | ecosystem: Environmental > Terrestrial > Soil > Riparian zone | place: USA: East River...
GTCGGCGACGGCCTCGAGCCGCTTGGCCGTAGCGGCGCGAAGCTTGCGGGATACGGACTCGAAAAACGGCTTCAGTTTCCTGAAGCGCTCGGTTCGCCAGGCAGGGAAGCGAGGCTGGCCGATCGCCAGGAACAGCAACAGGCCGGGGATCGGCAGCAGGAACAGGAACAGCAACCATGCGGTCGCGGTGGCTTTGCGTTTGAACGGAATGACCGCCAGCGCTCCGAGCCGGATCGTCCATTCAACGACTTCGTAGACGATCCCCCAATCCGTCATTCCCGCTCACCGCTTTTGGTCCTGATCCGACGCGAACTAGCACGGAAGCCCCGCCCGCGCACAAGGCGGGTTCGTCAAGAGGACCCAGCCGACCTAGCTACTATTTGAAAGATGGCATTAAATTAACGGAGGGGTCTGACCACAAACTGCTCCAGTTTACCCTAAGCATATAATCTGAAGTCACAATATTGTCTTCGGAGCCTTGCAAAATAATAATAACTGACTAGTTTAGACAGCGCTCGGTAACCATCCTGCTTTGACGAACGATTCGCATTTTTAGCGGACTTGTTCTTCTAGGCTACGCGCAAAGCGAGGAACGTTACCAATATGGAAACTCTCAGCTATTCGCCGAAGAGATCGGATCCTGTCGGGAAAATCCTGCTTTCCGATCGCGACGCGACGGACACGGCCCGACTGCTGAAGTTGCTGGCCGGACCGCCGGGCGACCCACTGATTGCGCTCGCCGCGAAATTCACGGGCGACGGGATCGGTTATGCGCCGGGCACCCCGGGCAGCCGCTCGATTCTGATCGCTGCGGCCAAAAAGATTCTCATATCCCGCCGATCGCGCAGTCAGTTTTTTGACGAGTCAATTTTCAGCGAGCCCGCGTGGGATATGCTGCTTGCCCTCTATATCACCGAGGAGTCCGAGGCGCGCCATTCCATATCGCGATTGACCGAGTTCGCCGGCGCGCCGGCGACAACGTCATTGCGCTGGATCTCGCACCTGGAGAAAATGGGACTCGTCTGCCGCGTGCCCCATCCCAACGACCTTCGCACAGCCTTTATTGAAATCACCGAAGACGCCCGCCATGCGCTCGATGGTTACTTCAGCCGCGTGGTGGCGATGGGATTCGCCGGGTAACCGAGGCCGCCATTGGCAGCCTAGCGCAGCTTGTTGAGCTTTAACCCGTCGGCCTTGGCGCGGGCCTGGGTCGATTCCTCGCTTCGGGTCAGCGCCTTGGCGATGGCGCGCAGGCTCATGCCCTTGCCGGCGAGGCGGTGGAGCTTCTGGATTTCATCCTGGGTCCAGGCCTGGCGATGACGTTCGAAGCGTTCGGACATTGTGCGGTCTCCCAAGTGAGGCCGTAGCGCCTTCTTCAACCCGCTGCTAATCGCACTGGAATGGGCCGGTCCGTTTCCATGATCCTGTGGACGATCGTCGTCCTTTACCTGGCGGTGATCTTCCTGCGTCCGGTCGGTCTCCTTCCGGCTAGTCTCTACGCTCCCCTGAGCGCACTCCTGCCGATGGCGTTCGCCTTGATCCACGGCAGCAAGCATTATGGCTGGCGCGATATGCTGGTTTTCGCCGCGGTCTGCCTGGTGGTCAGCAACGCGTTCGAGAATCTCAGCATCCTCACCGGCTTCCCGTTCGGCCATTATCATTACAGCGACAACCTCGGGCCGAAGCTGTTTCTCGTGCCCTTGCTGATCGGCCCGGCCTACCTCGGCATGGGCTATCTGTCGTGGACGGTGGCGCGCCTGATCCTCGGCGGCGGACGAGCCGCCGCGGACCGCGTCTTCGCCCTTCCAGCGGTCGCCGGCTTCGTCATGGTGGCGTGGGACCTGACATTCGATCCGGTCGCCTCGACCATATCCGGAAGCTGGGTGTGGCACGACGGCGGCGCTTATTTTGGCGTTCCGGTCAGTAACTTTCTTGGCTGGTACCTGGCCGTCTATTTGTTCTTCCAGCTGTTCGCTTTGTACCGGGGCCGGCGCCCGGCCCAACCGCCGCCCGCAACTTCGGGGGCGCCAATCGCAACCACATTCTGGTGGCCAGCGCTGGCAATGTATGCGGCGACGGCCCTGCGGCCGGTGGTGACCTTGCTGTTTCTCCCTGTTGGACCGGCGACCGTCACCGATCCGGCAGGCGTGACCTGGAATGTCGAAGCCCTCTACGGCGTCTGCGCACTCGCCGGCATCTTTACGATGGGCGCTTTTGTGATGCTGGCTCTGCTGAGACTGACCGAGAGGGTAAACGGGGGCGAGGGAAGGATTTAGGGGCGTAGCGCCTTTCCCAACTCGCTGCTAATCGCCTTCCCAGCATGCCGCAGAACCACCTCTATCTCGTCGACGGGTCGAGCTATATTTTTCGCGCCTATCACCGGCTGCCGCCGCTGACCAATCGCCACGGCGTGCCGGCCGGCGCGGTCTATGGCTATACCGCGATGCTGTGGAAGCTGGCCGATGGCCTCAACAAGGCCGACGGGCCGACCCATATGGCGGTGATCCTCGACGCCTCGTCGACGACGTTCCGCAACGCGCTCTACGACCAGTATAAGGCCAACCGCCCGCCGCCGCCCGAAGACCTGATTCCGCAATTCCCGCTGATCCGCACCGCCACCCGCGCCTTCGGCATCCCGTGCATCGAGACCGAGGGGCTGGAGGCCGACGACATCATCGCCTGCTACGCCAAGGCGGCGCTGAGCGCGGGATGGTCGACGACGATCGTCAGCTCAGACAAGGATCTGATGCAGCTCATAGAGCCGGGCGTCGACATGCTCGACACGATGAACGACCGGCGGATCGACGCGGAGTATGTGACGGCCAAGTTCGGGGTGCCGCCGGAAAAGCTTGGCGACGTTCTGGCGCTGATGGGCGACAGCGTCGACAATGTGCCCGGCGTGCCGGGGATCGGGCCGAAGACCGCGTCACAGCTGATCGTCGAATATGGCGACCTGGAAACCGTGCTGGCGTCGACCGAAAGCATCAAAAAGCCCAAATTGAAGCAGTCGCTAATCGACCATGCCGACATGGCCCGGCTTTCGCGGCAATTGGTGCAGCTGGAATGCAATGCCGAGCTGCCCGAGCCGCTCGACGCGCTGGCGCTGACCGGAATCCCCAAGGAGCCGTTGAAGGAATTCCTCGAGGACCAGGGGTTCAAGGCTTTGCTTACCCGGATGGTCGGCGGTGGCCCGAGTGCCGGCAACGCGGCTGCCGTCATGACGCCATCGGCGAGGCCGGCGGAAGCGCCGGCCAGCGAGGCGATCGCGGTCGACCGCAGCGCTTACGAGACCGTCACCGATCTCGGCCAACTCGACCGCTGGATCGCCGAGGCGACCGCGACCGGATATGTTGCGGTCGATACCGAGACCGATTGCATCGATTGCGTGGTGGCGCGGCTGGTAGGCATCAGCCTGGCGACCGCCCCGAACAAGGCCTGCTACATCCCGGTCGGGCACGGCAGCGTCGATTTGCTGAGCGACGCGCCGAGCCAGTTGCCGATGGCCACGGTGATCGAGCGGCTGAAGCCTTTGCTGGAGGCCCCCGCGGTCCTGAAGATCGGCCACAACCTCAAATATGATTGGGTGATCTTTGCCAAGCACGGGATCGAGGTGGCGCCGTACGACGATACGATGCTGTTGAGCTTCGATCTCGACGCCGGGCTGCACGGCCACGGCATGGACGAGCTGGCCAAATTGCATTTCGACCATGAGTGCATCCCGTTCAAGGCGCTGTGCGGCAGCGGCGCCAAACAGATCACCTTCGATGCCGTGCCGCTGCCCCAGGCGACCGAATATGCCGCCGAGGATGCCGACATCACGCTGCGGCTGTGGCAGCGGCTGAAGCCGCGCATCACCGCCGAGGCGGCGACGCGGGTTTATGAGATGGTCGACCGGCCGCTGGTGCCGGTGATCGGGCGGATGGAGCGGCGCGGGGTCAAGATCGACCGCGCTTACTTGGCCAGATTGTCGGCTGAGTTCACCGTCGAGATCGCGGCGCTCGAGCAGCGCGTCTATGAGGCAGCCGGCGGGCCGTTCACGATCGGATCGCCGCAACAGCTCGGCAACGTCCTGTTCGACCGGATGGGCCTCAAGGGCGGGCGCAAGGGCAAGAGCGGGACCTATTCGACCGACGTGACCGAATTGGAGCGGCTCGCGGCCGAAGGGGTCGATGCGGCCCGGCTGATCCTCGACTGGCGCCAGCTGACCAAATTGAAATCGACCTACACCGAGGCGCTGCAAGCGCAGATCAATCCCGAGACAGGCAGGGTCCACACCAGCTACAGCCTGGCGGTAGCGCAGACCGGCCGTTTGAGCTCGAACGATCCCAATTTGCAGAACATCCCGATCCGCACAGAGATCGGCCGCAAGATCCGCGACGCGTTCATCGCCGAGCCGGGGCATGTGCTGATGAGCGCGGACTATTCGCAGATCGAGCTCAGGCTCGCGGCGCACATGGCCGACGTTCCGGCGCTGAAGCAGGCGTTCGCCGACAAAGCCGACATCCACAACCTGACCGCCGTGGAATTGTTCGGGTCGGACGACCGCGAGAATCGCAACAAAGCCAAGACGATCAATTTCGCCATCCTCTACGGCATTTCGTCGTGGGGGCTGGCCGGGCGGCTGGGGGTGCCGCGCGACGAGGGGCAGGCGATCATCGACCGCTATTTCGAGCGCTTCCCTGGCATCCGCAATTACATCGGCGAGACATTGGCCTTCGCCCGCGAGCATGGCTTCACCACCACCTTGTTCGGACGCAAGACGCATTTCCCCAACATCCGCGCCGGCAATCCGAATCACCGCGCCGGAGCCGAGCGCGCGGCGATCAACGCGCCGCTGCAGGGGACCAGCGCCGATTTGATCAAGCGGGCGATGGCGCGGATGGACGGGGCGCTGGAGGCGGCCGGCCTCGAAGGCGTGAGAATGCTGCTCCAGGTCCATGACGAACTGGTGTTCGAAGTGCCCGAAGGCCGCGAGGAAGACGCCGCTGCGGTGGTGCGCGAGGTCATGGCGGGCGCGGCCGAGCCGGCGATCACGCTCGACGTGCCGCTGGACGTCGAGGTCGGATATGGCGAGCATTGGGGCGCGGCGCATTGACCGAGCGGGGGGCAACAGCACCGACCGCCGATCTCGCCGCGCTGGCGCGGGGCGGGCGGATCAATTTCATGGGCTTCGTGCTGCGCCTCGCCGCGCGGCTGCCGTTCCTGTTCATCGCCGGACGGATGTACGGCGCCTCGTCGCTGGGGCGCTTCGCTTATGCGGTGCTGATCGTCGAATTCGCCGCGCAGATCGCGACCCTGGGGCTGAAGCGCGGGCTCGCCCAGCAGCTGGCCCAGACCGACAAGCCGCATAGCCATGTCGTGTGGGATGCGCTGCTGGTGGCGTGGCTTGGGTCGGTTCTGTTGATGATCATGCTGGCGATGCTTCCGCAGGTGATGTTCCCTAACAGCCAGATTCACGGGCTCGAATGGCTGCTACCGGTAACGATCATCGCTTTGTCGACATCCGACATCACGCTTGCCGCCTTGGCCTATCGCCATGACGTCGGCTCGACGGTTCGCGCGCGGGCGGTGGTCGAACCGTGGACGATCAGCATCGCCGCGTTCGGATGGTGGTTCATCTCGCCGAGGGACGGGCTGATCATCGCTTATGTGCTGTCGATGATCGGCGCGGTGCTGGCGTCGATGATCCCGTTCCTGAGAAGTTACGGCCTGCCGCGCGGCTGGGGCCCCGACCCGGCCGGGCTGTGGCGGATGGCGCGGCGCAACTTGCCGGTCGCCGCCGCCGACGCGGTCGAATGGGGCTCGCGGAGGATCGACATGGCGGTGCTCGGCGCATTGTCGCCGTCGCCGACGATCGTTGGAATCTATTACGTAGCGCAGCAGGTCGCGTCGCTGCCATCGAAACTGAAGACCAGCTTCGACCCGATCCTCGGCCCGGTAATTTCGCGCAACATCGCGACCGGCAATAAGCTGGCGGTCGCCAAGCAGGTCCGCCAGGTCGGCTTCTGGGTGATCGCCGCGCAGGCCGCGGTGGCGCTGGCCCTGGGAATCCCCGGCGAGGGGGTGATGGGGCTGGTCGGCCACGAGTTCGTCGCCGGAACCGCGGCGCTCGCCTTCCTGCTCGGCGCCGAAGTCGTCGCCTCGACCGCGACAGTCAGCGAAGCCGCGCTGATCTATGTCGCGCGCCACCGCAACATGTACATCAGCCTAGCAATGATCGCGCTCCAGGCAATATTGTCGGTGATCCTGATCCTTGTCATGCAACGGCTCCACTGGCCGGTCGGGTGGCAGGCGACCGGGCCGGCGCTGGCGCTGGTCCTCGCGCTGGCCTTCGCCGCGGTGCTGAAATCGCGGTTGCTGTCGAAGCTGCTGGGAGCGCCGGTTTCGGCCTGGCGCTGGCCGCTGGTGTGGGCTGCCGCCGCTGCGGTGATCACCGGCGAGGTGTTCATCCTATTGCCGGAATGGGCAGAATTGCTGTTCGGCATTCCGGCAATCCTCGGGGCGTTCGGGCTGGTCTTGTGGAAATACGGCTTCGGCCCCGAAGACCGCGAATTGTTCAAGATGCGCAAGGAAGAGATCGAGGAACTCAGCCTGCCTGATCCAAGTACGAGCGCGGACGCCCCCCGCTAAAATTCAATGCCGGAAGTGACGCATTCCGGTGAAGACCATGGCAATCCCGGCCTCGTCGGCGGCGGCGATGACTTCGTTGTCGCGGATCGATCCGCCGGGCTGGATCACCGCTGTCGCGCCAGCTTCGACCGCCGCCAATAGGCCGTCGGCGAAGGGGAAGAAGGCGTCGGACGCGACCGCCGAGCCGATCGTCCTCGGTTCGCTCCAGCCGTGGGTTTCGGCCACCTCGATCGCTTTGGCGGCGGCGATGCGCGCGCTGTCGCGGCGGTTCATCTGGCCGGCGCCAATCCCCGCGGTAACGCCGTCTTTGGCGTAAACGATGGCGTTGGATTTGACGTGCTTAGCCACGGTCCAGGCAAACAGGCAGTCTGCGATTTCCCGTTCGGTCGGCGCTCGTTTCGTTACGATTTTTAGATCGTCGCGGTTGATGCGGCCGTTGTCGCGGTCCTGGACCAGCAGGCCGCCGGCGATCACCGCCAGCGACTGCCCGCCGCGCGCAGGATCGGGAAGCTCGCCGGTCAGCAGCAGGCGGAGGTTCTTTTTCTTCGCGAAGATGGCGCGGGCGTCGTCGTCGGCATCGGGGGCGACGACGACTTCGGTGAAGATTTGCGCGATCGCTTCGGCAGTCGCGGCGTCCAAGGGGCGATTGGCGGCGACGATGCCGCCGAACGCCGAGACGCTGTCGCAGGCCAGCGCCTCTCGCCATGCTTCAGCCAGCGTATCGGCGCTGGCGACGCCGCATGGGTTGGCGTGCTTGACGATGACGATCGTCGGCTTGTCCTCGCGGAACTCGGCGACGAGGTCGAGCGCGGCACTGGCGTCGTTGAGGTTGTTATAGCTGAGCTCCTTGCCCTGGATTTGCTCGGCCTGCGCAATGCCGCGGGAGCCCGGCCCGATCGGCACGTAGAGCGCCGCTTGCTGGTGCGGATTCTCGCCATAGCGCAGCGGCATTTTGAGCTTGCTGGAGAGTGTCCAGGTTTCGGGGAAGCGCACGGCCTGATCGGCGAAGGCGAACCATTGCGAGACGATCGAATCATAGACAGCGGTGGCGGCATAGGCCTTGGCGGCGAGGCGCTTGCGCAATTCGAGGGAAGCCGAGCCCTCGTTGGAGTCCATCTCGGCGAGCAGCTCGCCATAATCGGCGGGGTCGGTCAGCACCGCGACAAAAGCGTGATTCTTGGCACCTGAGCGGATCATCGACGGGCCGCCGATGTCGATATTTTCGATGATCGTATCGCGGTCGGCGCCGCTCATGATGGTCGCGGCGAACGGATAGAGGTTGACCACGACGAGGTCGATCGCGCCGATGCCGTGCTCGCTCATGGCCGCGGCATGCTCGGGATTGTCGCGCACCGCGAGCAATCCGCCGTGGACCTTGGGGTGGAGCGTCTTGACCCGTCCGTCCATCATTTCCGGAAAGCCGGTGAGGTCGGCGACGTCGCGCACCTCATGGCCGAGCTCGCGAAGCCGGGCCGCGGTGCCGCCGGTCGAGACGAGCTCGACGCCATGGCGCGCGAGACCCGCCGCCAAATCTTCCAGCCCGGTCTTGTCGGAAAGTGAAATCAGGGCCCGGCAGACGGGCACGAGAGCGGTCATTATCTGTCCTTCTTGATATTAGCTGGCGCGGCGGAACTGCCAGGCGATGTCGGCGCCCAAGGCCGAGACTTCGCCGACGATGACCATCTGCATCGACGGCCGGGTCATTCCGTCGCCGTCGACATGGAGGCTTTCTTCGAGCGTCAGCATCGCGCCACGGACGCGGACGTTCCACGGCGGCGCGTCGGGCGAGCGCAGGATCGCGCCCATGCCGTCGGCAGTGATCGTCGCTTCGACCCCGGGCGCAAGGTGGAAGCGGATCGCGTACGGCGCCGATTCGCGGATCCGCTTGCGGCCGCGCGGGATGAAGCGGTCTTCGCCGCGCAATTCCTTGCCGTCGTTGCCGAGCGTCAGGCGGCGCTGGTGGACCAGGCCATAGCCTTTGACATAGCCGTCGTGGCTGGCCTCGATCCGGCTGGAATCATTATCCTCGGCGCGGTCGATGGTGACATCGGTGACGCCGCGCCCGAGCGAGCCATCGGGCAGGGTCGCGGTCGAATTCTTGTCGGCCAGCACCAACGTGCTGTGCGCCGCAGTGGTGCGCAGGGCCTCAGCCAGCTCATGCGACATCGCCGAGGGGGCAAGGCCGGGGCCGCCGCAATTGACCACCAGCCGCTGGCGGCCGTCGGACATTTCGAACGCCAGCGTCGAAGCGCAGCCCATCGCGGTCATCCGCGGCGGGGGCGGCGGCGCAGCGTCAATGACGACAATCGTGCCCAGCGCCGAAAGCCGCTGGTAGCCCCAGCCGCGGGCCGCGCGGAGAGGACGGGCGCGGAGGCCGCAGCCTTCGACCAAGGCGGCGAGGCGGCGCGCGTCGCCGGGATTGCCGCCCTGCCAGCTGGACAAGGCGCCATCGCCCATCGTCACGCCGTGCAAGGCGGCGAGGGCCGCGGCAGCGGCGCTTTCGAGGGCGTCCGGGAGCGTCTGCTTGGCCGCAAAGTACGCCGCTCGGAGCAAGCCTAGGCGGTCGACCAGCAAGGCCTGCTCCATCGGCGAGCGGCTCATCAGACCGCCATCCTCCGATTGGGCCGAGGACAAAGCGCGGGTCAGCCCGGCCTCGCCGCGCGCGACGCGGGTCTGGCCGCCCTGGACCAGCAGGCCGGTGGCGACGATCCCCGACCATGCGGTGATCCGCGGCAGGCCGGGAGCGGCACGGTCGGCGTTGGCGTCAAGGTGGCGCGCGCCCCGCGCCAGCGTGTTGAGCAGGGCCGAACGGTAACCGGGGTCGCGGCTCGACAGGATGTATGGCGCATAAGCGGTCCAGAACAGGACACGCAGGCCCCACAGGTCGGGGCGCCACGCCTCGTCAACGCGGGTGCCGTGCGCGAGCAACCAGCGCCCGGCGAGCGCTTCGGCGAGGCGCGCGCCTTTTTCGCGCGAGGCGGCGGCGGCAAGGTCGCGTAGCCAGGCAAACCCCTGAAGCTCCTCGGCGAGCGCGTCCGACACGCCGACAGCGGCGAAGTCGAGGTCGGCCAGACCAAGTGTTTCATTGCCCCATTCGAAGCGGCCGGCGAGCAGGGCATCGCCCCGCGCGCGGTCGCCGAGGACATGGTCGCGAGGCACCGCGACGAGGCGCAGCGGTTGGCGGTTGGATCCGAACAGGCGGGCAAAGGGCGATCCGCGCGCAAGCCTGGCGACAACATCCCGCTCGGCCGCGCCCCCGGCGCTCATCATTCTCCCCGCAATGCCGCGATATTCGCCGCATAGTGCGCTTCGCCGCCGCGGAATGCCGCGGTTCCGGCGACGAGCACGGTCGCGCCGGCATCGACCGCGCGGCGGGCGTGGACCGGGTCGATTCCGCCGTCGACTTCGATCTGGGTTGAGAGGCCAAGCTTTTTGACGCGCCGCGCGACCGCTTCGATCTTGGCCAATTGGCTGTCGATGAATTTTTGGCCGCCGAAGCCGGGATTGACGCTCATGACGAGCACCAGATCGATATCCTCAAGTACATAATCGAGCATCTTGGCCGGGGTCGCGGGGTTCAAGGAGACGCCCGCTTTCTTGCCGAGCCCCTTGATGTGCTGGATTGAGCGGTGAAGGTGCGGTCCGGCCTCTGGGTGGACGGTGATGATGTCCGCGCCCGCTTCGGCGAAAGCGTCGAGAAAATTATCGACCGGCGAAATCATCAGATGGACGTCGAACGGCTTCTTGGTGTGCGGGCGGAGCGCCTTGACCACCGCCGGGCCGATCGTGAGGTTGGGGACGAAATGGCCGTCCATTACGTCGATGTGCAGCCAGTCCGCGCCGGCCGCGTCCATCGCGCGCACTTCCTCGCCGAGCCGGGCAAAATCGGCGAGAGGATCGAGGGGGAAATGAGCGGCGCGGTCACGCCAATGCGATTAGCGGGTTTTAGCCCGCCCGGACAAGCGCCGCGACGAAGAAGCCGTCGAGCCCGCCTTGAGCTTCGAACAGGCCGGGCAGGATGCGGAGGAAGCCGTCGCTGGTTGGCGGCACGGCGTCGGGCAAATTCTCGGGCGTGCCGATGTGGAAGCCCGAGTTACGCTCGAGGAAGGCGTTGACGACGCCCTCGCCTTCCTCCGGTTCGAGCGAGCACACCGCATAAACCAGCGTGCCACCCGGCTGGACGAGAGTCGCGGCATGGTCGATCAGGCGCGCCTGTAGCTCGGCAGATTCGGCGATGATCGACGGGCGGGCGCGATGGAGCACTTCGGGGTGGCGGCGGAAGGTCCCGGTCGCCGAGCAGGGCGCGTCGAGCAGCACGGCGTCGAACGGCTCTGCGGCTTTCCAGTCGAGCGCGTCGGCGGCGACCAATTCGGCGGCGAGGTGGGTGCGTTCCAGATTTTCGGCGAGTCGGCTTAGACGACTTTTCTTATGATCGAGCGCGGTGACGGCGTGGCCCGCCGCGGCGAGCTGCATGGTCTTGCCGCCGGGCGCCGCGCACAGGTCGAGAACAGTGCGAGCATCGGATGGAATGAACCGCGCCGGGAGCGAGGCGGCGAGATCCTGGACCCACCAGGCGCCGGTGCCAAAACCGGCGAGATCGGCGACCGAGCCGGCATTGACTAGGCGGACGTGACGCGGGGCGAGCGATTTGCCGCCGTGCGCTTCGGCATAGGCTTGGGCGGCATCGTCGAAAGCAAAACTGAGGTCGAGCGGCGGGCGCTGGGCGATGGCGCGACGCGCGGCCAGCACCACATCCTCGCCCCATGCGGCACGCCAGCGCGCTTCGACGAGGTCGGGCAGGCGCGGCGCCTCGAGCTTGGGTACACCCCGGCGGAGCAAGGTGCCGAGCACTCCGTGAACCAGACGGCGCGGACCACCGGCAACCAGCGGCAAGGCGGTGGCAACAAGCGCGTGGTCGGGTGTGTCGAGGCCGATCTTCTGGGCCAATGCGAGGCGCAGCACCATTCGCGCCTTGGCGTCGTCGGGAAGCGGGCGTTGGGTCGCACTGTCGATGAGGTCGTCGAGATCGGGCAGGCGGCGCAACACCTCGCCGGCGATCGCCAGGGCCAGCGCCTGGTCGTTTGGCGGAAGGCGCGGGCCCCGCGCGGCGGCGGCGTCTAAGGTCACCCCGGTCCGCAATACAGCATCGAGCATGTGCAACGCTGCCTGACGCGCGGCGAGGCCCGCCTGGAGGCTATCCGTACTGGGCACGGGCCGGACGGGCGATGAATTGTTCGAGGATAAAGTCGACGCTGGCCCTGCCGCTCAACAGATCGTCGACAGCGGTGACCAGCGGCATGTCGACGCCGCGCTCGTCAGCGAGGCGGCGAAGGACGGGGGCGGTAAACGCGCCTTCGGCCACCGTGCGACGATCCGCCATCAGATCCGACGCGGCGCGGCCTTCGCCGATGCTCTTGCCCAGAGAGAAATTGCGCGAGCTGGTCGAATTGCAGGTCAGTACGAGGTCGCCGAGGCCCGACAGTCCAGCGAGCGTTTCCAGCCGCGCGCCGTAGGTAAAGGCGAACCGGGTCATTTCGGCGAAGCCGCGCGCGATTACCGCCGCGCGGGCATTCTGGCCGAGGCCCTTGCCCTCGACCACGCCGCAGGCGATCGCCAGCACGTTCTTGACCGCGCCGCCGACCTCCGCCCCGGGAACGTCGTCGCTGAGATAGATGCGGAATTGGGGCAGCGCGATGCGATCGCTGATCGCTTCGGCGACCGCGGCATCTTCGGATGCGACCGTGACCGCGGTCGGAAGCCCGGCGGCGACTTCATGAGCGAAGGTCGGCCCCGACAGCACCGCGACCGAAGCCGACGGGCAAATGGCCTGGGCAACATCATGGAGAAGCTCGCCGCTCGCTTCCTCGATGCCCTTCGAACAGAGGATCAGCGGCTTGAAGCAGGGGGGCGCGGCGGAAAGGACCTTGCGCATATGCTGGGCGGGCGTGACCACCAGCCAGGCGTCGCACGTATCGAGCTCGGCGAGATCAGAGGTCGCGCGGATCGCGGGGTCGAGCGGCAGGCCGGGTAGGAATACCGCGTTTTCGTGGCGCGTGTTGACGGACTGCACGACCTCCGGCTCAAGCGCCCATAGCAGGGTGTCGCGTCCGCCGAACGCCGCGACCTGGGCGAGCGCGGTGCCCCACGCCCCGCCGCCGATCACGCCTAGTCTGTCCAATATCATGCCTTGACCCCCGCCCCACGCACCGCTTCGGCCCCGGCGTCGAGCGGCCAACGTGCCCTCGCCGGCGCATCGAGACCGTCGATCAGCCCGGCGGCGAAGCGCTCGGCGCCGGCCCAGCCGATCATTGCCGCATTATCGGTGCACAGCCAGCCCGGCGGTACGGAAAAGGCGCGCTTCTCGCGGGCCGCGAGTGACGCCAAGGCTTCGCGTACCGGCGCGTTTGCTGCGACGCCGCCGGCGACAACCAGAGTCGGCGCTTCGCTCTGATCCAGCGCCCGGGAGGTGCGATCGACCAGGCAATCGACCACCGCTTGTTGGAACGAGGCGGCGATATCGGCGGGTTTGTGCGTACCCGACGCAACCGCGCGCTGGACCGCGCTCTTGAGACCGGCAAAGGAGAAATGGGGTTCGGGTGAGCCGAGCAATGGACGGGGGAGCGGGACGGCCTTGGGGTCACCCTCGCGGGCTAGCGCCTCGATCGCCGGCCCACCGGGATAGGGCAAGCCAAGCAGTTTCGAGGCCTTGTCGAACGCTTCGCCAGCCGCGTCGTCGATGGTCGTTGCCAGGCGGCGATAGTCGCCGACCCCGCGCACTTCCAGCAATTGGCAATGCCCGCCGGACACCAGCAGCAGCAGATAGGGAAAATCGAGGCCGGGATCGGCGAGGCGCGGTGAAAGCGCATGGCCTTCCAGGTGATTGACCGCGATCAAGGGCTTGCCCGTGGCCAAAGCGAGGCCCTTGCCCGCCAAAAGCCCGACCATCACCCCGCCAATCAGGCCGGGGCCGGCAGTCGCGGCGATCGCGTCAACTTCATCCACACCGATTTGGGCTTGGGCAAGCACCTGGCGGATCAGTGTCGGCAAGATTTCGACATGGGCGCGCGCGGCGATTTCCGGAACAACGCCGCCGAACGGCTGGTGCGCGGCAGTTTGGCCGACGACCGCCTGGGCGAGGATACGCCGGTCGCTGGTCACCAAGGCGACCGCGCTGTCGTCGCACGATGATTCAATTCCAAGGATCAGCATGGCACGCGCCCTTTGCCCTACGCCGGGCGTGTCGGCTAGGGGCGAGGCATGGACCGTCCCCTGATCCTTGGAACGCGCGGGTCGCCGCTTGCGCTGGCGCAAGCGCACCAGGTCGCCGCCGCGCTGGAAGCGGCGCATGGGTGGGCAGCGGGGTTTGTCCAGATCCTGCCTGTTCGGACCAGCGGCGACCGCGAGCAGAGCCGGCCGCTGGCCGACATCGGCGGCAAGGCGCTGTGGACCAAGGAATTGGACCTCGCCTTGCTGGCCGGAGAGACCGACTTTTCGGTTCATTCGATGAAGGATGTCGAAAGCGAGCGGCCCGACACCCTTATAATCGCGGCAGTGATGGAACGCGCCGATGCTCGCGACCGGTTGATCGGAGCGGCGTCGATCGAGGCGCTCCCGCGCGGTGCTCGGATCGGTACCTCATCGCCACGGAGGGCCGCGCAGATCCGGCGGCTTCGGCCCGACCTTCTGGTCGCGCCGATCCGCGGCAATGTCGAGACTCGGCTGGCCAAGGTCGCCGCGGGGGAGTTCGACGCAACCTTGCTCGCCGCCGCCGGGCTGGACCGATTGGGCCGGGGCGACGTCGGCGTGGCAATCGCGGTCGAGACGATGCTGCCGGCCCCCGCGCAGGCGGCGATCGGGGTCGAGTGCCGCGCCAGTGACGTCATGGTTGCGGCGCTGCTCCGCGCTATCGACCACGCGCCGAGCCACCGCGCGGTGAACGCTGAACGGGTCTTCACGCGCGCCTTGGGCGGATCATGCCATTCGCCGGTGGCCGCCCTGGCAATCGAGCAAGGGGACGAGTTGTGGCTGCGCGGCGAGATATTGTCGGAGAGTGGCGCGGAGCGGATCAGCGGCGAAGCGCGGTTTGCGATTGATGACGCTGAAACACCCGAAGCGCTGGCGCGCGAATTGCTCGGCAAGGCGCCAGAGGCGATCCGGCGGTTGTTCGATTGAGACGGCTGGTCATCCTCCGTCCCGAGCCGGGAGCGACCGCCAGCCTCGATAGAGCGCGCACCCTCGGCCTCGACGCGATTGCGATGCCGCTGTTCGGCATTCATCCGCTCGCCTGGACGCCGCCCGACCGCAGAGACTTCGATGCTGTGCTTGCGACCAGCGCCAATGCCCTGCGCTACGGGGGAGGTGGACTGGAGCAGTTCCACCATTTGCCCCTGTACGCCGTGGGTGCGGCGACGGCGGATGCGGCGAGGGACGCGCGATTCAATAATGTCGTTGCAGGCAGTGGCAACGTTGATGAGCTGCTCCGCGCGATTCCGCCGAAACTTCGTCTGTTTCACCCGTGCGGGCGCGACCACCGCGATTTGAACTTCGCACCTCAGAGGATTGTGTCCGTGCCTGTCTACGCGGCGGAGGCCTTACCGGTGCCCGAAGGCCTCGCGGCCATCGTTGATGCCGTGGTGGCGGTGCATTCCCCGCGCGCGGGGAGGCGGCTCGCGGAGCTTGCCGATGCGGCGGGGATCGACCGTTCGATGGTGTGGATTGCGGCGATCAGCGAAGCGGCCGCGGTTGCGGCGGGGACAGGCTGGGCCGAAGTCGCGAGCGCCGCCGAGCCGAACGACGCCGCGTTGCTGGAACTCGCCGCGCGGCTGTGCGAAAAGCCGCAGCCGTAATGACCAACCAATATTCCCGTTCCGGCGCGTCGTGGACCAGCCGGCTGCTGATTGGGCTGCTGTTGCTGCTGGCCGGTGCCGGCCTCGCCACCTGGGGGCTGGCGCGGTGGCAGGCCGGGGCGCGCTTCCTTGGCGTCGCGCCGGAACCCAAGCCGGTCGTGGCGCGCCCGATCATGCTCGCTCCGACATCGCTCGATCCCGTGACCGAAACCGCTGCCGACGCCGTGACCGAGGCGCGGGTGACGACGCTCGAGGGGCGGCTGGCGGCGGTCGAGAATGCGGCGCAGCGCGCGGCGGGATCGGCCGGGCGCGCCGATGCCCTGCTGGTGGCGTTCGCGGCGCGCCGCGCGATCGATCGCGGCGTGTCATTGGGCTATCTTGAGACATTGCTGGTGGCGCGGTTCGGCGCCGACCATGAGCGCGCGGTGGCCGAGATCGTCACCGCATCGCGCGATCCGGTGCGGCTCGACCAGCTGATCGCCGATTATGACCGGCTCGGGCCCGCCCTGCGCGGCGGCGCACCCGAGGAAAGCTGGTGGACCGGGTTGAGGCGCGAGCTCGGGTCGGTTGTGGCGGTCCGCCGAGCGGGGGCGCCTTCCCTGAAACCGTCGGCGACCTACGACCGGGCCCGGGCGCGGCTGGCGAGCGGCGAGGTCGATGCCGCGCTGGCCGAGACGATGCGCCTTCCCGGCGTTGCCAGAGCGGCGCCTTGGGTCGCCAAGGCACGGCGCTATGTCTCGGCGCACCGCGCATTGGACGAGATCGAATCGGCGGCACTGCTGGCGGGAAGCATGCCCCCTCGCTGACTGAGGCGAAGAGTTCACAAAGTCTTGGCAAACCGACGCGACAATGCGATTCTGCATCCGCGACGCGCGACAGCTTTGATTCAGCTTGGCGCGGCTAACGTATTGATCGAGGCAAAGAATTAATCCGGGGGTGAAGGCATGACGTCAAAGATTGGGGGGTTCGCAATTGCATTGGGATTGAGCCTGGCCGCGTCCGCTACCGCCCAGCCGGGGACGGTTCAGCCGGGGCCAGTCCAACCCGCTCCGCAGATCATTCCGCCGCCAGTCATCCCTGCTACGCCGACCTACATCCGCGACCGCGTTCAGGAACTTGGCCGCGGGTTCGATGGCCGTGTCGGGATCGCGGTCAAATCGGTCGACGAAGGCTGGTCGACGGGGTGGAAGGCTGACGAGCTTTACCCGCAACAGAGCGTCAGCAAATTCTGGGTCGCGATCACCGCGCTGGACGCGGTCGATCGCGGACAGGTCAGGCTTGACGACCGGGTGACCCTGACGCGCAGCGATTTGACCCTGTTCCACCAGCCGATTGCCTCGAAAATTCTTGGCGGGGGCGAATATACGACGACGCTCGGCGAGCTGATGTTCGATGCGATCACCAAGAGCGACAACACCTGCAACGACAAATTGATGCGCTCGATCGGCGGGCCGTCGGCGGTCCGCGCGATGATCGCCAACAAGCATCTCGGCGCGATTCGCATGTATGACGGCGAACGCGCGCTCCAGTCGAAGATCGCCGGCCTGGTCTGGACCCCGAGCTATTCGATCGGCAACGCCTTCTACGCGGCGCGTGACGCCCTGCCGCTGTCGCTGCGGCGGTCGCTATTCGAACGCTATATCGACGATCCCTATGATGGTGCCGCGCCGAGCGCGATCGTCGGTGCGCTGACCCGGTTGAAGAGGGGTCAATTGCTGTCCCCGGCTTCGACCGCCAGGCTGCTGGCGACGATGGGCAACACCAAGACCGGCGCCAATCGCCTGAAGGGCGGGCTGATGCCCGGCTGGACGCTGAGCCACAAGACCGGTACCGGGCAGGTGCTTGGCGCGGTGCAGGCGGGCTATAACGACATCGGCATCCTCACCGCGCCCGACGGCCGGAGCTATGCCGTGGCGGTCATGATCAAGAAGACGTCGACCCCGCTGTCCACGCGCATGACGCTGATGAACAATGTCGTGCGCGTTGTGATCAACCAGCACGAGATGAGCCGCGCCCCAGCCTACACGCTCTGATGTCGCCGCGCGGATCGCGGCGGAGCCCGGGGTACAACGCGTGCCGGCGCCCCAGCTGGAACTGTTCATTCGGCGGCATTTCCTGACCGAAGCGGAATGCGCGGCTCTGATCGAGCAAATCGATACGAGGCGGCGGCCGTCGGAGATTTCCGACGACATTGGCGTGGCCAATTTTCGCACCAGCGAAACCTGTGACCTCGATTGGCGCGATCCCCTGGTGACGCAAGTCGATGCCCGGATTGGCGCCTTGCTCGGGCTCGACCTGGCGACGTCAGAGCCGATCCAGGGCCAGCGCTATGCCCCAGGGCAGGAGTTCAAGCCGCACACCGACACGTTCGAGCCGGGCGGCGTCGATTATTACCTTCACTGCGCGGAGACCGGCCAGCGCACCTGGACGGCGATGATCTATCTGAACGAGCCCGACGAAGGCGGCGCGACGCGCTTCAAGCTGCTCGGCAAATCGATCGCGCCCGAGACCGGCAAGTTATTGGCGTGGAACAATTTGCTGCCCGATGGCCGGCCTAATCCGTCGACGCTGCATCAGGGCATGAGGGTGCGGCGCGGGTCGAAATATATCCTGACCAAATGGTTCAGGGAGCGACCTGGCGCTGCCTGACAAGATTGCGCAGCCAGCGAACGCGCATGCGGATTTTTCTTTCGAGCGGACGGCTACCGAGGTGAATGTTGCAGCCGGCGTGGCAGAGGACGAGATTGCTTTCGTCGTCAGTTCCGCCTTCAAAGCGCGATTTAAGATGCTCGATGCTGGCCTTGCCATCGGGAATCGGCCGCTGACACAACCAGCAATTAGCCCCATCGCGCTCACGCAGGTGCACCTTCATCGCGTGCTTCCAACTGGTCGATTTGGTCCACCGCATCGCACCTAATTGGCAGTTGAAATCTAATGTAGGGTAAATTCCGGCCGCTGCGCCGCTTAATCGAGCGCGTCCGGGGAAGCGCCTGCCTGAAGTGACAGCGGGACGCGAAGGTGGCGGTTTCCGTCGGCGTCGGCGGCGGGCAAGCGACCGGCGCGGATGTTGCACTGGATGGCGGCCATCAGCAGCGCCGGGACGGGTAACTGCGCATCGCGGGCCTGGCGCATGGCGACGAAGTCCGCCTCGCTGACACCGTCATGGACATGCTTGTTGCCGGCGCGCTGGGCGGCGACGGTGGTTTCCCACGCAAAATGGTCGCGGCCCGGCGCCTTGTAATCGTGGCACAGGAACAATCGGGTTTCGGGCGGCAGGTCGAGCAGCCGTCGGATCGAGCGGAACAATTGATGCGCGCAGCCGCCGGGGAAATCGGTCCGCGCGGTGCCGAAGTCGGGCATGAACAAGGTGTCGCCGACGAATGCCGCGTCGCCGATGCGGTAGGCGACATCGGCCGGCGTGTGACCGGGGACGTGGAGCACCTCGATCGCCATCTCGCCGACTTGCAACCTGTCCCCGTCGGCGAGGAGCCGGTCAAAGTCGGTGCAGCAGCTCGCGGTTTCGACTCCGAACATCGGGCAGAATGCGTCCTGAACTTCGCTCACCTGCTTGCCGATTGCGATCCTCGCACCGGTGCGCGCCTTGACCAGGGGAGCGCCGCTCAGATGGTCGGCGTGGACGTGGGTTTCGAGCGCCCATTCGACGGTGACGCCTTCGTGGGCGGCGGCTTCGAGCACAATATCGACCGAGCGCGACCCGACCGCGCCCGACGCGGCATCGAAATCGCGCACCGCGTCGATCACCACCCCGCGCAGCGTCGCAGCATCCCACACGAGGTAAGTGACCGTCTTGGTCGGCTCGTCGAAGAATGCGCGGATCTGGGTCATGCTTGCCCCCTCAGTCCGAAACTATCGCGGATTGCAGGGATGGGCGAGACCAAATCCTTAGCGAGGCGTGCGCGGGCCCTTGGGTTTGCCGCGGAACGGCTTGGCGTGATGGCGGACAGGTGGGCGCTGCGAGGGCGCGCTGCTCGGCTGCAACACACGACGCGGGGGACGCGGCGCGGAGCCACGGTCGCCGCGGTCGCTCGGCGCGGGCGGGCCTTCGGCGCGCTCGATCACGACTTCGCTTTCGCCTTCGTCGCCGGCGGTGCGCTTGACCGCTTCGGCGAAGCGCGTCGCCATGGCGCGCGGGATGGCGAAGCGGGTTTCGCTCGCGGCGATGCGGATCGCGCCGACTTCCGATCGGGTGATATGGCCGCGGCGGCACAGCAAGGGCAGGAGCCAGCGCGGATCGGCGTTGTGGCGGCGGCCGACATTCATCTTGAACCAGACGATGTCGTCGAAACCCGGGCGATGCCCTTCGGTCTTGCTCGGCGGGCCCTCTCGGGCGTCGATCAGATCTTCCGGAACCGGCAAGCGGGCGCGATGGACGCGGACCAGGGCGGCGGCGATGTCCTCGGGCGATTGCTCGGCGAGCAGGCGCGCGCCCAAGGCGCGATCCTCGTCGTCAACCTCGACCGGCTGGAGCAAGGTGGTCAGCAGCCGCTCGTGGTCGGCGGCGCGGATTGCCTCGGGGGTCGGCGCGGCCAGCCATTCGACGTCGATCCGGGCGCCGCGCAGCATCATCTCGACCCGGCGGCGGCGCGGATAGGGGACGATCAGGACCGCAGTGCCCTTCTTGCCGGCGCGGCCGGTACGGCCCGAGCGGTGCTGCAGCGTCTCGGCGTCGCGCGGAACTTCGACGTGGATGACCAGCGACAGGCTGGGCAGATCGATCCCGCGCGCGGCAACGTCGGTCGCGACGCAGACGCGCACCCGGCGGTCGCGCAACGCCTGCATGGCGTGGTTGCGCTCGGCCTGGCTGTGCTCGCCCGACAAAGCGACGACCGCGAAGCCGCGCTCGTTGAGGCTGTTGGCCAAGTGGCGGACATTGTCGCGGGTGGCGCAGAACAGCAAAGCGGTCTCGGCCTCGTGCAGCCGAAGGATGTTGATCACCGCATGCTCGATGTCGGCGGGGGCGACTGCGACCGCCTGGTAAGCGATGTCGCCATGGCCGCGATCCTCTCCGACGGTGGAAATTCGCAGCGCGTCACGCTGATAACGCTTCGCAAGCGCGACGATCGGGCGCGGCATGGTCGCCGAGAACAGCATGGTGCGGCGCGTGGCGGGGGTCGCGTCGAGGATTTCCTCGAGCTCTTCGCGGAAACCCATGTCGAGCATCTCATCGGCTTCATCGAGTACGACGACGGCGAGGTGCGACAGGTCGAGCGCGCCGCGCTCGAGGTGATCGCGCAACCGCCCCGGAGTACCGACGACGATCGACGCGCCTTGGGAGAGGGCGCGCCGCTCCTTCATCGCGTCCATCCCGCCGACGCAGGAAATGATCCGCGCGCCGGTCTTAGCGGTCAGCCACTCTAGCTCGCGCGCGACTTGCAGCGCGAGTTCGCGGGTCGGTGCGATGACCAGGCCGAGGGGAGCGCCGGGCCATGGTGCCTTGCCATTGCTGTCGAGCAGTTGCGCGGCCATGGCGAGGCCAAAGGCGACGGTCTTGCCCGATCCGGTCTGGGCCGAGACGATCAGGTCGCGGCCGGCCGCCTCGGGCTCCAGCACCTGGGCCTGGACCGGCGTGGCGTCGGCATATTTGCGTTCGGCAAGGGCTTCGGAAAGCGGGGCGGGAAGATTTGGAAAAGCCATTGGATCCTCAATCAGAGTAACGCGAAGATCCCCGGCAGAAATGCCGATCGAACGCGCCCGCCTCGGGCGCGCGAAAGGCCGCATTTCTGTCGCGGCCGATGTCGTCGCTAGAAAAACTGGAGCGGGCGAAGGGATTCGAACCCTCGACCCCGACCTTGGCAAGGTCGTGCTCTACCCCTGAGCTACGCCCGCTCGGCGTCGATCAGAATAGCTTCCGATCGGGTGAAGGCGGGCGCCTAGCATGGGCCTGTGAGTGTCGCAACATCTAAGCGGGCGCTTGTTGCACGCTTCGCGGATGCGCATATGGCAGTCAACCGATCGATTGGAGCGAAGCCACGTGGCGACCTTGGGAATGACCGAAGCCGAGCGCGAGGCGATCGCCAAATTCGATCGCGAGGTCGTCCAGCCATCGATGACCAGCCTGGTGATCCTCGATTTCTGGGCGGAATGGTGCGGCCCGTGCAAGCAGTTGGGCCCGGCGCTCGAGGCCGTCGCCAAGGAGTATGCCGACAAGGGCGTGGTGCTGGCCAAAATCGACGTCGACGAGGACAAGTTCATCGCCGCGCAATTCCAGATCAAGTCGATCCCGACGGTCTATGCCTTCTTCCAGGGCCAGCCGGTCGCCGACATGACCGCCTACCGCACGCCGGAGACGATCAAGAAGGCGCTCGACCAGATTCTCGCCCAATTGCCGGTCAAGGGCGAGGCGCAGGCCAAGGAAGCCGAGATCGAACCGTTGATCGCGATGGGCGAGCAGGTGCTGACCGATGGCGACGCGACGCGCGCGGTTTCGATCTTCCGCCAGATTTTCGACATGGCGCCGGACAATCCCGAGGTCATCGGCGGGCTGGCGCGGGCGCTGATTGCCGATGGCCAAGCCGATGAGGCGCGACTGCTGCTCGATTCGATCTCCGCCGACGCGGCCAAGCATGCCGCGGTGGCGCGCGCCAAGGCAGCGCTAGAGGTGGCGACCAGCGTAGCGCCTGATGTGGATACCAAAGCGCTGGAGGCGCGGCTGGCGGCCAACCCCGACGATCATGAGGCGCGGTTCGAATTGGCCAACGCCCGGATGGGGTCGGGCGACCGCGACGGCGCGGCCGATGCGCTGCTCGAGATCATCGCCCGCGACAAGGAATGGAACGACGGCGCGGCTCGCGCGCGGTTGCTGCAATTGATGGAAGCCGCCGGAATCGCCGACGAATGGTCGAAGGCGCAACGGCGGCGGCTTTCGGCCGTTCTGTTCACATGAGCAGCAAGCCGCCGATCCGCGTGCCCTTGTTTCCGCTGGCCGGGGCGATCCTGTTCCCGCGCACCCAGATCCCGCTGCACATTTTCGAGCCGCGCTATCAGGAGATGATCCGCGATGCTCTCGCCGGGGCCGGGCGGATTGCGCTCATCCAGCCGCAGATGATGGAAGGCGAAGAGAGCGATCATCCGTCGCTCTATCGGGTCGGCTGCATCGGTGAGCTGGTCGGAGTCGAGGAACTGGAAGACGGCCGGTTCAACATCGTGCTGCAGGGCTCCAGCCGCTTCAGGCTGGTCGCCGAGGCCGAGGTAGCCACCGATTATCGCCAGGGCGACGTCGACATGGATTCAATCGACGATGCCGAGCCTGAGCCGCTGAGCCTCGCCCAACGCGCCGAGGTCGAGCAGGAAGCGCGGCGGTTCGGCGATGCGCTGGGGCTCGCGGTCGACTGGAACGCGGTCGGCCGGCTCGACGATGAAATGCTGGTCAATTCGATCGCCCAGGTCGCGCCGTTCGATGTCGGCGCCAAGCAGGCGCTGCTCGAAGCGGCCAGCCTCGACGAGCGGGCGGATTTGGTGGTGCAATTGATGCAGTTTCAGCGGCTGGCCCCTGGCGGCGCCGACATGGGGCAGACTTTACAATAGACCGTCGTTGCGAGCGTAGCGAAGCAATCTACCCGTTCGAGCGTGTAGATTGCTTCGTCGCTGCGCTCCTCGCAATGACGGCTGCCTAAATCGGCAATCCCCGAAGCAACAACGGCAGGTCGCCGCTGGTGCCGCGGGCTTCGGCCATCAGGCGGTTCTTGACCGGGCCGACGCGGTCGATCAGCCCCATGCCAAAGCGCCGCACCGCCGAGGCGGTCTTGCCCCGCACCCCGTAGATCCGGGTCAGCGTGTCGGTTGCTGCGGCGACCATCATCGTGTCGAGGCTGCGCCAGCGCTGGTAGCGGTCGAGCACGGTCAAATCGCCGAGGTCGAGCCCCAGCCGCGCCGCTTCGACCAGCACCTGGGCCAGCGCCGCGACATCGCGGAAGCCGAGATTCAGCCCCTGGCCGGCGATCGGGTGGATCGCATGGGCGGCGTCCCCGACCAGGGCCAAGCGCTGGTCGGTGATCCGCGCCGCATGGTGGAAGCCGAGCGGATAGGAAGAGCGCGGCGCGGCAAGCGTAATTTTCCCAAGGAATCCGCCCATCGCGACCTCGGTCTCGGCGGCGAAATCCTCGTCGCTCAGCGAGAGCATACCCGGCGCATCGTCCTTGGCCAGCGACCAGACGATCGCCGAGCGATGGCGGCCGGCGTCGTCGGCCATCGGAAGCAAGGCGAACGGCCCGGCGGGATAGAAGATTTCATAAGCGACATCGTTGTGCGGATGTTCGTGGCGCAGCACCGAGACGATCGCGGCATGATCATATTTCCATTGCGCGACGCGGATTCCCGCAGCCTCGCGGGTCGGCGAATTGCGCCCTTCGGCGGCGATCAGCAAAGGCGCGAACAATTTCCGTCCGTCGGCCAGCGACGCCATGACGCCGTGCGTATCGCGTTGAATATCCGCCGCTTTCGCTTTCCACATCAACCACAAATGCTTGCCCGCCTCAGCCCGGGCGCGCAGCGCAGCGCGCAGATGGCGGTTCTCATGCATCCAGCCCAAGGGCTCTCTGTCTTCACCCGGCTCGAAGGTCAGGCCGCCAGGCGCAAGCCCGTCGGACGCCCTGATCGAGCGGATCGGATTGCCGGGTTCCGGGAAGAAGTCGCTGACGCCGATGGTGTCGAGCATCCGCTTCGAGCTCGACGAGACGGCGCTGGTGCGGCCGTCGAAGGTCGCGTCGAGGCGGGTGTCGGGGTCGGCGGGGTCGACCAGGATTGCGGTCAGCCCGCTGGCGTCGAGCGCGGCCGCGAGCGTCAGCCCGACAAGCCCGCCGCCCAAAATGATCACGTCGGCGCGGTCCATGGGCGCAAGTGTTAGCCGCATCATTGGCTCAATGCGAGCGAGTGTGTCCTTCCTGCCGCTTGACCGGTGAGTCCGCCACAAGGCATTGTGACGGCAGGATTTGGGTGGGCAACACTATGGCAACCGCGGCCGGGCGGACAGTGAAACGGGACCTGGGACCCGATTGGCGCGAAAAGCTGCGCGATTCGCTGCGTCTGTTCGCGGTCCGTACGTTCGGCGCGGTCCTGCTCGGGGTGAGCATCGCGCTCGGCGTTGCCCTTATCACCCACAACAGCGTCGATCCGTCCTTCACCACCGCTGCGGGCGGACCGCCGGCCAATTGGCTGGGCAGCGCCGGGGCTTATGCCAGCGATGCGCTGCTGTTGCTGTTCGGGCCCGCGTCGGCACTGTTCCTGCCGATTGTCGCGATCGCAGGAATTCGCATGATGCGCGC
>Ga0193709_1000195_pt1 | contig 24621 bp, 26 predicted proteins | sample H3c2metaG_FD_160571 | JGI IMG/M metagenome (GOLD analysis project Ga0193709, IMG submission 160571) | Soil microbial communities from a riparian zone of the East river system, Colorado, United States - H3c2 | ecosystem: Environmental > Terrestrial > Soil > Riparian zone | place: USA: East River...
CTGCCTATTCGAGTTCACAACAATTCGCGGAAGGTCCCGTTGGAGGAGTTTTACGAGAGTTATCTTGAAACGACGGGAAGTCGGATAGAACTCGTAGTAATTCGGAACGTATTGCATGAGATGGGCCTCCGCGATACGGCGCGACTGTTCTCGTGTCTAACAAGCAAGCTAAAGCCAGGTACAGAACTGTATGTTCAGGACATGGTCAATCTCCCACGCGTTGAGCCTGGCAGGGCGGGTTGGGATCCAGAACTCCTAAGTCGGTTGTTTCAGAACTTGGGCGCTAATGCGGAACAAATTGCCTTAAAGAGTCATGGAGGCACGAGATGGTTCGCCTTGCGTGTCAAAACTGGGTCAGCGCCGGTGTCCTTCGAACGTACCATTCAGCTTTGCGCGCAGACTCGCAGTGCACAAAGGGATCGGCTTCTTAACGAGGTCAAGAGACTAAACCAGCAGAACCAGTTTGATACCAGTTACCTGAGGGTGGTTTTACAAAATGACGTGACAACAATATCCCTCCAACTCGAGACGGAAGTTGCGGACGACGGGAGACCGCCATCTCCTCCAATAGAGGCTTCAGGCCTCTCTTCATTGGGGTTGTTGCTGCGGGTTTCTGAGGCTGGACCACTTGATTATGCTGTTAAGGCCATCGGTGACGTGGCACGGGTTGGCGGGCTTTTGGCTGTTCTCTCCAACAAACGTATGCTAGACATAGCTGATGTCGTTGCGCGGGCGAAGCGGCTTGTCTGTTTTGCGGGCTACTCTCAGCACTCGTTTTTTGAAGATCCGCGCATGCCGCGGGTAATTGAAGACCTGTTGAGCGAGAGCAAGAGAATCCGGCTACTTTTGGTTGATCCAACATCGTTTGCAGCATCGGCCCGCGCTCTAGTGCCTGCGTACTCTGACCCCCAAGACCTGCCAAGAGCAATTCGGATGACGATCAGTGCGGCGACTACGCAGCACAAGGCCCTAGTTGAGCGACTCGGAATGGATCGAGTTCACCAATACTTCGAGTTGGCCGTCACTCCGTGGACGCCTCCATGTTCTTATTTCATCGTCGACGACACCTGTATTGCAAGTCTATATTCGGCACACCTGACTGGGAGCACCGGATCATGTTTCGTTTTTCGGGCCGGAGAGTCAGCCACCAATAGCTACTATCGAGTTTTGCGAGACGATTTCGAAGCCACTTGGAATTCACCGATCACGACGAGGCTATTGTGAGATCACCTATTGCAATCATTACGGCCGGGGGCTACGGTTACCGATTGGGCTGCGAGGCACCAAAATCATTGGTCATATGTGAAGATGACCCTATGATTACCCACGTATTGCGCTCTCTAGCGAACGCGGGAATTGACAGATTTATTATTTACAATAACCGACCGGAATTCGATGGTCGATTAAAGAAGATTGGCTCAGAATTCTCGGCAGTTATCCTCGGCGATGAAGGTGTCAACTCAACGATTGCGCTTGCACAGAGAGCAATATCACTCTTCTCGGATGATCATTTCCTATTCGCATACGGCCACGCGCCTAGACCAGCATCCTTCATTCGACGACTAATGACCACGCACGGGTCCGTGGTTGTGACGGGCGTTCATGGTAGTTCTAAGGCATCACCCATCCGCAGCAAGCAGGGCCTTTGGATTGAACCCCCTTATCGAATTGAGCGGAACGCTATACGAGACTGTTCAGCGAATTGTTGGCGCAACTTCTTTGAGCGTGTGGCCACGCGAATCGTTCCGGCAATGATATCGGAGCCCGGCGAGTTTAACTCGTCTGCTGACCTGAGAATATATAGCGCATATGTGCGAAACTCTGTACTTGTGGAGTCAGTTGCATCCTGAATTGAACCTTCTGATCGTTCGAGTCGATTGGCCACAGCTGTCCGGTCGACGAGAGCGTGCTTAGTGCAACTAGCTCTCGCCCCAACAAGCTTGATCTATGTACCTTCCTGACCTGCTCGAAAGCAAATTCGCCGCGGCGGTGGGTGTCTTCTCTTCCTCCCGGGCATTAGGTACGAGGAGAGCAGGCTTACGGATTCTCCGTGGGCGCATATCGCTAAGTCACTCGCAGACGAACGTATTTAGCACCGGCAACCCAGCGAGTGTTTACCAAAGCGAATGCGGTCCGGGATTTTGACCGGCGCCTCATCCATCCGCTACGGTCGCGTCCTCCCGACGGTCAGCAAAGTCGGCGTCCAACTACTTCGTAAAGATTGCCGAGGCACCGTCGCCGACATCGTGGGATTCGAGTCCGTCTATCTGGGGATCGACTCAAACAGCTCTAGATGGTGCGGCAGAGCCTCAAGAACACACTCGCCACGCCACGGGGTCTTATACCTTCACGCTCCTTTCAAAGTCCGTCTTCGATTGCTATTTCTACTTAGTTTTTTGCTCGGGGAACTTGAATCCCAGGTAAGTTCCTCCGCTGATTCCCATCAATCCCAGCAGAGTGTTTCCAAATGCGGGCATGCCGAGTGTTTGGACAACGGACGCGACAAAGATAACGCCCAAGACGAGACTCCAGGCAACGATCTGGAAACGATGGAAGCTCACTCCATTTTCGTCGCTGAGAATATCCGTAAGAAAGTTCTCGTTGTAGTCGGCTAGTGTTCGATCGTTTAGTTGGGCCACGGCCTGCTGTTGAACGGTCACGGCCTGCGAAGCGACCACGGTAGCTGGATTAGCCGGGCCTGCCGCAGCAGCAATCGCCGCCGCCGTAGCCTGAGTCTGTAGCAGTTTTGCTGCGGCATCCGGCATCTCCGATTGGGCCTGGGATTTCTTGCTGGAATCTATTGAGACTGCGCCCAGAAAGGTCGCCGCACTGATTCCGATTAGCGTTAACACATCGTTGTTAATGGTGTCTCGGTCGCCCGTTATGATCCAGATTACGATATAAGAGATAATCGTTATGCTGAACCAGTAAAACATCTGCACGCGCGAAAGGCTGTAGGCCGCTTTGGCTCCATCGTGACCCGGATTCTTGTGAGGACCGTCCTCCCGTAGCATCTCCAACAGGCGATCCCGGCTCATCAAGATGGTCATCAGGATCAGGAGAATCCCCAGCAAGATCCAGCTGTACCACTTGAGTTGTATTACTTGGAGGTTGAAATAAGCCTCGCTCGCAAGAGGCTTCTTGGTAGCGTCTGTAACCGTGACGGGTACTGTGTGCTTTCTCAATTTCTGTGCGAGCAGTTCGTTCCAGGCCGCTTTGGACGAGTCCGTGCGCTTCAGCTTTGCGCTTACCACCGCGGTGCTGTCGTCGCCCACCTCCCAAGACAGCTTCGCATCATTAATCTCAACCCCGTTGATCGACAGCCTCCAGTCCTCGGGCTTAGCCGAGGTCTTATTATCTGCTGGCGACTGGCCGCCACCGAGCGACACAAAGAGAAAAAGCCGATCATTGAGGCTGGCAGTTGGATTCTTATCCGAAGTATCTTCCCAGCTGTTATGGCAGTTCTTAGCGAGATCCAACCACTTCGTCTCCGAGACCGATTGCTCGCCCGGATATGGCAATTTGATCGCGCACTTTACTACGGGCACGGGCGCAACCGAAGGGGGCTGGCTTTCCGTGCCAGCCGGCTTGTTGAACGAGACACCCTTGTCGGTCGCGCCAGACCCTCTCCGTGTCTCTCCCTGTAGTTGCAGGCTCTTTTTCTCGTCCTGTAGGGCCGGAGTGCCACGGACTTCAGCCTTCTGCGCTAATATACCAGTCGCGCAACAGAGAGTGAGCATCAGTACCAACCGCGCAATCTTCAACATATCTATCCTCCAGCTTGACGATTTCACCTAGGCGTCCTCATGAGGGTGCGGCCCGTACTAGAGAAACAGGCCTCAATTCAGCGACCGGATCATTTCGATTTCGTAAAGAACGAGAGCAGTTTGGTCGTGTCGAACGTAAAACCAAACTTGCCGATCACGTCGCGCTCGTTAATCAAATCGGTTCTATTGGCGAAGGTTATGGATACGGGCAAATTTATCCCGTCTACGATAGGAATGTTCACCTTAACTTGACCCTGATATGTAGGAGATGTCTTGGTCATCCATTCGCCTTCTCCACCCACATCGAAACTGATAGGGTCCCGTCCTGTTAACCGCTTCTCCTTCGTCAACTGGAATTGAAGCTCACCGACGAATCGTGATCCGCGAGTGATTCCGCCAAGAGTTTTGAGGTCTTTGTACGTGAAAGTGTTGTTCAAGCTAAGGTTGATGCGTTTCGCGACGCCGTAATCGAAAATGGTTTCCGCTACATATTGGTTTGCGCCTGTTCCTGGACGGGTGGTCGACGCAAATGCGACAGAGAATTGTGGCGCAGTTCTGAGTTCCTCCAATGCTTGGGTTCCAGAATCGGTCAAATCGAGAAAAGCTTGGGCCTGCCCTGCAATAACCGAGTCGATTTGAGCGATGCCGTCTTTGCCGATCAAGCTGAGAATGGCGGGAAATCCAGCAGTATCGAAATGTTTGTTCGCGAATTCGACAAAGAACATCTTTTCGAATCTTGTCCATTTCGATCTGTCAGGTCCGAAGAGATCTTTGACAGAGTCTGGTTCGAGTTGGTTCACCACCGCATCGTTTGGTCCGGCCCTTTTGCTTTCGAGAAACGCCTTCCACTCTGGCGCGGTAAGCGTGGCCGCAACGTCGTCGCGCTTTAGAAGGTAGAGCTGGATTTGTAACTCGATTTGTCCAAAACTGCTCGACGCGATTTTAAGTGAATCGAAAAGCTTTGCCTCGCTCTTGCATCGGGTAGTTGATTTGATACTGCCCATGGAGAGGTTGCCGCACGAGCTCAAGTCACGATTATTGACGATGAGGAACTTTGCGCCCGCAATGGTTGCGTGGTTGGAGTTGCCAGATTGCGGCAGGTCGTTGTCATACCCGAGTGTGAGTGAGAACCTTCTCCATCCAGCGTTGTCGTTGTAGAATTGGGCATCCAATGGATCTTGCTGTTTGAATAGTGCGTACAAGGAATAGGCGCTGGCCGTTACAGAAAGGGACTTCGGACTGTTATTGTCGCTCGAATTCCCCGAAACCCCCGCGAGGCTCAATGCCATGCTCACCAGATCCGACGCCGAAGTTTGATCTACAAGCGATGTCGAGTTTGGGCTCTGACTCGGTCCTTCTGTCTGCTTGGCGTTAGATCGCTGATCAATTTGTGCCTGGACCTTTGCATTTATTCTGCCGTTAAGCCAGTCGTTCAAGTTTTCATTTTGTGCGAGCAGTGATCTGCCCGAAATCAGAACGACGACAGCCGCTAGTGCGATTCGACAAAGAAGTACCGTTTTCATGTTTAGCCGTCCTAATCGGTCGTTACGCTCAAACCTTGGAAAAACCAGTCTTCAGGAGTTGACGAAGTGAAGTCGATGTCGTCGATTAAGACGAGCGACCCATTAGCGAGGTGGTGTTCCACAACGTAGGAATACGTAATGGGGGCTGCTTGAAAATTCATCCCGAGAGTGTGATTTGCCACTGCCTCGCGGGAATCTGCGGGCAAGGGCCAATGCCGTTCATAGACAAGGGGCGAGTTGTTCGCGGGGGTATTTTTGTTGGACAGCAAGAGGACGTTCACTTCTGAATCCACAAGCGTGAAGATAGGCCTGACGCCGCGAACCGTGACTCGGTACAACAAGAATTCCCCACCAGAAACTTCCACGAACACCGCAACGGACTCCTTACGCGGCGACTTGGTGACACCCATAGCGGCTCCCTTTTTGACAACACAGATCGGATTCGGGTCTCCACGTTTCGGTGAGTGATTACCCGCTTCAGACACATAGAACGGCAAATATCGTGAAATCCCTTTTCACCTGGCACAGAGATTCAACTTGGAAGCGTGAGTTGACGTAACGCATGGAGGTCGCGCCACAGTTGCCGCCGATGTAGCGGAGTAACGAATCAATGAATTGACGGGCTGTTGAGGTACAATCGTCTGAATTTGGAGGCCCAGCCTACAGTGGACTATTCCACGATCTCCGCAGGGGAGCTTGCATTAACCTGTTTTCGAACCGGGGATCAATTGGCTTGGACGGAATTTGTGCGGCGGTTTCACCCATTGATTTCGAGGGTAGTACTTCGGGTCGCTCGTCAATGGGGCGAAGCTTCACAGCACGTGATCGACGATCTGATCCAGGAAGCGTATCTGAAACTATGCGCGGATCGTCTTCGTGTGCTGCAAAGTTTCAAATCTGCTCACGAGGACGCCATCTACGGATACATCAAGGTCTTCACCGGGAATCTAGTCCACGATCATTTCAAAGTTGCCCATTCTCAGAAACGCGGTGGAGGAACTGCCATCGCTTCGATCGACGAGGATGGTCGAATGCCCTCGGCTTCGACGTCCACGCCAGCAGTCCTGGAGCGCAACATATTGATCCAGGAGGTCGATGCATGCGTCCAGGCGGTCAGCATCGGGCCCAACGGAGTCCGCGATCGCAAAATCTTTTGGCTCTATTACCGAGCGGGCTTAGCGGCGAGTGCAATCGCCTCGTTGCCGACGATTGGATTGACGACCAAAGGAGTTGAAAGCACCGTGTTGCGTTTAACCAGGCTTGTTCGAGAGCGGCTCGTTGTTGCCAAGCAGCAGACCGCTGTTCCGAAGACATCAGAAGGGATTCGGTCGGCCGAATCGTTATAGGAAGGAGCAAGGGAAGTGAGGCAAGAAGAGAAACATTTAAGCGCTGAGCAGGTGGACTGCGTCGTTGAAGAGCAGTTGGGCGCTCAGGACAGCCAGGCGCGATCCGACCTTCTTGAACAAGCGCACCGTCATCTGGCGGTCTGTGAAACATGCCAGAGGCGAGTCTCGATGCACAGGGAAATCGATCGAATTCTTCGCAACATCGGTGAAACGAGCCCGAGCGAGGTTTCCGGAGATTGTCCGTCAGAGCAGTCTCTGCATGAACTCGCCGCAGGCGTATCGGATGCCGGAGAAGCAGAAAGAGTCTCACAACACTCGGCCACATGCGATCACTGCGGTCCACTGTTGCGGCAGGCAATAGAGGTTTTTGAAAAGGCAGAGACGGAGGAAGAGGAGAGGATGTTCGCGTCGCTCAAGACATCTCAGCCGGAATGGCAGCGAAGGTTGGCTGTTACCTTGGCTAAACGCAGCGCCGTGAGTACTCACGAGCTCAGCGTTTCGAGCGCAAGAGCGTCAAGCAAGGGCTTTCGACTTAGGTTAGCTTCTCGGTGGGCCTATACGATGGCGGCGACCGTGGTCCTCGCAATCGGGATGTTTGGCTGGCTGAAATGGCATTCGAGCCCAAGTTATGCGGGTAGGCTTTTAGCGCAAGCGTATTCCCAACAGCGCACCCTGGAATTGCGAATCCCCGGCGCCCGATATGCTCCATTTCACATCCAGCGCGGAACGGACCATTCTCGCTTTGATCGCCCCGCGTCCCTGCTCGAGGCAGAAGAGGTCATTGGGAAGAAACTGGATCGGGATCCGAAAGATCCTGCATGGCTTCAAGCGAAAGCACGCGCTGAGTTATTGGACGGAAACTATGAATCCGCGATCCAGTCGTTGCAGCGCGCCCTTGAGACGGAGCCCGAGTCATCCTCTTTATTGACGGATTTGGCAACGGCCTATTATGAGCGCGCTCAGGTGCTTCACAGAGACATTGACTACGGTACTGCTGTTGAGTACCTCGGCCGCGCACTCGCAAAGTCGCCTGACGATCCGGTTGCACTGTTTAATCGCGCGATTGCGTCCGAGAAAATATTTCTGTACGCGCAGGCTGAAAGCGACTGGGAGCTTTACATCCGCGTGGACCCCCAGGGCGCTTGGTCCAACGATGCCCGTCAACGTCTGGCTAACCTTCGCGAAAAACTGAAAAAACACGAGCAAGGCATGTCGGTTCCGCTCCTGGCGCCGCAACAGTTGGTGAAGGCTGATCTTCAAGATGTAGGTCTGAGGGCTGCCGTGGACGAGAGGATTGAGGACTACTTGCACCTCGCCATCGGCGAGTGGCTGCCGCAAGCGTTTCCGGAGGATTCTCGCGCTGTAAGCAAGGATTTCGGCGCACGGAGATCTCTTCGTTTTCTCGCCGAACTGACAGCGGAACAGCACGGGGATCTTTGGCTCGGGGACTTTCTCGCTGGATCGTCCGCGCCAACCTTCTCGTCGGGCGTTCAAGCGCTCGCCCTCGCCATTAAAGCAAACGAGGCCGGCGACTACGTGAAGGCCAAGAGCAGCGCTGCACGAGCAGAGCAGCTTTTTGCATCTGGGTCAAATACGGCCGGGGTTTTACGAGCTCGTCTCGAAAACATATATGCACTTCATTTGTCGCATGAAGGAATTTCGTGCCTGAGCGCAGTCTCCGCGAGTGCTGACGAGATTGCGGAGCATCCATTCCCGTGGATGCACATCCGGTTTCACCTTGAAGAAAGCAGCTGTCTTGCGCTGATGAGTAACCTTGGCAACGCCTTACGCGTTGTCGACGCCGCATTGAAAGAAGCGCAAGAGCACAGATACGGTGCCAGTTCATTGCGCGCTTTGGGATTTGCCTCGGACGACTTTTCTCAAACGGGAAATCTGAATGAGGCTTGGAACCGCGCCCACGAGGGTCTCGAGAAATTCTGGTCGGGCACTTATCCCAACATGCCGGGGTACAATCTGTACACCGATTTGGACACGGCCGCGGAGTCGGCCCGCCAAGCATACCTTCAAGTAGCGATCTGGCGTCAGGCCCTCGCAATGATTGCGTCCGATGAAGACCCGCTTCTTGGTGCCATGGCGCACAGTTGGGCGGGCAGTGCAGCTTTTTCCGCCAATATGGATGGTGCCGCCGAGGCCGAGTTCGCGGAAGCAAGCCGCCTATTTGCGCTCGCACCCCAAAGTGAGTCAACCCGGAACAATCACATTGAAGCAGAAGCCTGGGTTGGCCGCTTGCAGGCACGTCGGGGACAAGGGGACATTGCGCTAGCTCGTTTAAGACGCCTGCGGCCCGATGTTGAGCGACTCTCGGACAACTATGTCGCGATTAGTTTCTACACAACCTTAGGGGAAGTCGAGCTACGGCAAAATGCGACGGAAGATGCCGGCGCAGCTCTTCACACGGCGGTAAGCCTGGGCGAACTCACGTTGCGCTCGATGAAATCTGAAGGCGACCGGCTGGCATGGAGCCGGGAAACTTCCTCGGCCTATCGTGCCTTGGTGGAGTGGCAGTTGGCACAGGGGAATGTCGAAGGCGCCCTAGAGACCTGGGAATGGTATCGAGGCGGCGCGGTGCGTCTCGAAGGAAGAAATGTTCAGGGTACGGAATCTTCCGCGGGTGAATCGTCCCCAGGCGGTCTGAGCGAATTGCGTAATCTGCCTGCACTTCACGGTGTGACGGATCGGCTCGCGAAGCTCAAATCCGCGACTGTTCTCTCCTATGTGGTGCTACCCGAAAAAATCATCGTTTGGACATACGACAATCGAGGGGTTTCTGCTCAACGGATTCAGGGTTTACCGACGGACATCGAGCGGAGAGCGCGGCGCTTTAGCGAGCTTTGCTCGGATCCGAGATCCGACCTTCAAGACGTGAAGGAAAATGCAAGGGAACTTTATGACCTCCTGGTTGCGCCCATAAAAGAAAAGCTCGTTGCGAATCGTACTCTGATTATCGAGACGGATGGTTCGCTGGCGGGTATTCCGATGGAGGCCCTCTTAGATCCCGAGTGGCATTACCTAGGTGAGACATTCACAATCGTTTCTTCCCTTGGTCTATATTACGACGCGAGACTCCGTTCGAGCGAGCACCTTACGGCCTCGGCACAGGCTTTGGTGGTGAGCGTTCCTGCTCCCGATGTCGCCGTAGCCGGTATGCTTTCTCCATTGAATGATTCCATTAACGAAGCCTCTACAGTTTCCAAAGATTTCGTAGCGAGACGGCTTCTCGAAGGCTCGCAAGCAACTCTGTCAACGGTGCAGCGCGAACTTCCGGGAACTGAGATCTTTCATTTTTCGGGACACTCCACATCTTCCGCAGAAAGAGTGGGCCTCGTTTTGTCGGATGCGCTTCTGGTCCCGTCTGCGCTTGAGCAGGCGCAGCTGAAGCGAATGCAACTTGCTGTGCTGTCGGCATGCGCTACGGACAGAGGAGTCGAAGGAAAATACCAGGACCCGGACAGTTTTGCGCGTGCGTTCCAACGTGCCGGTGTCCCGCATGTTGTGGCTAGCCGGTGGAACGTCGATTCGTCGGCGACCGCCACATTCATGAAGGATTTTTACCAAGCGCTCTTGGGCGGCAGGACGGTCTCGGAATCATTACGACAAGCTGCGACCGCGTCGCGGTCGCGGTCCGAAACAATCCATCCGTATTATTGGTCCGCTTTCCGAGTTTTTGGGAGTGTGTAGGGTGCCTCAAAAGAAAAGGAGAGACTTATTATGTACAGCCCTTTCAAATTAACGGTCGTCATCACAGGCATTGCATGCCTGCTTTGCATGAGATCGCCTGCTACGCAATGTGCGACTGAATCTCAGAAGAGTCCCGTTGTCGCGAGTCAGAAGACGGAGCGGAGTTACAACGTGAGCGTCTTGTTTGACGGACCGTGGGCGTTCTACAAGGACGTTCAGAACCATCGACTTGTTGCCATTGCGCCTGAGGTGCCGGGTCATCCCAAAGCTTTCATTCGGGGCCAGAAGCCGACTCGCGATTTGGAGTTTGGAGTATACGATTTGCTGTCCTTGCCTGTCACTGGGCCGGGCACATCGTCGGATCCTAAGGATATAGCGTCTGTTTCAACTACGGCTACGCAATTTGCTCAGATACTGGAGACACCTTCCACGCTAAAGAGGTACGTCGTCATTCTTCCTCTGCCCGACGACATTGTTGAGAACCTCGTGGATACAGCTAAGGTGGACGTTAAGTACCATCCATCAACTAGTGAAAAGGACTATACAACCGAAATTCTACTGTCATACACACTGTCCACTCTCAATGGAATAAGCGTGGCCGGCCACGAAAATTCGAATTCGGCGATCACTCCGATTCCTCTCGGAATTATCAACAGATTTATTCACATTGGCGTGGGATCTGATTTCATTAACGATGCTTGCGATACGCATGCCAAGAGGGCGTTCAAAGACCTTACTACTTTTTTTGGCACTTCATGGTACGTCGACTTTCCCCCTTACGATCTAAATTGCCCGAAGCCATTGGATGAAAAGGAAATGACTTCGAGTGGTTCGGCCAGCAAACTGCAGGCGAAACGGTCAGTGGTAGACAGAACGTCTCCCGAGGTAATGACGAAGCTTGTCGGCTTGCGGAGTTATCTAGTCAAGACGGTCGGAGTGGATTTTGTCAGGCAAAGATTGTTGAATGACGTCGCACTGATTTCGGACTATTTATTTGACTCATCTTCAGAAGCGCCTCAAGAGGAAGACACGCGAAGGGCCTTGGACGCGGCCATGGACCTGCGAGGGTACCTAAAGAGTGTGACTAATAACGATGAATATAGAGATCAGATACGACGGGACGTAGCGGCAATCCTCGGTCACATCGAGAACGCAGGTGGAAAGAATTGCAAGGCACCGATGGTGTGGGTGAGCGTCACATAGCCTCGACTTACATAGACGTGTTGCGCACCCGGCAACTCCGCACGCTAGCGCCGCTACCTTGTACGCGTCCATTTGTGGATTCCTATGGCTTTGGGAATGGAGTCACCGTATGTCGACAATCCTCTCTTTGACGCCGTGCATTTTGTTGACTACCTCGCTAGCGGTGCTGTTTTGGGCCGGCAGCGGGCCGAGATGAGCAGGAGCATAATAAATCTCGAGAGTAGTAATAAGAGCTGTAATACTTACAAATAAAAATAAACGTGATGACATACCGGCATCTACTGGGCCCCTATCGTCAGACCATGAACGTCAAGGCGGTGCCCTTCAATGAAACTTCACTTCATTTGTATCGTAGCGGCTTTGCTTCGAGCTTCTCGCTGAACATCGAGGCTGCCGGAAATATCCGCACTGTTTCGATGCGGGTGCTCAGTTCATACAGCAAACTGCCCGAAGGTCCATTTTCGTATGGCTATCTGTTCGAGAGCTTGAGCGGCGGGACGATTACGCTGGAATGGGGAGTGGAGAAGGACCAGACCTTGCTCGAAAACGTGAAGAGCAAGCAGGTGTCATCGGTATTCGTCCTGGAAGGAAAGAAAGAAATTCAATTTATAAGGGCTGGACGTTCAGCGAAGTGCCATGGTGGTTCGGGTCCCACACCGTCGTCGTTGGTCATAGTTCCGACCCGAACGATCCGGCTGTCTATTGCGATCCATGGAGAAACTTCACTTGGACCGAGTCGACCTCAGACCCGGTTATACTTCCTCCAATTTGATGACGGGCGCCTCCAATCTAATGCGTGCGATTCGTACTCCACAGCGCGTCGAGAAGATCCGAAGCAAGGGACATAACAATGAAACAAGCTTTCTGGACAACAAGGCGAATTCTCTGGAGCATTGGAGTTGGTCTAGTTGGTTTCTTTATTGGCGGCATGGCAAGCGGTGAAATGGGGGGTTTTCTTGGTCTGATATGGGGCGCAGGCATTGGTTTCGGATTTGGTTCGAACTTTGACCAGACGCATGCAACAAAGCGAGTCATAGCCTACTGGGGAGCCACCTTTGCACTGATTGGCCCATTCTTTAGTCTCATCTTCGGCGGAGGGGTTTTTCCCTATCACGACTCTGTTGTTCAGCAGATTGCTATAGGCGCTGTCGGCGCAGCGGCTGGCGGGTTTTTCGGCGCCCTACTTGGAATTGTGCAATTGAAGCGACTTCGACGAAGATGTCAGAATACAAAAGCAGACGCCGTCGTCTAGCTTCAAGTACGATCCCTTCGGGCGACGAATCTACAAGTCATCGCCCTCGGGACCAGCATCTACGCCTACGGCAGCGAAGCAACTCGAAAAGCTTGGCTGTGCAATCTGGAAGATTAGAGAAGAGGTATGGGCTGAGCCGTTGGAACACAACTGGCTGAAAGGATGCAAGGAATTCGGGTACTGATAATTCATTCGATAGAGAATGCGAGCCGACGGGGTGGGTGGCAAGTACGGAAAGTCCTAAGACGAATTTCGGTACCGCATGCGCCGGTTTCGCGTGTGCGGGTTTAGAGTCAAATTTCGAGGTGAGCGCTACGTGAACCGCATCTTTGCCTACGATGCGGACAATCTTATTGAAGAGACCAACAGTGCAGGTGCGATTGTCGCCCGCTACACCCAAACGAACGACGTTGACGAGCCAGTCGCGATGCTCCGCTCCTCGACGACGAGCTACTACCACGCAGACGGCCTAGGCTCCATCACTTCCCTGAGCAGTCCGGCTGGAGCTATTAACCGAAGGGTTGCTAGTTCGAATCTATCTCGGGGAGCCAACTTAATTCTCAATCCCTCAATCAGTTAAGCGACTTTCTTCAACTGCGATTTTTGCTGCTTTGGTAGCCCAAGTAGCCCAACTAAACTTTCTACGGTTGGTAACTTGAACCCCAAACCTGCCTTTTCTGCTTCCTCTTTGCGGCACTCAACGTCTTCGTTCAACTGCTCTGTATAACGGTCTGTGACATCTTTGTTCGCGTGACCGAGCCACAACTTTTGCAAGTCCCACGGCACTCGGTTCTTTCGCAGGTGTGCAGTTCGGAAACGGCGGAAGGAGTGAAATGACTTTCCGGCTTCCAACTTCATGTCCCTGCGAATCTTTTCGAGGCCGTTTCGCCAGCCGTTGTCTCCAGGTGAGGATGCTGCGGGGTCGTCCGAGGAAAGGGCTGATGAGTAGGCCGCTATCCTTCGTTCTCTCGAATCGTGATGGCCTCTTCAATCCAATCAGCAAGATTGTCGTTGATGTACGCATACACGTCCCTGCTGTCGCGATACGGCGGGTTGTAGGCTCCGACCACCGATGAGAGTTTCGTCTCGCTGTTTACCATTTTGAAGTTCGTAAAGGGATTGGATCCCTTTGATGACTGATTCCCGTCAAAGTCCTTAAGTCTGTGGATGTATACGCCAACAACGCCTTTGTTCGTGTTCCACGCTTTCCGAATCTCGTATTCAATCCATTTCCGGCCGGCAGTATTCTCGCCTATCAAGACTACATTGCAGGATTTTCCGCCGAGCTGGTCGTTTATCCACCGCTGGATCGCCTTGTCTCCACCCTTTGCGATTGTTTCCCAGTCGTTGTCGTTCGCGGGCTTATTGCCATCCACTGCTCCCATGTTTCTTACGCGGGCAGCTCGCGCGCAATCTGGCTTGTAATGGAAGGTGTAAAAGACCTTTCGTGCCATATCGGTAAGATCTCCGTTCCGAACCTTTGGCAGTTCATTTTTCGCGAGCCAGGGCGCGATCACCCCACAGCTTCTTAACGAGGCTCAGAGTTCGTAAGGTCACTTGCGCAGGAGTTCCTGGCAGGCCCAGGGGTTCAAACAATTTTCTGTATCCGGGCAATCGGTAATACTCGCCGAAGTTGTCCAAAACTCTCTGGTGAAGCGTCGCTGCCATTCCGCCCGTGCAACCCACAGGAACCACGAAAAGCTCCTTTTGGACCGCAATCCTAAATTCTTCCTCCATGCCATCCGCCGGGGAAATGCCGCCCGCTGAGTTCCGCTTGTTGCCAAACACGAACAACGCCACGCCAGCCTGCGTGAGCATATCTTCGCGATAAGACGTCCAGCGAAGTTTGCGTTCATCGGGATCAGCGATGGCGATGGGGAAGGGTCGAAGAACAACTCGGTCATCAAGCACACGCGTGCCTTGTTTTTCCAGTTCTTGAAGAAGTCCGTTGAGAACATAGGGCCCGACGCCCAGCCCAAACCCGGACACAATTCCGAAACCTGCACGAATGAGGGCGGCGGACAACATCTGAATAAACTGATGTGCTTTTTGTTCGGACCATGGTTTGTATTCCGCGGCGCTTCCGGACATGAACACGCGTGCGAGCTTGTATCGGTAAAAGATGCGGCGCAGCACATGAGTCGCCTCAGCGTAGCTGTCGACGAGCAGACCGATAATTCCGTAGCGCCTGAGGTCTTTGACCTGCAGTTCTTGTTTTGCGCGAGCGTACTGATAGTCTTTGGCTTTCTTGAAGTCCTTGCGTTGGACCCTTCGAAGCAAGCAATAGTGCTCCCTCCGGTTTTCGCCGAGAAGGAATCGAATTCGCCCCAAGATGTAGTTCAGATTGGGATCATTAAAGCTAAAACCTATGAAGAGGAATGTTTTTGAAACCAGATGGCCTTGAAGCGCCGTGGAGAAAACGTGGCGGCGGGTTTCATAGGACTCGTAGTCGTCTTTAGTGACAACAGCTTCGTCAGGGTGAGCGGCGTCGCCGTGCATTTTGTATACGACGGCGTCCCTCCGTGGCACGGTCGTCGCGAGATTTGGAACCGTCGACTTGACGTCCGGTGTTTTTCCGTGCGCCTTTAGGGAGTCCTCAATCAAAGAATCGTAGTTCGTTGTCCAAAACGTGCGTATCGGAACTGAGGCAAGCAAATCGTGATTTTCCGTGGATTTGGATCGAACCGCGAACTCATGAATCAAGGCTTGATTAATTTTATGACGCCCTCCGGCGCGCTCGTTGACGTGAAACTGAGCGACGCTGACCAAGTCGTCTTCTTTGTCGACGTCAAGTCCGATTTCCTTTGCAATATTCCTGAGGAGATCTTTCCAATTCACAAAGCCCGCCGGGATGGAAAGGCCAGCACCTGCAAAGACAGCCGCGTTCTGGTCGTGCAGGGCCTGGACGTAGGTCTCAACAAAAGAATCGATTTGATTGTCATCCATATGAGTACTCACATTTGCGAACAGTTCAGGAAATCACTCGCCCCGACTCAACCTTCATGCCCATTGAAATTGTGCTTGGGGAATGAGGGCAGAACTAAAGCGAATTCAAACGCACTCCTTCGTTCACGTTCGGTTGCCAAACGCCAAGGGTCTGATTCTGCGTCAGGTCTACATGCCGATATAGTTGCAAATACTCGCTGCCATACCCATGACCCGATCGATCTGCGGTCGGAACAATGAGAATCTGGTCGTGATTCTTAACACCGTCTGCGAATCCGATTTCCCAAGGACACCAGCGGGAAGTTGCCGAGTTTGGGGTTGCCAAGAAAGCAAAGTAGTCCAAATCTCGAATTTTCTGTCGAATCATGCGTGCGGTTTCAGCATTGGGCGTTTCCGGCATCGTATTGTCGCGCCAATCGACATAGACGCGCCAATTGTGGTCGTCCAGGAGCGTGATGAAGCCGCTGACATACTCAGCATCCAGATGACTGTGACACAAAAACAGAGTGCGCAGGCCTTCCTGACGCGCCTCGCGTAAGGTCCGCGAAGCGGTCTTTGTCATCCGTCGGGCCGCCGCGCTCAACGTTTCGAGTTGGATAGCCAAGACTTAGCTCCTTTAAATAATCCCGCACAGGTACATCATGAAATCGATAGGTTTCGCTTTTGAATCAGGTGATGCGACGCCCGCTCAGTAGCCTCTCCGCCACGTATCAGATCTTTTTCCTGCGGCTTCAATAGCCCGCCGAAGCTTGTCTAAATCTTTGTCCCAATCGTAGGTGGGAAAGTCGACGCCTGCAGGAACCTTCGGTGTAGGGCCTCTGAACCACGAATAGTTACTATTCCGATCTTTGAGGTGATGAATGTAGACGCCAAGCAACCCGTTCTTCTGTGCTGCGGACTGGAGAATTTCGTACTTCACCCAAGGCCTGTTCGCAGTTTCGGTACCAATCAATACGACCGTTACTGAAGTGTTCTTGAGGTTTCTGAGAATCATCCGTCGGATTCCCTCACTGCCATCTTTCTTCGCTTGTTCGTATTCGGAATGGTCGAAAAAACCTGCCGCATCCACGCCGGCAACAACGTTACAATTGCGAACCTGATTGGACTGCCAGACATCATTGTCGTAGTGAAAGCTGAAGAATACGCGCCGAGCCATGCTTCACCTCATTTGAATTGCACTCACTGCTTGCCGAACGTAACGCCCAAAATCTCCGCGATGGAGGACGCGCCGCTCCGGGAATCACGGTTTGCGCAACCTAGTTCCAATTTCGCGAAGTTGTCTAAGAGCCTTTTATTTCCGCGATCGCTTCAGCAACTCTGACAGCGAAACGGCGCGCTCTCGCTCTAACAACGTCTCGAGCTTCATATCGGATCGATAGCCGGCGGCAAAATCTTCTCCATATGTATCGCGCAAGGACGCGATTTGCGTATCGCCGCGCTTCCTGTGAATTTCACCGTTCGAATCTTGACACCGCGAGTATAGGCCCACGTCGCAGGATCTGTTCCGGGTTCCCATTGCTCCTCCTGAAAGCGTATAGTTCACATCCCAAAACAGTACAGCATATTATCGATTCCTTCGTCAATCACAAACAGGATATAGTTATCCTCGGTCAGGACAATTGCCCCATGGAGGATCATTGGCCGCAAACACAAAGATGCGAGACTACGTTGCCGCACGAATCCGAGACTTGAGGAACAGCTATGGCAAGGAGGGCATGTCCCAAGAGGCTCTTGCGAAGATACTCGGGGTCGCGACCAACACTATTTCGCGATGGGAGACCGGCACCTATGAGCCAACTCTGGACGATCTCGATCGACTCTCGCGGGCACTTGGAATTTCAATACTTGATCTATTTCCGAGAGTTGGGCGGGAAGACGCGAAAGCCTTGAAGGTCGATGCGCTTTTGAGGGCCGCTAGCGAATTGCAAGAGGTGGATGTTGAAGAACTGCGGCGATACGCGGAATTCCGGCGTGCAAGAAATGTTTACAAATCGAGGGCGAAGAGGTGACACTCTTGACACTACATGAGTCGTGCAAAGTATTACACCGAAATGAAGGACCTTGCCCGGGAGACGCGACGGAAGTTCGGGTTAGTCTCTCCTCGCGTGTTGCGATCCGATCTTCGAAGAATTTACCGTGCAGAAGGCATCCGTATCGACTTGTGGCCGCATAAATTCAAACGGCTAAGGGGTGCCTATTTCAACGACGAGTGTGGGGCTACCGTGGTGCTGGCAAAGGGGCTCCCAGATGATCCCATGGTGTTCACCATGGGACATGAGCTAAAGCACCACCTGGTCGATGCGGGTTCAAATGTCTCGTACTGTGACTCATCAAATGAATCGAGTTTGATTGAGATTGGCGCCGAGGTATTTGCCGCGGAACTGATTTATCCAGAGCAAGAGTTCTATGCCCATTTACAAGCGATGGGTGTGACGCCGGGTAAGTGCTCATCTGAAGATTTGGTCCGATTGAAACACGAGACACGCACGACATTGAGTTATACAGGGCTTGCGAAGCGCGCCGAGTTCATGGGGTTTGGAAGTGCTGGAGCATTCGCGGGGGTAAGGTGGAAGAAGCTGGAGGAGAAGATATATGGAGTGCCTGTATATAAATTGATTAGGCAACGGCGAAACTAAATCGTGACAGGTCCTTAAGTTCTTCTTTCATCTTGCTATAGCCGTCGCCCACAGTCTCATTTTCATGTCCCATCCAAAATCGTTCCAAGTTAGCGTGCACGCGATTTTTTCTGAGCCACGTAAGGCGATACCGCAATTCAAATGTCGGGAACCTTCTGGAATCGCCTCGATGATGCATAATCGAAGAGAATGTCTCGAATCCCAATCAATGTCGAGCTGAGTTGCGCTCAACATCCATTGCTTAAGCCGGGTGACGCCTTGCCCCGCATCGGAGAGACCCGCGTCTCACAACAGCGGTTGTTCACTCTCGGTTCTCTATGGCTCCAAGACAACAAGAAGGCTCAATTTCGGACGTTCAAAGCCACGCAGGCGGCATGGGGATTCCTCAACATGCGCTATTCCGCATATCTGACGTTCTCCCCCAAGCAACTCACGACGGATGCGGACACTGAAATTCTCACCGACGTAAGTGAAGTGGTAGGAGTCGCGCTTGGGGTGGCCGCCATGTGCGCCCAGTTCAATGTGAACCTGAATCGCTTCCGCAAGTTCTCAACTCCCGGCACGTCCACACGACGATTGGATTTTGAGTATTATTCGGGCAATAAGCGCTTCTTCCACGAAACCAAAGGAACGACCTACGATACGAAAGTACAGAGCATGTGCAACGCAATAGACGGCCAGAAGTCAGATACGCAGGCCTTCGTTGCAAATCAACCTGATCAAGCTGCGATTTCGGGCTGCACCGGCTCGATCGCACAGTACCAACACGTAGACCGGACTCACTTCATCTCGCAGATTACTCTGGTTGATCCACCACCGCCGGGCTCAACGGACGCGGCCGCGTCTCGTGAGAGCGATGAACTGGCTTGTGTTCTGCGGTATTACCAGAATTTCTACGCAGCCACTCACAGCTCCCCTCAAAACGATGGGCTTCTCCGATTGGCTGATTGGCTTGCGCAAGTCGCGAGTGGCCTGGAACAGGGACGCCCAGCACCGGCATCGGCGCCTTCGAATCTTCGGACTAACGCACGAGCGATCGAGCCCGATGCAGCGGATTCGCTCTATCGCGGAACGTACTTCGATGCACGAGTCACAAAACGAAGTGTTCGAACCTATCCGACGTTTGAAGAAGCATCTGCGAGGATCGCCGCTCCCGTGACCTTTCTGGGAGTTTCGCAGGAGGTGACCGAACTCGTTCAGGGATGCCAGTGGGATGACCTGCTGGGCTACTCTGACCTGGGCGCGACCTTAGAGCATCGTAACGGAACCGATGTCTCAGAAAGTGGAGTTATGTCGAAACGAATTGATTCGGAGGAAATTGATGCGAGTAGCAGACACGAGTTTCTGCAGTTGAAGCGCGCTTTGCGTCGTAGGGAATCAGGTGGAGCCCATTCCGTTTAGCTCGCACCGAACCATTAGCACGCATTATAAAAGGGCGCCCCTTTGGAGTAGGTTTTGAGTGTTCGGATCATCGCCTACAGGAAGGAGCACCCTCTATGCTCAACACGAAGTATATCGGGATGGATATTCACAAGAAACGATTTCGATTGCGGTGATGAGCGCTGCCGGGAAGGTCGTGATGGAATGCGTTATCGAGACGAAAGCGAACACGGTTCTGCAGTTCATCCACGGTCTGCGCGGAGATTTGCATGTCACCTTCGAAGAAGGAACCTGGGCGGCCTGGCTGTATGACCTGCTGAAGCCGCATGTCACGGAAATGCTGGTATGTGATCACCGTAAGAATGCTCTGCTGAAACAGGGCAGCGAGAGTGACAAGATTGACGCCCGCAAGCTGGCCGAACTGTTGCGCCTCAACCATCTCAAACCGGTCTATCACGGAGAGCACGGTGTACGAACTCTGAAGGAGCTGGCGCGTAGTTATCTGACGATCACTCAGGGTCTCACGCGGGTCAGAAATCGCCTCAAGGCGTTGTATCGCAGTTGGGCCATCCCCCCCTTAGCGGCACGCAAGTCTACGCGCTACGCCACCGCTCGGAATGGCTCGGCAAGATCACGGAAGCCGGAGTCCGCCGGCGTGCCGAACACTTTTACCAGCAATTCGATGCCTTGCGGCCTTTGCCAGGAAGTGCGCCGAGAACTATTAGCGGAAGCTCGGAAACACCCGGCCACGAGATTACTGCGACAGATTCCCTCGATCGGCCCCTTCCGCGCCGCTCTGTTGATTGCGCTGATGCAGACGCCCTATCGCTTCCGTAGCAAGCGGCAGCTGTGGGCCTACTGCGGACTGGCACTGAGAGCCTACGATAGTGGGGAATATCGCTTCGTTGGCGGTCAACTGAAACGCTGCAAGAAAGCTGTGACCATCCGCGGACTGAACAAAAATCACAATCACGATTTGAAAAATATCTTCAAGGGTGCGGCCACACGAGCGGCTGCTGCAGCCGGGCCTTTTCAGAATTTCTACGAAGCGCGCATTGCCACCGGCATGAAACCACCGATGGCGCGCCTGACCGGCGGCCATCACTTTGCTCGCTTGGAGGAGTTGATTCGATTTGGGAAGGAAGTTCGAAGACTTGCGGAAAATCCGTTTCAGCTGCAATTGGATGAGGCAAGGCGGGAGTGGAAGCGGAGGAAACGTTTCCCCGCTTAGCGCATCCTACACCCGCGTAGTACAATTCCAAACTGGGAGGAGACAAAGAATGAGTGAAGTTTTAGAAGGGTTGTTACAGAAGAGGGCTTCGTTGTCTGCGGAACTACGTGCCTTGGACTCGGGCATAGCCGCTTACCGTCGTGCGCTAGTGCCGACCGAGAGCGCGGCGGTGCGGGTCAACGGGACCAGACCGACCATGAGTCTGGCTGCGAGAAAGAAGCTCTCCCTGCTTGCTAAAGCACGTTGGGCTAAGAAGCGCAAAGAAGACAAGAAGTAACGGCTGCGATAGTTCCAGCTATGCGGAAAGCACAAGCCTCTCACCTATTATTATATAAAGGATGAGAGGCTTCCGTGTTTCTGGACTGAGCTCGGCAGTTTTGGGCGAGACGCACGGTATAAAAGGGTGCGCATGACTGAACGTCGGAAAACAGTTTTCGTTTCTTGCAAGCAGGGAGCTTGAATGCAAAACCATCAATCAGCAGGCATCGGTTTCTGGGGCTTCGGCAGTATGCTGGCAATTACGATCTCGTGGAGCGTAAATCATTCGATTCTGTGGATGATTCTGCACGGAATTGTTAGTTGGTTCTACGTCCTGTACTACGGTTTCTTCAAATGACTCCACGAAACACAAACACATGCCCTGAAAACGGATTCTCCGGGAGAGCCGTCTGCACCATCCCGCTCAGTCCCGTGAAACCTCGCCGCAGATCGGTAACTCCCGCCGCGATCCAGATGCGCGTTTCCGCCGGCAGCCCGATCATGCGAGCAAACATTCCAACACGGTACGCAGTGCTTCTGCTTCGACACGGCCCGTGATGCGAACTTGCCCCTGCGGCAGTTTGATTTCCATCGCCCCAAACTGCATCGCGACGAGACACAACGAACTTGTCCAGATTTATTCGACGGGATCTCTGAGACCGCTACAGCCAGGAGATTGCTGGACCGACCTTTACCCAGTCTTCCTTCACGATACTTCTTGCGCCAGTAAAAAACCTGGTTGGCATTGACCGCATGCCTCCGCGCTACGCGCGCTACTGACGCACCGGCCTCTAATGTCTCTTCGACGATTCGGCGCTTTTCTTCGACCGTTCTTCGCCGCCTCTTTGTGTGCCTGGAAGTCTCAAGCGCCACCTGCTCGGAAGTGTCCATTTATCCCTCGTGGACACTTATCGATGTGTCCACAACGGGCAGCATCCTTATTTACTCTCACTTCGTCCAGACGGCCATGAGACGCATGAGATGACGCTCACGATTCTTGCGGAGCCAGGTTGTCCGAAAGCGGCAGAAAGCATGAAACCCCGCTTTCGGTTGGCCTAACCCTTTAATGGCCGGATGCAATCTACGCCTCAAGAGATTGGTCTACGAGAGATAGTTCTCTCGACAATTCTTAGAGCGAAAGCCAGAAGTTCGCTCTCCCACAAATTCTTTGAGCATGGTCGCCAAAACGGGGCTGACCTTCCAAACCGGCTTGCGCCGTCAATATCTTCACGGTTCTTCTACGCGGTCATCCAACCAAGTTTTTTCGCTGCAAAGTCCAAAACACTGATTCCACCGTACCCTCCAAGAAGCGCCACGAAAAAAACGCTGAAAGTATTGTGGGCAATGTTGGCTTCGACGTTTGGAAGCGCGAGATACACATACAGCCAGCAGAGAATACCGCCACCAAGAATCCCGAGGAAAATACGCCACATCCAGGAGCCCTTAAGCTTGTTGTAGGCCGCTAACCCGCCGGCTACTCCGCCAGCAAGACACAGGCCTAGAATCATCCAGCCTGTAATCACCAGGGTTAGCGGCTTGATGGAATAGTTCGCGACGACGGCCTCGACCGTATCGCTTCCCCAAGAGACGGGAAAAAGGAGGGCAGAGCCGCTGGGAGATGCGGCCTGAACCTCGAACCTGGCCGGCGTGAAATGCAACTTCGACTGGGTACTACGGAGCGTCACGCTCCAATTCTTCCCAGGAGCCACCGGATTCTGATTGCCATCGTAGAAGACGAGCATGACCGGAGTGTTATCCACCACCGATAATTGTTGCGGACCTATCAGCGCTGCACCCATGGGCACGAAATGAAGAACGACATCGGTGTCGCCCTGCGCTTGATACGCGGGACTTGAATTCACGAAAGTGAGACGGATCTCGGCTGGCGATGAGGAATTCAGCTGGGTTGTCGCTGAAAACGTACCTTTCTTAATCTGCAGCGGTTGTGGAGGATTAAGCGACCCGTTTGTCCATTTGAACCAAATGTGGATATCGACCGGAGCAGGGGAGGAGTCTGGGCTTTCGAAAACGACCGTAATCACGGCCGCGTCAGTTCCATTGGCATGATAAGTACCGCCAGGATCGCTCAACGAGATGTGCAAAATTGGTGATCCACTTGTTCCTCGGTCGGTAATTGTTTCGGTAGCTGACGAGTACGCTGGTTCCCGGACGAATCCATAATTCACCGGCCGAAATCGAGCATCCAGTCGTTCGGCTCGAAGATTGGCTCTCGCATACTGCGCGGGATTTGAACCGAGTAACGCTCCCTTGTGGCTTTGCTTCTTTTTGGTGGGTTGGCTCACAGGCCGAACGATCAATTCGATTCTGTCGGGACGAATATTTTCTTCCTTGGGCCGCACCAGAATTGATACAAATCCACTTTCGTCGGCCAGGAAATCTGTTTGGGCGTTGGTTTGGCCCTGTTTGATCCAAACGGTCTGATCGGAAGATTTGCCGGAAGGGAAGCGGACGGAAACGTCACATTCCAGGTCCCGCTTGGCGGAAACACGCTGATTCTCAAGATTCAGCACGGCGATCTCAAGTTTCGACTTGTCGCCTACAACAATTTCCTGAGTGAGCAGTTTCAAATTGAGCTTGGCGGGCTGTGCTGCGCTGTACGCCGCCTGTTCTCCAATCTGAGCCTTTGCATTGGGGAACTGTCGCGCAACAGCCCTTGGCGAGAGATGGGCTATAACAACAAGCACAACCACCATGCTGAAAGCTCGTTTTCTCAGGAAATCGCAGTTCTTGCACATCGCCACACCTCGTTGATACCAATCGGCAGGTAAGATTTCTATTCTGAACATTTCACCGCCCTGCCTGTAATCCATTGAACCGCCAGCTAGTCAGATAGTGCCGTCGCCGAGCCCCTACACGGTGCTGATCGCAGGCGCAAGAAAATACTCGCCGCCCCGATGTTGGCGTTGGCCATGTCATTCTGAAAAGTTGCAGGAAATGCGGCGAGATCGGTCGGCTTCACATTGAGCGTTTTGAGACCGGCGAACGAGATTGCCACATTGACCCATATTGCCGAAATAAGGGCTTCCGGCTTTTTGACACCCTGTTTCTTCAAGTCTCTAAATTCGTTGTTAAATTGGATGACTTCCGCGCCGCTCGATAACTGCGGGGCAATTTCCTTTGACCAGTCGCGACCGGCAGCCGCACCGGTGAATTTAAGGAAGTTATTGGATTGAAAATCCTTGTTGAAAGCGCCCGGACAGTTTCCTTGAATGTTCGTCAGGTTGAGTGGAATTGGCATGGCTCCTCGTTGACGCCGCAACACGCGAAAGGCTAGATCCCGCAACCAATCGTTATCAAGTAGTGCGGACGATTGGCGATTCGTTTCATGGAATTCTTTTCATCGGACCGGAAATGACGAG
>Ga0193709_1000196_pt1 | contig 24598 bp, 18 predicted proteins | sample H3c2metaG_FD_160571 | JGI IMG/M metagenome (GOLD analysis project Ga0193709, IMG submission 160571) | Soil microbial communities from a riparian zone of the East river system, Colorado, United States - H3c2 | ecosystem: Environmental > Terrestrial > Soil > Riparian zone | place: USA: East River...
CCATGCCCAGGTGATAGCGATAGATGGGGTTCGCGGGGGCCTTCTTGATTGCTTCCTGGAGAAGCGGGGTGGCCAGGGAGAAGGCACCGGTGTGGAAGTAGGCCCACGCCAGGGTATCGGCGGAAGTGGCGGAGTCGGCCAAACCACGGCGGCCGACCTGGGCCAGGCCCAGCGCGACATTGACGTCGCCGCCGTGCTCGAGGAGCAGATAGGCAAGATTGTTGGCGGCGACGGCGTTGTCTGATTGCATCGCGAGCGCCTGCTGATAGCTCGACTGGGCCTGCTGCCAGTCGCCCTTGGCTTCGTACAGGGTGCCCAGCGCGACGACGATCTGGACGTTGCTGGGGGCGAGCGGAATGGCGCGCTTGTAACTGCTGATCGCGGCATCGGTTTCACCGCGGGCAACCTGAATAGCGGCTAGAGCCAGCACCGAGCCGGGGTTCGCAGGAGAAAGCTCAACGGCGCGAGCGAATGATTGTTCCGCATCGGCTTGCTGGGAATTGCGGACTTGCGCCTGACCGAGAAGAAAAGCCAGCCCCGCATCGTCGGGAGACTTTTGCAGCTGATCCTTAATGCGCTGTACAGCCGCCGCGGGCTGACCACGCTGGAAATCCAGATTAGCCAGAGCTTCTTGCGCAGGGAAAGAGCTGGGATCGTGGGCCAAGGCCTGGTGGAAAAGGGAATCAGCGTCGGCCCAGCGTTTTTGCTGGGTGCGCAAAAGCCCAAGTTGAATATAACCAACCGGACTCTGCGGCGAAGATTGAATCAAGCGATTTAGATCCGCCTCCGCGGCTTTGACGTCGCCTTGATTCCCACGGGCCGTGGCATGAAAGATATATCCTTCCGGAGCGCTCGGAGCTATTTTCATCAGCTGCGCGCCTATCGATTGCAGCTCATTCCAGTCGCGACGCTTTCCGGCAAGTGCCGCGAGCGAGCGCCAGGCTTCGGCAGATTTCGGCTGCAGCTGGACGGTTTTGCGCCATTCCGTCTCGGCCTGATCAGAATTGCCTTTTAGCTGATAGGCATAGCCCAGCTGTAGATGGCCAGCGGAGTTGTCCGGGGAATTTTTCACGGCTTCTTGCAGAGTGACAATCGCGTCATCCGGCTTCTTTTGTTGGACCTGAATTTCTCCACGCAGGATTAGAGCCTCGGCGTCATTGGGGCCGTTCTTCAAGATGGAATCGTTGAGCGGGATGGCTTGGTCGAGTTTGTGCGCCGAGATAAGCAGCTGAATATAGGTTTTCTTGACGGCAAGATCGTTGGGGTGACTGGAGAGCAGGGAAGAAAACTCCGCCAGGGCCCTCTGCGAATCGTTTCGTGCGATGTAGTAGTCACCGAGCATGCGATAACCGGCGGGGACGTCGGGCATTTGGGCTTTGGCGTCAAGCAGAACTTTTTCCGCCTGATCGATCTGGCCCTCGGCGAAATACAAAGTTGCCAGCGCGGTACGCGGCGCGGGATTTTTGGGCGCGGATTGGATCGCAGCCTCAAACTGTTTGCGGGCCTCGTCCAAGCGCTTCTGCGATTCGTAGAATCCGCCGAGATACATGTGGGGCTCGACAGAATTAGCATCGGTCGATTGCGCTTTCTGATAATTGGCCTCGGCCTCGCTGTAGGCGCCCCACTTTTGTTGCAGCAATGCAAGATTGAGGTACGCGCTCGAACGGTTCGGGTCCATGCTTACGGCATCGCGCGCCTCCGACAAGGCTTCCTTCTGATTGCCAAGCGCCCCGTCGGAACTGGAAAGAAGAATCGCTGCGTCGACATTTTTGGGGTTGCTGCGCAATATGAGCAAAGCGTGATCCTTGGCCTCCTGCGGATGGCCGCCGCCCAAATAGATCTTGCCCAGATGAAACTGCGCATCCAGGTTATCGGGAGCCAGATCTACGGCCCTGCGCAGCACTTGGAAAGCGCCGTTCCAGTTTCCCATGCGCTCATAACAAAGAGCGCTTTTGTAAAGTGCGTCAACGTAACGGGAGTCGATTTGCAGCGCACGCGAATAGGAGATTTGCGCTTCGGGATATTTGCCTTCCTGGAAGAAGGCGTCGCCTTGCGTCACGAATTTTTGTTTGCGAACGTTGGGATCCCTGGAGCAGGAAGACAGAAAAATGACTGCGAGGAAAAGAGAAGAGAGCGCGACCGGCAATTTTCTTGACGTGCGTGGTCGAGGCATGGTCCTTAGCGCTGGTTGCAGCATAGGTAAGATATTCTTGTGCAAGAGCCGCCAATTTTACGCCCTCTGCGGGCGAAGTGCCAGAGTCAAGGTCGCAAGAATCGCAAGAGAGATCGCAGCCAACCGAGCAACACGGCCGCGTTGCCCCTCTAAAGAGCAGGGCCTGGCCGCACTAGGGCGAGGGAAAAGGCCAAAATTAGGGAAAAGGTGGGTACAATAGTTCCACTTGGCGAGTGCCGCGAGTGGCCGTGATAAATACTTTTCTCGGGGAAAGTATGCAAAAGGTCCTATATGTAACAGAAATCAGGAGAGTTATAATACTTTGACGATCCTAACGGTATCCGGAGAGGTGGAACCGGGCTTGCAACTTACCCATCGAGAATTCCGGGTGTAAATGGTCAACGGATAGCGAAGTTTGCGATTCAGCGCTCCGCGCTGCTTTGCCAAAATGCAGACGAGGTTGAAGAATGATTCGAAACGGCGAAATTAGCAAGTCTGAGGCCAAACGAGTACTCAAAAAGTATTGGTGGGTCTTGCCGCTGACCGTAATGGGGGGCACGGCCCTGGCCTTGGGTGCCACACTGGTGCTGCCAAAACGGTTTACTTCGCAAACCATCGTGCTGGTCGACCAGCCCACGGTTTCACCCGACTTAGTAAAGCCAGTGATTACCGAGCAGACCAACCAACGACTGGCATCGATGCAAGAACAGATCTTGAGCCGTTCGCGGCTACAACCAATTATTGAAAAGTTTGGCTTGTATCCCTCGCAACGTGGAACGTTGCATATGGAAGAATTGGTTGCGAAACTTAGGTCAGGAATCGAAGTAACGCCGGTCGAACCAATGCAGGGCTCATCCAATCGCCAATTCCCGGGTTTCCACGTCAATGTGAGCTTTGATGATCCGCAGACCGCGCAACGCATTTGCTACGAAGTCACCACCATGTTTCTGCAGGAGAGCGCGAAATACACAGAGACCCAGGGCACTCTGACCTTCGAGTTTTTGGACAAGCAGCTTGAGGAATCAAAACGCAAGCTCGACGAGCAAGACGGCAAACTGGCTGAATTCAAAAACAAGTACATGGGTTCGCTTCCCGACAACGAACAATCGAACCTGGGGCTGCTGACCACATTAAATTCTCAACTGGATGCGCACACGCAAGCCGTAAGCCGGGCGCAGCAGGACAAAGCCGTGAACGAGTCTCTTCTGGCTTCGCAGCTGGCCAACTTGAAAGCGGTAAAAAACGGAGATACGCCTGCGGAGACGCTCGACCAGCAGCTGAGTGCTTTGCAGGACCAATTGGGCGTCTTGCTGTCACGCTACACACCCGACCACCCTGACGTGATCAAAACAAAAACTCAGATCGAGCAATTAAAGAAACGCATGTCAGACGCTCCAAAAGAGAGTGCCCCTCTATCCGGGCGAACTTCGGCGACTGAACCGGTAGCGGTGCAGCAGCTTCGCGCGCGATTGCGCCAGGATGATTTGAGTATTGCCGACCTTACGAAACGCCAAGCGCAGATACAAGGGCAGATCGCGGTCTTGCAGGGCAAGATCCAGGCCTCGCCGGCAGTCGAGCAGCAATACAAGGAACTGACGAGAAATTATCAAACGGCTCTGGAAGGCTACAACGAACTGCTGAAGCACCGAGACCAGGCGGCGATGGGCCGGGATTTGAACAGGCAGCAGGTAGGCGAACTGTTGCGCGTTTTGGACCCGCCGAGCCTACCGACCACGCCATCATTCCCCAAGATACCGGTCTTTGGCGGCGGAGGTGCAGCGTTTGGCTTGGCTGCGGGGTTGGGAATTTTGTATTTAATTGCTGCGCTGGACACTTCGATGCATACAGAACGCGACGTGGAGACTTGCCTGCAGCTTCCGGTACTGGCATTGGTGCCGAACGTCGCGCCTGCTGGACGGGCGCATCAGCATTCGAGCAAGGGAAGTGGATTATCACTGGCCGGAACCCGAAGCTAAGGCGCAAAGCAGAGAAAAAGGACAACACGAGAAATCTATGAGCCGGATCCACGAAGCACTGAAAAAAGCAGCCCAAGAACGATCTGCCCAACTGGCAGCTGGCGGAGAATCGACGTTCCTCGAGGTGGCTGACTCGCCATCGCTGGCCTTGCCGCTCAGAGAAGTGACGGCCAAGCCGCAAGCGCCGCAAGCCGCGCCCCCCTCGTCGCCGGGTTATTTTCGCTACGAGGATTTAATCAAGAAGTGCGCCACACCGATCTGGAGAATCGATCCGCGCATGAGCGTCTTTGAAGGCGGAGATGACGGGCATATCGGGGCGGAGCGGTTTCGCACCTTGCGATCCCGCTTGTACCAATTGGGAGGAGCGCGTCCGCTTCGCCGGGTGGTTGTGACCAGCAGCGTTCCGGCGGAAGGAAAAACCTTCGTAGCTGCGAATTTGGCGCAATCGATTGTCAGACAGCCTGATCGCAGGGTGCTGCTGATTGACGCCGATTTGCGGGCTTCGCGCCTGCATCAAGTGTTGGGGGCGCCCAGAAGTCCTGGGTTGAGCGACTATCTACGCGGTGACGCCGACGAGTTCCAAGCGGTGCAAAAAGGATCCGCCGCGCACTTGTGCCTGATACCGGCAGGAAGCGAAGTAGCGAATCCCAGCGAATTACTGTTGAACGACCGCATGAAACAACTGCTGGAGCTGATGACGCCTATTTTCGACTGGATCATCATCGATACGCCGCCCGCTCTGCCAGTCCATGACGCCAGTATGATGGCTGATTTATGCGATGGGGTGCTGTTTGTAGTGCGAGCAGGGTCTACCGACAACGAGATGGCGGCAAAGGCGGCCGCGGCTTTTCAGGAGAAAAATTTATTGGGAGTGGTATTGAACCGCGCCGATGGTGACGCTGGATATGGCGGATATTACTACAGCTATCCTGCGGGAGATGAAGCGAAAAAGTAGCCATGCGCTTAAGCTGGTGCGGCCTCTTTCGGTTCGCTGCGCTCTAAAAACCACAGCAATGGAGCAAGCATAAGTAAGCCCAGCAGGAAAAAAAAGACGCCACCTTGGTGATGCAGCCGGCCATAGAGAAAACCGGGGTCCACGTAGCTTGCCAGCAGCGTCAAGGTAACGATTCGCACGCCGTTCTTCAGAATCATCACGAATAGCCCGGCCGCCACCAGGACCACTTGTTTCCAAAATGTTTTCAGGTAAAAGTACGCCACCAGTATGGCCAGGATCAACAAGGCCAGACTGGAGCGAATGCCGCTGCATTCCCGGGCGACTTCGATGTTCACGTGGGCGAGATGAAAGACGAAGCCCTCGCGAAGCACGGGAACACCGCTCCAATCAAATAGAATTGCGGCGATTTCCGCCGAGCCTTTTTGCAGAAGATAGATGGCCTTGTCCAGAAAAAAGTCCGGGATGGGAATAGCCAATAGCAGGAAGGCCAGCGGGAAGCGGGCCTGGCTGAATGCGGTTCGACCGAAGAAAAAAGCGAAACCGGCTATCCACATTAAGAGCAGCGCAAAAATGTAAACCGAAAGCCGATTGAGCGAGGTCCAAGAGTAGCCCAGAGAAAACGCGACCAGCGCAAAGGCGGCACCGGCAATGAAGAACAGCAAACCCGCGCGAACATCAGAACTGAGAATCTTGAATATTCTGTCTCGCTCCAGGAACAGAATCCAGGCGCTGATCACCGGAATTAACAGCAGGTGGGAAGCGTTGTCGTTTGAAAGCGCATAAGAGACGAACTCGAGTACCGGATGCAGCAATAACAGGCAACATCCCACAACCCATGCGGCGTAGCACAGCACACGCCGGGAAAGCGATCCGAGCGAAGATGGAACATCTGAATGGGCGGGAATTCGAATTGTAGGAGGCGGCATAAATCGCGCGTGGCTAAGAGTACAAAGTTAACGGCTGAAAGTCTCCGAACGATTGGTGTAGTGACGGTCGTAATAATTACGGTATTCACCGGAGCGCGCATGTTCGAGCCACGAAGGGTTCGAACTGTACCAATCAATTGTGCGGCGGATGCCATCCGCAAATAAGACCTGCGGCTGCCAGCCAAGTTCGCGTTGGATTTTCGAGCTGTCCAAGGCATAACGGCGATCATGGCCGGGACGATCTTTGACATATTGCATTAAAGTTTCGGGTTTGCCCAAGTGTTTGAGAATGGTCTTGACGATAGTCAGGTTGGGCTGCGGCGCGCCGGCGGAAACATTATAAACTTCGCCGGCCCTGCCTTTTTCAAGCGCCAGCAGAATGGCCCGGCAGTAATCCTCGACGAAGAGCCAATCGCGCTCTTGCATGCCGTCACCATAAATAGGCAGCGCTTTATTTTCTTGCGCATTCGCGATCATGAGTGGAACTAGTTTTTCGGGAAACTGAAACGGACCGTAGTTGTTGGTACAACGAAGAATGATTGCTGAGACACCGTAGGTGTTGGCATAAGCGGACACAAAATGGTCAGCCGAAGCCTTGCTTGCGGCATAAGGGCTGCGCGGATCAAGAATGGTTTCTTCGCTGAAACTGGCCCCAGCGGGCGCGCTACCGTAGACCTCGTCGGTACTGATGTGAATGAAGCGAGGGAGCTTGGCGGCGTGGGCGGCCGCCAATAAGCACTGGGTCCCGGCCACGTTGGTGCGAAGGAACGGCGACGGGTCGTCGATACTGCGATCGACATGCGTTTCTGCGGCGAAATTGACGGCCGCGTCAAAGCCCCGATGGAACAGATCCGCAACCACAGCCGGATCAGCGATGTCGCCGAGCACAAACTGGTAACGAGAGTCGGAGGCCAGATCGCTCAGGCTTTCCGGGTTTCCGGCATAGGTGAGTTTGTCCAGATTTACAATGTGGATATCGCGCCGGGTATCGAAGGCATGTCGGATAAAATTAGAACCGATGAACCCTGCGCCGCCAGTCACCAAGAGTTTCAATGCCGTGCTCCTTCGAATGTTTCGCGAAAATCGAGCCCCAGTATCAGGTTACGCGTCCGAACTTCTGAAGTGGCGCGGGGGAATGCCGCGCACCGGGATTTTGTTGGCTCCCGATTCAGCGACCATATTGGTGGCGCGCAGCAGGGATTCGAATGTTCCCGCGTCGGTCCACCATCCATCGAGGATGCTGTGCGAGAGCGTGCGTTCCCGGAGATACATGTTATTTACATCGGTGATTTCGAGTTCATTGCGCAGACTGGGTTTGGTCTTGCCGATCTTGGCAAAGACCGTGGCATCGTAAAAATAAATTCCAGTAACCGCGAACTTGGACTTGGGGGATCGGGGTTTTTCTTCAATTTCCAGAATTTCTCCGTCCGAGATTTCCGGGCATCCGAAGCGTTCAGGATCCGGAACCTCCTTGAGGATGATATGAGCGCCCGAGGACTGTTTCTCAAAGGCTTCTTTGGCCGCTATGATGTTGTTTTCGATGATGTTGTCTCCGAGTATAACGCAGATTTTCTCTCCTTCGACGAATGGCTCAGCCAGCCGAAGGGCGTCGGCAATACCTCCTTCGCCCTCCTGGTAGGTATAGTGAATGCGATGAAGTTCGAAGTCTTTTCCGTTCGAGAGCAGGCGAAGAAAATCACCTGAATTCTGTCCCCCGGTGACCACGATGATGTCCCTGATGCCGGCATCCACGAGAGTTTGAATGGGGTAGTAGATCATCGGACGGTCAAAAACCGGCAAAAGGTGCTTATTGGTGACGCGAGTAAGCGGATACAGCCGGGACCCTTTTCCTCCAGCCAGGACGACACCTTTCATATGCTTTGACACTCCCTTGAAATAAACCCAGGCCAGGCCTGCGCGATCACTATAGATAGTAAGGCAGAATAAAAAGACCTTGGACACTGAATCGCGAGGTATGCCGATTTCGACAATCTCGAAGCCGAGCCAGAGACTTAAGGCTATCGGTCTCGAGTCTGGGTGCGGCAGAGAGAGACACCTGGTATGGATCTGGTGGCCGCCGCATAGCGAGGTCGTTGCAAGAGTTCGCCTGTGGCGTCTAGTATCGAGTGTCGAACCATTTGACCGGGTTGGGGCATGCCTTTCGAGACGGGAGTCGTCTGGTGAAACGGGTGGTGTTTTTGGATCGCGACGGAGTGATCAATCGCAAAGCGGCTGCGGGAGATTACGTAACGCGATGGCAGGATTTCCATTTCCTTCCCGGCGCGGCTGAGGCTATTTCGCTACTGGTTCGAGCTGGCTGGAGCGTGGTTGTCATCACCAACCAGCGATGCATCGCGAAGGGCCTGCTGACGGTCCCGGAACTAGAAACCATCCACCGAAAAATGCTGCATGAACTTGGCAAGTCGGGTGCGCACGTGGAGGCCGTCTACTACTGCCCGCACGAAAAACAACCACCCTGCACGTGCCGTAAACCGCTCCCCGGAATGCTACTTACTGCCGCCCATGAGCATCAAATTGATCTGGCTTCTTCCTGGATGATCGGTGATTCGGACAAAGACGTCGAGGCTGGGAAGCGAGCCGGTTGCCGCACCGTGCTAATCACTTCGAACTTGAGGGCAGAAAGCGAATTTGCCGATTTTTTTGAGCAAACCCTGCTGGATGCAAGCCGGAGAGTTTTGAATTTAGGGGTTTTACCCTAGAAAGCGCGAAATCTCACCTGAGTCCCAGGCGCCGGCTGCCCAGTTCAGGGTAATCTAGCTGCCTGCTCTGCTGCAGGCTCGGTCGTCGAGATTGATGCGCGCAAGGCCGGTTAAGTGCACAGAAGGTTCCAGCCTCCGGAAATGTTTGCAACAAAAGGTTAGGGCTTTTCTCTCGCTGGCAGGCCGGTCCAGGTAAGAGACCGACAGATTTAGTCATACCAGTCCGTAAGTCATTGCATATAAATGGCTTAGAGTTGAATGGAGGTTGGGGTGCGCAGCAAACCCGGGGCCAACTGTGGCAGGTAAATTGCCCATGATATTCGCACCTGCGGGATGTGTGAGGTTTGTGGCGGTAGCCCATCAAACTACCGTCGTTCGACAGGTTAAAGGGAGATTTACTCTTGGAGAATGCCTCTGGTATCTCTGCGAACCTGAAGCTCCCGTGGTACGTGCTGCAATGCTGGGTTCGCAAGGAAGGCTTGATCGCCGCCAACCTCGAACGGCAAGGATTCGAGTGCTTTCTGCCGAAATACAAGACGGTACGGAAGTGGTCGGATAGAAACAAAGAGGTCGAACAGCCGCTGTTTCCTGGTTACGTCTTTTGCCGATTCGAATACTCGCAACGGCGGCCGGCCATCGTAACTCCGGGAGTTTTGCAGGTAGTCGGTTGCGGCAAAAAGCCATTACCGGTTGAAGATAGGGAAATAGAGGCCATTCAGCTTGCTATTGCTTCTGAATTGCCGACGCAACCTTGGCCGTATCTGGAAGTCGGAGAGCGAGTCCGGATTCACACCGGCAAATTGTCGGGCTTGGAAGGGATTTTGGTCAACTTTAAAGGCAATCATCGGGTGGTGCTTTCGGTGTCTTTGCTGCAACGATCAGTGGCGCTGGAAGTAGATTTGAACTGGATCGCTTCGCTCGAGAAACTTGCCGCGCCATCGCGGACTTTCGGGTCAGTTCCGGTGAGAGTCGCTGGTTAATAGGTTTCGCTGTACGTTGGGTAATGAAAGACAGGGCCATGGGTGTACTTCGAACTGAGCTGCCAAAACGCGACGAGATGAAACAACCCAATACGGACTCGCATATCAAGCTGGATCGCAGAGGCGCCTCTGCCGGTCGGATCGTGCTGCATGAGGACGCATTCGTTTCCATGTTGTACCTGGAGCGGCGTCGCGCCGAACGCGCCCATAATCGTTTTGTACTGATGCTGGTGGACGTGAAAGACGCCATCCGAGACGGCCAGAAAAATCGCACGCTTTCCAAAGTGACGAACGCACTGTTGAGCGTTACCCGGGAGACCGACATCGTCGGCTGGTACCTCGAGGACCATTTAATCGGAGTAATTGGCACTGAAGTCGGGCAGGCCAAGCCGAAGACGGTACAGAGTAGACTGTTGGAAAAGGTGCGCGGCGCATTCGTCGAAGCGCTTCCGCAGGAGAAGGTTTCGCAAATCAGTGTGTCCTTTCATTTTTTCCCGGAAGAGTGGGAAGGTGAAGGCGCAGACCATTCGGCAAACATCACACTGTATCCGGATTTGTCACGCAAACAAGAAACTCACAAATTTGCGCTGGGCGTGAAGCGGTCGATGGACATTGTGGGAAGCGCGGCCGCGCTGCTGCTCATGTCACCGGTCTTTGCCGCGGTGGCTCTGGCGATCAAATTCTCGTCCAGCGGGCCGGTATTATTCAAGCAGGAGCGTCTGGGCCAGTACGGAAAGAAGTTCACGGTACTTAAGTTCAGGTCCATGCTCACGGATTGTGACGCCAAAATTCATGAAGAGTACGTGAGCCAGTTTATCGCCGGCCAGGTGCATGGCGCTATTTCAGAAGGCGAAAAACCGGTCTTTAAGATGCAAGAAGATCCCCGGGTGACAGCGGTCGGAAGATTTCTTCGCAAGACCAGTCTGGACGAGTTTCCGCAGTTTTGGAATGTGTTGATCGGCAACATGTCGCTGGTCGGGCCGCGGCCGCCGGTTGCGTATGAATACAAGGCCTACGACCTATGGCACCGCCGCCGGGTATTAGAGATCAAACCTGGAATAACCGGCCTCTGGCAGGTCGAAGGCAGGAGCCGCACTCGTTTCGACGAAATGGTTCGTCTGGACTTGAAGTACGCTCGAGGCTGGTCGATATGGCTTGACGTAAAAATTCTTCTGCAGACACCCGGCGCAGTTCTTACCGGTGAAGGTGCTCACTGAAATAATCAAGAGTTATTGGTCGGATGGTGGCAGAGCCCAGCAAGAGTTTTTTTTGCAACCGCAGCTGACGGCAAAGCAAGCGACCTCTCTCCGCAAGAGGACGCTATCGAGTGGTAGACATCCCGGTTCCAGGAATTCCGACAGGAATTCCTTAGCGGGCCAGTGAATACACCACTCATAATTCCAAGGAGCTATATGATTCGCATTGGTGTGATTGGTTACGGATATTGGGGACCGAATATCGTCCGCAATTTCCACACTCACGAGGGTTCAGAGGTGGTTCTGGTCTGCGACAAAAGCACCAAGTGCCAGGAGCGGTTGCATAAAGCGCATCCATCGATCGCCTTTACCATGGATGCCGACGACGTACTTAAGTCGCCGAACATCGATCTGGTTGCCGTGGTAACACCGGTATGGACCCACTATGCTTTGGCGAAAGCCGCCCTGGAAAATGGCAAACATGTTTTCGTGGAGAAGCCTTTTACCTGTAGCGTTCAGCAAGCCCAGGAATTAATCGAGTTAGCCGATCGCAAGAATCTGAAAATCATGGTGGATCACACCTTCCTGTTCACAGGGGCGGTGAAAAAAATTCGCCAGATGGTGGACGATGGCGAGCTGGGCGATCTTTACTACTACGATTCACTGCGCGTGAACCTGGGCTTGTTTCAGCACGACGTGAACGTAATCTGGGATTTGGCGCCGCACGATCTTTCCATCATGGATTATGTCATCAAGGAACAGGCTGAAGCGGTGGTGGCCACCGGTGAAAAGCATCTGAACGGCGTCGAAGACATTGCATTTATCACCGTCTATTTCCCGAAGCGCATTATCGCGCACATCAATGTAAACTGGCTTTCGCCGGTAAAAGTTCGCACCACGCTGATCGGCGGCGAAAAGAAAATGCTGGTTTGGAACGATTTGGAAGCTGACGAGAAAATCAAGATCTACGATAAAGGCGTCAGCATGTCCACCAATCCCAGCAATTTACACCAATTGCTGGTCAGCTACCGGTCGGGCGACATGTGGGCGCCACAAGTCGAACAAATCGAAGCCTTGCGGGCCGAGACCGGCTATTTCCTGAAATGCATTCAAGAAAATAAAACGCCGTTCAACGACGGCCTAAACGGATTGAGCGTGGTGCGACTGCTGGAAGCCGCGGAAAAATCGGTTCGTAAGCGCGGAGAGCTGGTGACCCTGTGAACGAGTTTGTTTCCATCGCTCCCAGCGTCAAGCTTGGCAAGGACGTCCGGCTCTCGAAATTCATCAATCTCTACGGCTGCGAAATTGGCGACGAGACCAAGATTGGTGCGTTTGTCGAAATTCAGAAAAACGCCACGGTTGGCAAGCGCTGCAAGATCTCGAGCCATACATTCGTATGCGAAGGCGTCGAGATCCAAGACAACGTATTTATCGGACACAGCGTAACCTTCATCAATGATTCCTATCCCCGCGCTACCACTGGTTCGGGAGAGCTGCAAACGGAAGCGGACTGGAGAGTGGAGAAAACGGTCGTAAGCAAGGGCGCTTCGATCGGGTCCGGCTCCACCATTCTCAGCAACGTGAACATCGGTGAGAATGCCATCGTCGGCGCCGGCAGCATGGTGACGAAAAACGTTCCCGCCAACGCGGTGGTCGCCGGTAATCCGGCAAAAGTTCTGCGATACCTAACCCAGGAGACGAAATAACTCAAAATGACCAGTACAACGAAAGTCCCATTTCTCGACTTGGTAACGCCGCACCAGGAGCTAAAAGCGGAGCTCATGCAGGTGCTGGAGAAGGCGCTCGGCAACGCGGGATTTATCGGCGGACCGATGGTCGAAGACTTTGAGCGGGATTTCGCTAAATTCTGTGCCGCGAAATATTGTGTTGGCGTAAACAGTGGAACGGATGCGTTGCGCTTCGCGTTTATGGCTGCCGGTGTGCGAGCGAACGACATCATTATCACCGTTCCTCACACCTTCATCGCCACCACCGAAGCGATTTCCCAGGTTGGGGCGCGGATTGCATTCGTCGACATCGACGAACAGACCTACACCATGGATCCGGACAAGCTTCGCGAATACCTGGAGCAGCGCTGCGAAGTTGACGGCAAGACGGGCGGGCTGGTTGAGCGCGCCTCCAAACATCGCGTGGTGGGCATCGTGCCGGTCCATTTATACGGTCAGACTGCCGACATGGATCCGATCATGGAGTTGGCGGCGAAGTACCAGCTGTTCGTAATTGAAGACGCTTGTCAGGCACACGGCGCCGAGTATTTCTCCAAAAAGGAGAATGCCTGGAGACGCGCTGGTTCCATGGGTCTGGCAGCAGCTTTCAGCTTCTATCCTGGAAAGAATTTGGGCGCGTGCGGAGAAGCCGGGGCCATCACGACCGATGACGAAGCGATGGCAAAACGCATGAAGATGATCCGCGACCACGGTCAAGCCAAGAAGTATTACCACGATATCGAGGGGTACAACGGTCGCTTGGACTCAATTCAAGCTGGCTGGCTCTCGGTCAAACTTCCCCATTTGTCCAAGTGGAATGAATCGCGGCGCAAACTTGCGCTTCGTTATCATGAATCATTTGCGCAACTCAAAGAATTCATGGTGATTCCGGAAGAGGCTCCCTGGAGCAAAGGTGTCTATCACCTGTACGTGGTGCGGGTGCAGGACCGGGAAGCGTTGCAAGCGCATTTGGCGGAGGCGGGAATCGGAACAGGCATTCACTATCCAATTCCACTTCACCAACAAAAAGCTTACGCCTACCTTGGCTACAATACCGGGGACTTCCCAGTGACCGAGCGCGTGGCGCGGGAGATTGTTTCGCTCCCGATGTTTCCGCAACTTGCCGCGAGCCAGCAAGACCAAGTCCTCAGCGCGGTCAAAGAATTCCTGGCGACAAGAATGGTAGCCACCCGCTAGATACAATACAGCCGAGACTTCGCTTCGCCGCCATGTAGGCTTCAGGAGCTCGAGTTTCGGGCCTGGAGCAGTTTTAGCTCGCGACTTTCTTGGCGACACTCATCGAAAGAATCCGGCTAACTCGCGACACGTTTGCTTTGCCGGGTTAGCTGGCGCTGCACTCTCTCCACAAAATAGATATGAGCTTCCACGGTTTTCAAATGCCCCGTATCGACCGCCTGGCGACGGTTTACGTGGGCCATCCACTTGCCCGGCTGACGGGTTGGACGGCCAGACGTTGTGTTCCGGTTTTGGCCTACCACAGCATCTCTGACAACCTATTCGGTAAATCGCATCCCTACCAGCAGATTAATACCTCTCCATCGGTTTTTGCGTTGCAAATGAAATGGCTGCGCCGTGCGGGGTACCGCACGGTCAACCTTCCCGAGATGATGAATGCCCTTGCAACCGGGCGCGACTGCTCTAAAACCGTGGTGCTGACCTTCGACGATGGATATCAAGACTTCTATAGCGAAGCATTCCCGTTGCTGAAGCAGTGCGGTTTTCTGGCCACGGTATTTCTGGCCAGCGATCGCATTCGCAATACTGCGGCTTGCATCGAAGGGGCAAATTACCTGACTTGGCGCGAAGTTCGCGAATTACATGCTCACGGAATTGCATTTGGCTCTCATTCCGTAACTCACGCCGATTTTCGCTCTCTGGGGCCAGAACAGATTGATTACGAACTTGGCTATTCGAAAGAAACCATCGAACAGGAAATTGCAGCCCCGGTCGATTCGTTTTCCTATCCGTTTGCGCTGCCGGAAGAGGATCGTGATTTTACTCGCTACCTGGCAGATGCTTTGGAGAATCTGGGCTATGCAAACGGAGTTTCATCGGCGATCGGCAGGGCCAAGCCCGGAGATACTCGGCTTTTTCTGCCGCGCTTACCGGTAAATTCCTGCGACGACGTCGAACTTTTCCGGGCCAAGCTCGAAGGGGGATACGATTGGCTGCATTGGCCGCAGTGGTTTTACAAATTTGCGCACCACAACGTCTCGTTGATGGCCGCGCGCCAGGACTCGGTGAGGGGTGCGAGACGAGGCTACTAGTCGCCCCTCTGAACTAGGGCCCTTCGCTGCTAAACTAGGAAGCGAAGTAGGGTTGGAACGTTAGGGTTAAATTGTGGTAAGTCTTTTCCATCACACAATTCTAGAGCCACCCGGACTGCGGAGAATCGCTACAGTAAGTCGCTTTGTTTCAATGACTTAATGCAAAAACGGCCGGCCTGGACCATACCAGTTTTGAGAAAATTGTGGTAACCTGATTGCGCCGTGTTTAATCGCTTTGCGACGCTTGGCCAGCTCTCCAAGAGATTGCCAGCGAGTGGCTTGACACGAAGAAAAGGCGAAGTCCGGCTGGTCGAGCGTGACTTTCACGGCGGTAGCACACCGCGACGCCTCACCGCCCCGACGAGCAAGAGTTGGGCCGAGCAAACATTTCGTGCAAAAACACCGCAAAGCCTCGCTAGGGAAATTTTTTGCAATAGCTTATTCATGAGGAGGTTCGGGTACATGAAGGAACAACAGAAAGTGGTCGTAGTTGGCTTGGGTGAAGTGGGGAAGCCGCTGTTGGAACTCGCCCGCCAGCACCACCAGGTGATCGGCGTGGACGTTGCACCTCCCAAGCAGCCGGTCGAGAACGTGGATGTGCTTCACATCTGTTTTCCTTTTGAAATCAAGGACTTCATAGGGGAATCCGCTCGCTATATCGACCTTTTCAAGCCGGCGGTGACGATCGTCAACAGCACCGTGGGGGTTGGAACCACTAGAGCCATTGCCGAACGCAGTGGTAGGGCGGTTGTGAACAGTCCGGTTCGCGGCAAACATATCCGCATGCTCGAGGAACTGAAGCACTACACGAAATTCGTCGGCGCAACCGACGCCGCCGCCGGCCAGCTAGCCGCGAAGCACTTTCAATCGATGGGTTTGAAAACCAAGGTGCTGTCTGCTCCGGAAGCCACAGAATTGGCGAAATTGACGGAAACGACTTATTTTGGGTTGATGATCGCCTGGGCGCAAGAAGTTGAGCGGTATTGCAATCGGGTGAATCAGGATTATGCCGAAGTCGCGTCGTTCTATGACGAAATTAAATTTTTTCCACCGGTCAAGTACTTTCCCGGGGTCATCGGGGGGCATTGTGTTATGCCCAATATCGAAATTCTTTCAAAATTTGATAATTCGCCTTTGCTCAATGCGATCAAGACCTCCAATCAGGCCAAAGTGGCCCTGGATGCCGGCAAAAAAGGGAACGTGGAAGACCTGAAAGAGGTTCCCGCCGGTTCAGTTGGCTAGATCTTTTCAGAGCGACCCTGTCTCTATCTCTAAACAATCAGAATTGCGGCGCAACCTCACCCATGGATAAAGTTCTAGCCAGCGAGCAGTCCGTTATTTCCGCACCCGGCAATCCTCCGATCGCCCGCAATGGGCACCTCAGAGGGAAGCGGGTCGCCATGGTTACCTATTCTCCTTATCCCGACGACCCGCGGCCGCGTCGTGCGATAGGTGCCTTGATAGAAGCGGGGATGACCGTGGACCTGATATGCCTGGGTCAGGGCGGCTCGGAGAAGCGCAATACTGCAGACGGCATAAGCGTGCTGCGTGTGCCCATGAAGCACCGTCGCGGCGGCAAGCTGACCTATGCCTGGCAATATGGCAGCTTCATTCTGATCTCGTCTTTGCTCTTTGCGCTTCGCTCCTTCACGCGCCGGTATGATTTGGTGTATGTCCACAACATGCCCGACATCCTGGTACTGAGTGCGCTGGTGCCCAAGGCCCTGGGAGCCAAAGTCATTCTGGATTTGCATGATCCAATGCCCGAGCTGATGACTACGATTTTCAATTTGCCCCAGGAGAGCTTCAGCGTCCGACTCATCCGCCGCATGGAAAAATGGAGTATCGCGCGCAGCAATCTGGTGGTCACCGTAAATTTGGCCTGCAAACATATTTTCTCGGCGCGCAGCTGCAAGCCGGAAAAAATCGCGGTGGTTATGAATGCTCCGGATGCCAAGATATTTCCATTTCGCGCAATCGAGGAGCAGCCTCGAAACCAATCAGATTCTGCCAAGCCTTTCGTGTTCATGTATCACGGCTCGCTGGTGGAGCGTAATGGCTTGGACCTTGCCGTCGAAGCACTGGCGCTCGCGCGTGAACAAATGCCCGGTGCCGAACTGCGAGTGTACGGCCCCAGCACGCCGTTTCTAGAGCGGGTAATGGAAACCGTTAAAAGCAAAGGCCTGCAGGATATTGTTCATTATTTTGGACCTCGTCGCCTGGAAGATCTGGTTCGGGAAATTGCCGGGTGCGATGTTGGGGTAATTCCGAATCAAAGAAATCCTTTTACGGACATTAATACACCTACACGAATCTTCGAATATCTGGCGATTGGAAAACCGGTGATTGCGCCCAGCACGCTGGGGATTCAAGAATATTTCAACCAAGAGTCTCTGGTGTTCTTTGAGCCAGGCAATGCTTCAGATCTCGCCAAACAAATGTTGTACGCCTATTCCAAGCGTAACGACCTGATCGGAATCGCACGCAACGGCCAACAGATCTACCTGGCACACACCTGGGAACAGGAAAGACAGACGCTTCTTGACGGTGTAGGCAGTATTCTCAATTAACAAAGGACAAGAAAAAATTTTGACGAAACAAACTGCAGTGGTGACCGGAGCTGAAGGGTTTATTGGCTCGCATTTGGTAAAATTTCTTCAGTCCAAGGGTTGGAATGTAGTCGGATCGTATGTTCAGCGCAGCCCCATTACGTTTCCTAAGCTGCCGAATCTGCAATTCGTGCAGTGTGATTTGCGAAATGGCCAGCGCGTTACCCAGCTAATTTCTCGATACCAACCGACGCACATTTTTCATTTGGGCGCGCAGAGCCTGCCTACCGTGTCGTGGGCCGATCCGGTCATGACCTTTGAATCGAACGTGATGGGCTCTTTATATCTGCTGGAAGCCGCGCGGCATGCCAAGCGTCGGCCGGTAATCGTTTCCGCCTGCTCCAGCGCCGAATACGGGAATGTGCCGGAGTCCGCTATACCCGTTAAGGAAGAGCAGCCGCTCAAACCACTGCACCCTTACGGAATCAGCAAAGTTTGTCTGGATTTGCTGGCGCGGGAATATTTCCTGGACTACGGCCTGCCGACTGTCAACATCCGTCTTTTCAACACCACCGGCCCGGGCAAGACAAGTGACGCGCCTTCGGATTTTGTGCGGCAATTGGTCCGCATAAAGAAGGGTTTACAGTCGCCGATTATCGAAGTCGGGAATTTGAAACCACGGCGGGCCTTTCTCGATGTCAGTGACACCGTTCGAGGGTTCTATCTCGCCGCCATGAAAGGGAAGCGTGGAGAGTCCTACAATCTTTGCGCCGCTCGAACGTATCGCATTCAAGAAGTCCTGCAAACTGCAATTCGTCTGTCGGGCGTGAAAGCCGAGATTCGGCCGGTAGCCAGCCTCATGCGCCCGTCGGATGAAAAAATCATTTTTGGCAGCACGCATAAAATTCGCAAGGACACCGGCTGGAAACCATTGAATTCGGTTGAGCAGACGCTCGGGTCCATGTTGGCTTACTGGCACGCCGTACTGTGAGTCGAGCGGGAACCGCTGCGAAGCGCTCGGGAAAGCTTTAATCTATGGTGAACAGCAATTTGCAAAAGCCGGCGCAACCAGATGATCTCTGGGACAGTATTCCCGCTCTTTTGCTGGTTGGCGGCCTGGGGACACGCCTGCAATCGGTTCTACCTTCGACTGCCAAACCACTGGCTCCGGTTGGCAATGCGCCATTCCTGCAGCTGCTGGTGCGGCAGCTGCGGTCGCAAGGTATCCGGCATTTGATCCTGTGTAGCGGGCATATGGCCGCAGAGGTCCAGGCAGAATTCGGTGATGGACAGGACTTGGATGTCGCCATCGAATATTCAAAGGAATCGCGCCCCCTCGGAACGGCTGGCGCAATCAAATTCGCTGCAGGCTATCTTTCCGGGGTTTCGGATTTCCTGGTCATGAACGGGGATTCATTTCTGGAACTCGATTTCTGCCGGTTTCTGAGCTTTCATCGGGAGCACGGCGGAATCATGAGTATGGCGGTTCGCACGGTTCCCAACGCCTCTCGTTATGGAACGGTTCAGTCTGACGCCAGGAATCAGGTCACCGGATTCATCGAGAAGAGTGAAAATCAGGGTCCGGGCCTGGTAAATGGCGGGGTCTATATTTTCAAGCACGCTGTCTTGCGGCAAATTCCAGACGGCCCATCCAGCCTTGAGAAAGATATATTCCCCAATTTGTTGCCGAGTGGTGTTTACGCTCTCGAGCAAAGCGGAATGTTCATCGACATCGGCACGCCTGAAGACTACGCCCGTGCGCAAACGCTTTGCCAGGATTTGTACCAGGCGGCAATTCCCGGGACCTCCAGGGTAACTCCGGCGATTGGCGGTTCGCTGCGCGACGTGGTTGCAGGGCATTGACAGCGAAACTCCAGACGGACGCGGAAATTCGCAGCGATGCAATCAAGGCAACTTTACAAGGAAAATTCAGCGCATGATCATTACTCGTACACCAATGCGGATCTCCTTCTTCGGCGGCGGCACCGACTATCCCGTCTATTTCCATGAGTTCGGCGGCGCGGTGTTATCGACTGCGATCGATAAGTCTTGTTACATCACTTGCCGGCACTTGCCGCCGTTTTTTGAATACCACAGCCGCGTTTCTTATTCGCGAATTGAAAACGTAGACCACAACGGCGAATTCAAACATCCGTCGGTACGCGCATGCCTGGAATATCTGGGTGTCGAACAGGGAGTTGAGATCCACCACGTTGCGGACTTGCCCGCCAGGACGGGTTTGGGTACCAGTTCAGCCTTTACGGTGGGACTGTTACTGGGGTTGTATGCACTCAGGGAGCAAATGCGCAACAAACACGCACTTGCGACGGATGCCATTCATGTGGAGCAAGACGTAATTGGGGAAGCGGTCGGGTCGCAGGATCAGGTGAGCGCAGCGTACGGAGGGTTCAACCGCATCAACTTCAACACCGACGGCAGTCTGGAAGTGCGGCAGATTGTGGCCCCGCGAGAAAGGTTGGCCGCGCTGGAGCAGCATTGCGCGCTGTTTTTTACCGGGTTTTCGAGAACTGCGTCGGAAATTGCCAAAGAGCAGATACGATTGACTCCGCACCGCAAGCAGGAATTGGGGATGATGTTTCAGATGGTCAATGAAGCCGAAGCCATCGTCACCAACCCCAATCGCGCACTCACTGAATTCGGTGAATTATTGAACCAGAGCTGGCAGCTGAAAAGAACTCTGACCCAGAACATTACAAACTCGGCCCTGGATGAAATCTATGAGGCCGGACGCAGCGCTGGCGCAATCGGCGGAAAGCTCCTGGGAGCGGGCGGCGGCGGTTTCATGTTGTTTTTTGTGCCACCCGAACGGCGGCAGCAGCTGAGGGCCCGGCTCAAGAATCTTCTCTGCGTTCCATTCTCATTTTCCAACCGCGGAAGCCATGTGGTGGTACACGAGCCGGAGCAAGTCTACGACGAGTCGCTGACATCCGAGCGATCTGAGGTTTATGCCCAGCAGTCGGGCCGCGAAGGCGACTTTCATAAGAGTTGAAAAACTCTCCAGAGACCATATGATCCAAAAAGATTCTCTTCCTCGCTATGTCTTGATTACCCCTGCTCGCAATGAAGAGACCTTCATTGAGAAAACGCTGCAATCGGTGGCCCAGCAGACGTTTTTACCGGTGAAGTGGGTGATCGTAAATGACGGTTCGACGGATCGCACCGGAGAGATTGTCGCCGGCTACGCCAGCAGGTACGGCTGGATCGAACTGGTGAATCGTCCTGTGCGCCAGGAACGAAATTTCGCGGCAAAAGTGCACGCTTTTAACGTGGGTCAAGAGAGATTGAAAGACCTTGAGTACGAAGTGATCGGCAACCTGGATTCCGATGTTTCTCTGGATACCGATCACTTTGAGTTTCTTTTGAGTAAGTTCAAAGAAGATCCTCAGCTCGGGGTTGCCGGGACGGTGTTCAAAGAGGAAGGCGGCTACAATTCGGAAACCGACAGCCTCGAAGGGCAGCTGCACGTCTCTGGTCAGTGTCAGATGTTTCGCCGTAAATGCTTCGAGGACATAAACGGATATTTCGCAAACAAAGCCGGGGGCATCGATTGGATTGCTGTGACTACGGCGCGCATGATGGGTTGGAAGACCAGATCCTATCGAGAGAAATGCTTCTTCCATTACCGGCACTTGGGAACAGCGGAGCGCAGTCTATTCGCCGCGGCGTTCTCCTACGGCGAGAAGGATTATTACCTTGGCGGGCACCCGCTATGGGAACTATTTCGGGTGTCGTATCGAGCGATAAAGCCGCCCTATATCGTCGAAGGACTGGCGTTAGGCTTGGGCTACGCTTGGGCCATGCTGCGAAGAACGAAAAGGCCAATTTCCGACGAGCTCATGAGGTTCCACCGCAGGGAACAAATGCGAAAACTAAAAGTTATTGTGAAATCCGTGGTGACTTTCAAAGCGATCGATAAATTCAGTCTGCTGTCTGAATAGATTGTCTCGGCGCAAAAAAACGACAGATGAACGACACCTACATCGAGAGCACTGAAAATCTCCGCGCGGCGATACTGCGATTCGTTGCCTGGCTCGATCGCTTTGGAGAAACTTCCTACGATCATCAGAGCTACTTCGCAAGCGATCTGGGACGAAGTGCCAAGGCTCTCTATTACCGAAAGCCCTTGCTGGGAACCCTGGCTGTTTCTCCCATGATCTTTTCCGAGGCCTTCGTTCCTTCAGCGCGGCGCCTGTTCTGGAAGCCGCAGCGCTTCCCCATCGCGGATGCCCACTACGCAATGGGTTTTGCCTTTCTATCCGAAGCGCTCGAACGCGAGCCATACCACAAGCGCGCCGTTCATTTTCTGGAGGTCCTGAAAGCGACCCGGACCGCAGGTTTTAAGCACTACGCCTGGGGCTATCCTTTCAACTGGGAGACTCGGAACGGCACGATTAAAGCCTGGACTCCGTACATAACCACACTGCCTTATGCCTACGAAGCTTTCCGAGACGTTTATCATCTCGATCGGAATCCGCAATGGCGCGAAGTCATGCAATCGATTGCGTTGCACGGGCTTGAGGATTATCAAGATTTTGAAACTTCGTCGAAAGCTTCCAGCTGTTGCTACAGTCCCGGCCCCGATAATTCGAGCGGAGTGGTGAATGCGAGCGCCTACCGGGCATTTCTCCTGACCGCGGCTTGCTTGGATTTGTCAGAAGAGAAATACAAAAAGGCAGCGGATAGAAACTTGAATTTCGTCCTGGAGTCGCAAAATGCCAACGGCTCGTGGTTTTACTCGACCGACAATAAAAGGGATTTTGTCGACCATTTCCATACCTGTTTTGTTCTGAAGGCGCTCACCAAGATCGAACAGATGACAGCAAGCGCCGATTGCCGAAGCGCCATCGAGCGGGGAGTCGAATATTACACCGCGAATCTGTTCGATGAGCACCGCCTGCCAAAACCCTTTTCCAAGCCGCCGCGGCTGACGGTTTATAGACGGGAGCTTTACGATTACGCAGAATGTATAAATCTGGCTACGCTTTTGCACGGCCGCTTTCCCGAGCTAGATAAGATCTTATCGTTGGTTCTCGCCGATGTGTTTAGCCGTTGGCAAAAGCGCGATGGTTCGTTCCGGGCGCGTGAACTGATGGTCGGCTGGGACAATGTGCCCATGCATCGCTGGGCGCAGTCGCAATTATTCCGAAGTCTGTGCCTCCTTCTGAAGCAAAGATCGGGCAAGACTGTGGAGCAAAATGCGCACGCTGCACCGCGGACCGAGCCGCTGCGGCAGCCTATGCAGCCGAGCACCACAAAGTAGGGCGGAACAATTATGTGCGGGATTTGCGGACAATATAATTTCGGAGATCAGTCGCCTGTCCGGCTTGCGGACATCAAGGCGATGATGGATTCGATCGCTCACCGAGGCCCTGATGACCAGGGGCACTACACTGCGGGACCGCTGGGTTTCGGATTTCGCCGGCTGTCCATCATCGATTTGGCACTTGGCCATCAACCCATGGCGGATCAGGAAGAATCCGTTTGGGTGGTGTTTAACGGAGAGATTTATAACTTCCCGCAACTTCGCAGCGAACTCGAAAGCTACGGCCACGTTTTTAGAACCAGTTGTGATACCGAAGTAATCATTCATGGCTACAAACAGTGGGGCGATGAGGTCCTGAATCGGCTGAATGGCATGTTTGGACTGGCCATCTGGGACGTTGGCCAGCGGCGGCTGGTTGTGGCACGAGATCCATTCGGGATCAAACTGATTTATTACCGAATTGATAAAGAGCGCCTGTATTTCGGCTCAGAGATGCGCGCGGTCCGCGCCACCATGCCGGGCAAGGCGGAGATCGATCCCACGTCGCTGAATCTTTTCCTGCGTTACCGCTTTACGCCTTCTCCGCACACCATACTCAAGGGAGTACGCAAACTGGCTCCCGGAACAAAGCTGACCGTTCAGAATGGTTCTTGCCAGGTCAGCCGCTGGTATAACTTCAAGCCCGAACCGTTTTCACCGGCAAAGTCGTCTGACGAAGCCAGAGAAGAACTGCTCTCCATTTACAAGGCCGCGGTCCGACGGCAGCTGATCAGCGATGTGCCGCTAGGTTTGCTCTTAAGCGGCGGCATCGATTCTGGATTGTTGCTCGGCCTGATGAACCTCAATGGACGCTCCTGGCCCACCTACACGGTGGGGTATGGTTCGACTTACGCCGACGATGAATTGACAGATGCCGCGGAAACCGCTCGCTTGCTGGGGTCCAAGCATTCCAGCATCACCATCACCAAGTCTATTTTTCAGGAAGCGCTGCCAAAGATCGTTTTGGCGTTGGAAGAGCCCATTGCCGCTTCCTCGATTGTTCCCATGTATTTCGTTTGCCAGCGGGCCCGGCAAGACGTGAAAGTTGCCATGGTCGGCCAGGGACCGGACGAATTGTTCGGCGGATATAAACGTCACCTGGGTGTCCGTTACGGCGCGATGTGGGCTAAATTGCCCGGGTGGATGCGGACTCCGATTTCTTCGACGGTAGCGGCGCTACCAAGAAATGAAATGCTCAAGCGCGGAGTCAACTCGCTGGCGATTTCCGATCGGATGCGCCGCTATCAATACGTCCTGTCGCTGCTGCCCGAAGGCCAGGTCGAAGGACTTTTTCAAGACGGACTTCTGCCTCCAGGCTCCGGTGATACCATCCTCGATTCCTGGCAAGACATGGTCGGACTCATGGAATCGACCGACGAACTAGGCGGGCTGCAATTTCTCGAGATGCGGTCGACACTGCCGGACGAACTGCTCATGTATGCGGACAAATTATCCATGGCCCATGGCCTGGAATTGCGTGTGCCATTCGTCGATAAAGAAATTGTCGAGTATGTTGAGAGGCTGCCGGCCAATTTTAAAGTGCGCAATGGATCGCGGAAGTGGTTGCACCGGCAGGTTTGCGGCGCCTTCCTTCCCGAATCGATTCTTAAGCGGCCGAAACGGGGTTTCGGGGTCAATGTCGTAGATGATTGGTTTAAAGGCGCGATCGATAACAAGATGGCCGACGCTTTGCGCGACGACGACTCAAAAATCTATCAGTACCTCCGCCCTAGCGCCGTGAAAGAACTTTTCGAGCAGCATGCCTCCGGGCGGCAGGACCACCAC
>Ga0193709_1000197_pt1 | contig 24581 bp, 22 predicted proteins | sample H3c2metaG_FD_160571 | JGI IMG/M metagenome (GOLD analysis project Ga0193709, IMG submission 160571) | Soil microbial communities from a riparian zone of the East river system, Colorado, United States - H3c2 | ecosystem: Environmental > Terrestrial > Soil > Riparian zone | place: USA: East River...
CGATTCGCCGTGATACGCAGGAGGCCGCCGTTTTCGGCTGGCTCAATCCCGTGCCTGATTGCATTTTCGACCAGGGGCTGAAGCAGCAACGTGGGAACGAGGCAATCCAATGTCGCAGGCGCAACGTCGTGCTCGACGCGCAACTTATCGCCAAAGCGGGTTTGCTGAATTTCGAGATAGCGAGTGACGAAATTCATCTCTTCGCGGAGAGGCACTTCCCGCTTTTCGGCCTGGCTGAGGGCAAGCCGCAACAAATCGCTGAGAGACATCAGCGTGGCTTCGGCGAGACGCGGATCTCGGCGAAGCAAGGCAGCAATGGCGTTCAGGCTGTTAAAAAGAAAGTGAGGATGCAATTGCGCTCGCAGGGCACTCAGCCGCGCATTGGCGAGATTCGATTCCAACACGAGCGCACTTCGTTCGCGTTCGCGAAAACGCCGATAAAAATGCACTGAATGCGTCAAGCCGATTATCGCCCCATACGCCAGCAGGTCCAACAGAGTCGGCAAGAGAGCCACTCCGGGGAGCGGCGGTTTGAGCCCGGGCCTGACACCCGGGGGCAATTGGGCTAGCAGATTGGTTACGTGCGGATCGGTGAAGTCGTGTTGACCGCCCATGCCAACCAGATTGGAGTGCGTGCTGTTCGTGGCGAGGTTTTTCTCGATTTGATCCGAGATCAAACCGCCAGCTCCGCCTTGGAACATTTCGATTTGAACCACATTGGTGCGACGCGTTCCCGTTTCGACGCTCGAAGTGCCTTGGCTTTGAACGAACAAGATATTCGTCGCTTTGAGACTGGTGCGCGCGTTGACCATCTGGCAGGTGACAACAAAAATTCCGCAAGCACCGAGATTGATGGGCAGGCCCAACTTCAGTCGACCGCGCTCCAATGGAAAACAAGCCGCCAGTAACGCGACATAAGGGCCGAACAGAATCCAAGGATATGTCCGTTGCAGACCGGCGTCGGTCCGGAACATCGCGCGGGCTTTTTGCAACGAATTGGGGGCGCCTTCGTCACGAACAATCCACACTGTCGGGCTCGAATTCGCAAGGAGTCGCGTTAGCGCAAAAGCGACAAAGACAGTCCACAGCCCGAAGGCGAGCAAAACGATCCGCGTACGGCGCGAGCGCCGCGCGGGTTCCATCGGGGCATTTTCAATTGCGGTTGGCAATTTAGGCAATTCTCTCATTACTGCGGATAGCGCTTCGTTTCAATTCGCATTTCATGAGAAGCAGATGCAATTCACACGCCAATGCCAGTTTTAAGTGACGAATCCAATAAAAAGTGGGACGAACTGAATCAAGTGATACACCGCAACGAGTAATGGCTCAGTCGCCGTCTGGATAAATCGTATCTGGCGTAGCAGCCGATGTAAGGAGGCCCGATATTTCGATCCTTCGGCAGACCGCGATTAGTTAGAGCCTGCCAATGAACGCTCGACTGAAAAGCGGCATAGGGCTGCCGCACTCCACGACCTCGCGGATGGAGCGGCACGCCAGAACCTCGCGCCAGCGTCGTGGAGTGCGGCAGCCCTATGCCGCTTTTTACGATTGCCACAATTGAAATTCTGCACAGTTCATCGGACTCATGCCGCTCCGTCGCGGGGCTCTGATTCTCCTTACGTCGGCTGCTGCAATGTGACGGGGTCGCGATCGGAGTATGAGATGTCTCTTAACGACTATTGCGCAATACGTCAACTTGTCGTACGGAAATGCGCAAATATATGAGTGAAAACAAACCTGTTACACCAGAACGTATCATGCAATTTGCCTGGGGCTATGCGCCGTCACTCGCAATTGAGGCCGCTGTGCGCCACCGGGTATTTGACGTATTAGACAAGGGGCCGCGCACGGTCCAACAACTCGCTGCCGAAACCGGCGCCTCGGAGCGCGGGCTGACAGCGATTCTGAATCTGCTGGTCTCGCTGCAATTGTTGGGCCGCGACGGCGAGCGCTACACGCTCACGCCGGAGAGCGCGACCTTCCTGGTCTCTTCCAAGCCGGCTTACCACGGGACATTTTTCGGGCATATCAGCGACGATTTGCTTCCGCGCTGGCTCCAACTTTCCGATGTTGTGCGAACCGGCAAACCGGCCAAAAAGGTCAATACGGAAACGGACGGTGCGGAATTCTTCGCGCAATTTGTCGAGTCGCTGTTTCCCTTGAGCTTTGGCGCAGCGAGCAAATTGGGGGAACACCTTGGCATTCCAAGGGCGACGAGTCCAATGAGCGTGTTGGACATTGGCGCGGGCTCAGGTGTTTGGGGAATTGCGCTCGCGAAACAATCGCCGCAGGTTCGCATCCGCGCGGTCGATTGGCCGAATGTGTTGGAGGTAACGAAAAAGGTCGCTCAACGCCATGGTGTCGTCGACCGCCTCACGACTGCTGCGGGCGATTTCTTCGAAGCCGATTTCGGCAGCGGCCATCAGATTGCGACCATCGGCCACATATTGCACAGCGAAGGACGCGAACGCAGCCAGCGGTTGTTGAAGAAAATTTTCACGGCCTTGGCGCCGGGTGGAACTATCGCGATTCAGGAATTTATTCCGAATGACGATCGCACCGGCCCGCTGCCGCCGCTCATTTTTGCCGTGAACATGCTGGTCATGACCGAAGCAGGCGATGCGTTCACATTTGCTGAAATGAGCCGATGGCTGAAAGAAGCTGGATTTGCCAATCCGCGCCAATTGGATGTGCCGTCAGTTTCGCCACTGATTCTGGCCGATAAACCGCGTTGACGGTTTGCCCGGCATTGGCGACACAATGGAATGTGCAATTCGAGGATATCGAATCGGCTGCGAGACGCATTCGCGGTCATGTCATTGAGTCCCCTTGTCCGGCTTCGATACCGCTGTCGGAAATCACAGGGATGCAGATTTTCTGCAAACTGGAATATCTTCAACGCACGGGAAGTTTCAAAGAGCGCGGCGCGCGGAATGCGCTGGCACTGCTCCCGCCGGAACAACAGAAGCGCGGCGTCATTGCGGCATCAGCGGGCAATCACGCGTTGGGTGTGGCGTATCATGCGAAACTGCTCGGCATTCCCGCGACGGTCGTGATGCCGCGATTCGCGCCGCTGACGAAAGTGATGAACTGCCGGCGTTTGGGCGCCAATGTCGTGCTCGATGGCGCGAATATCGGTGAAGCGCGTCGCCGAGCTGATGAGATCAGGACTGCGAACGAGTTGACGTATATCAATGGCTTTGATGATCCAGCGATCATTGCAGGGCAGGGAACCATCGGCTTGGAAATCGCGCAGCAGGTGCCGGATTTGGACGCGATTATTGTCCCGATTGGCGGCGGCGGCTTGATCGCTGGAATCGCGATTGCACTGAAGAGGCTTAAGCCCAGCGTAAAGATTTACGGCGTGGAACCGTACGCCGCGGCGAGTTTTACCGCGGCAATGGCGGCAGGAAAACCGGTTGAGACGGAATTGAAACCGACGTTGGCGGATGGATTGAGTGTGCCGAAGGTCGGGCAGAACGCGTTTGGGCTGGCCAAAGACCTGATCGAGCGAATCGTTCTGGTGAATGAACACGACATTTCGCTGGCCATCCTGAGGTTGATGGAATTGGAGAAAGCTGTCGTCGAGGGCGCGGGCGCTGCACCGTTGGCGGCGTGCCTGGCCGAGCTTCTTCCCGAGTTGAAAGGCAAAAAGGTCGTAGTGCCGTTGTGCGGAGGGAATATTGACTTGAACCTGCTCGGCAGGATCATCGAGCGCGGGTTGGCGTCGGATGGCCGTTTGTTTCGATTCACGGCGACGATCAGTGATCGTCCGGGCGGACTGGCAAAGTTCGCGGGATTGCTCGCCGAAGAGGAGGCGAGTGTTGTTGATATTGCGCACGATCGGGCGTTTTCAAGCGACGACATCAGCACCGTTACGGTGCATTGCGTCGTCGAGACTCGGGATGCGGCGCACGTCTCGGCGTTGTGTGAAAGGCTGAGAAGGGAAGGATTTGACGTATCGACATCGTCCGTCAAGACCTCTAGCCCAAAAGGGCGCGACTGAAACTGGCGCTATATTTTGATTCGATTTGCCCGATGGTTTAAATCGCACCCGGCCCAAAAGACTGAAAGCAATCGTGGTTAGGAGGATGTCGATTCTGGAGGCAGCGGCTAGAGTTTGTCTTCTTCGTCTGGTTTATGCAGCAAGGTTCGGCCCTCGGTGCGGACACCGGTACCGCCGGTATATTTGACGACCAGATAGAAGACTGTCAGGAGCGCTGCCAACACCAACAAGAATGGAATAAGCCAAAAATGTAATTCCATATTTCTACTGGAAGCTTATCACATTGAAACTAGAGCGCAACTATTCGACCATCAACTCCCTTCCTCCTCCTATACCTTCCCCCTGTACAGGGTGCTACCCCGAAAGCTTTCGGGGCTACATTGCCTAGCCCGCTTGTACAAAATGGCGATTCAGGGTGCTACAAAGGGTGCTACAAAGTGCTACACAAGGTGCTACATTTTCAAAAACCCGCCCTGCACTCCCCCGACGTATAGGGTTCAAATATTCCACTGGAAATTGAGGAACCTTTAACTTCGATTGCGGCTCTGCCGCTTTATTTTGATGCGATGTGCCCAACGCTCTAAATCGCGCCCCGCTCAATCATTCGATTTGACACTGGGCGGTATGTCCGTGCCATAATTTGCAAGTTGCCAGCGTAGCTCAGTTGGTTAGAGCAGCGGACTCATAAGCCGCGGGTCAGTGGTTCGAATCCACTCGCTGGCACCATTTTCTGCAACGATCATTCCGGAGCTAAGGGGTAGAGCAGCCCCGAATGCTTTCGGGGTTGGTCGGGGGTTCAAATCCCTCCTCTGGCACCATTTAAAAAATGGAGAAAAATCCCTGAAAATAGGCACTAAATCGTGATTCCGCGTCTTGAATTGGAATGAGACCTAATAGGACTGAATAGGAACGAAAAGGTGATTTTTGGCAACCATTGGCAACTGGCTTGAGGCTTAAAGGAGATTCCTACCCTCTCAGAGTTGCAAGCGGTCTGGCAGGCTGTGGCTGATTCCTACGGGCTTCTGGAGGTACTCCGGAGGGCGTTAGACCGGCGGAAGTTTGGAATGTTCCACGTTGATCGTCAGGCCGAACCGGGCAACGAGCCTTTTCATCAACATGTAAAAATTCCAGTCTGTGTTTGGCCCTACAACAATGCTATGGATCAGTCCTTGGAGACTGCATTTGATGCATAATCCTTTAATCTCAGGGTCGAACCCTGTAACTGCCGGATGACTGCCGTCCGGGAGTAAAGTGCCCTCGTGAAAGGTATTTAATGTTAGAATCCGGGCCTCATTTTCATCCGCAAATTTATTTTTGTCTTTCAGAAGGGATACAAGGGCTTGGTCTTCTCCACGAGCACCTAAGTCGTGAGTTTCAAAATCCACGTAGTTCACCTTTCCCACAAGGCTAATCGGGTCGGCGACCTGGAAGGAAGTTGCAAGACGTTTTACCGTTGACCGAATTGCGATGCCCTTTCCGCCGTCGCCGTAATCTCTCCACATTTTTTGTGTTTCCGTCCTCCCGATGAACCAACAATTGACCAAAAACATTTTACGGCCCCCATCGCCAGACCTGCCGTTGTCCGTCATGGCCAGCAATTCGTCGAATGATCCTCCCAAGGGTGTCTTAGCTTTCGTGAAATCAGGGTTTTCCTTTGCTATTTGCATAAGGAAGGCACGTGGTCCTTTAGGGTTCGTGCACTCGTATTTATCCTGTAAAGCGCCAAGACGAGAAAACCACATCGCCTCCAGCTCAAGCAAAGGCAGGAACCTAACCAAAGGCATGTAGCGAAGGACCTCCACAACTCCAGGGTCTTCACCAGAAAAGCCACGGATTTTCAAACCAGAAACGGTCGGGCCATTCAAGGCCATGCGGGAAGTTTGCCCTTGCGCTGCACATAGGCAAGCGCATAGTCGGAATTCACCAAAAGCATGGCCAAACTATCGAGCAAGCAGCGCCGCCTTGTAAGTGAAGCAGTCAGAAGTTTGGCTGCAAACCTCGGCCTTTCAACGCAACGACAAATTCAGCAAAACCAAGATGGCAAGGGCGAGAATGAACAACGAACAGCAGACGCACCCAAGAATGAGGAGAGATCGGCCTTTTGCGCTTGGGTTGCCGGTCTAACCTGGGTAGCGATTTTGATCGGTTGGTGGAGTCATAGTTTAGGAGGGGTGTTCAATTATTTCGGCGGAAGTCCCAACATATTATATCCGTTTGCAATTCTAAGCTGTATCGTGGGAATCGTTGGCGCTAACGCCCTTCTCCTGTATTTCAAATGGCCGTGGGTATTCAATCTATTGGCTCTCGTTGCGTGTCTGCCTCTGCTTCTTCTCACGCATAGATATGTCACCAATGAAACGCGAAGGCTGAAATCTGAGGCAAACGAGAGACGCGTGGAGCATTCAATAATCACGAACGAGCCAAGTCGTTTTGACAGTGTAGATTTAGGCGTAGCAAATGTATCACGAAAAATTGATGCGCTCGATGAAAGAAACCGGTCGAGGCACCTGACCGACGACCAATTCGCTAATTTAGTGGAAATGTTGAAGGGAATCCCCAAAGATGTAATTGAGCTAAAAGCCGTAGATGCGGATGTCGAGGCCTCCAAATTTCGGGACGAACTTTCCAACGCGTTCACGCAGGCCGGTTTCAAAAATTCAATCGCGCGTGTCATGGGTGCAAGCGTGGACGCATATCCGAAGGGCGTAACACTAGTTGACAAGACGTTTCCGTCTCCAAATCGGGCTGCAGTGGAAGGCATAAAAAAGGCCCTGACAGATGCCGGTGTTTTTGTCACTTCGTTAGATACCCATTCAGGTGCGGTCGGACAGAGATTATTCGTCTTGGTAGGACCAAAACCGGATTCAGAAACTCTGAAACTTTCGGGCTCGATTGTAGTCGTAGCCAATCCGAAAAGAATCGACCCGTTGCCGTTCAGGCGTAAGCGGGAAGGGGTCCACATTCTTTTGGGGAAATCTTCCTTGTCGCTTCCGCCAGTCCCGCCAGGGGCGCATGCATTCAAGGACATTGGACGGGCATTTCTTTTGGCTGGAACACATGAACATCTCTCGCAAATTCGATTGACAGCGGACGAAAACCAAGTCGTTCTCAATATTAGGTTCGCTCCTATATTCGGAATGCCACCATTGGAAATAACGAATAACGAACTTACCGGTTTACCAGCCGATTGGGACTGCAACAACAGCACGAATGGAATCGAGATTGTGAACGAGAAGTTACTGCCCATTTTTCAACTTTATTACAAGGATGACACCCACCTCGCGCTGAATGGGGCAATTACATTCATCAATGATGATGCAAAAGGAGTTATACTGGCTGGGGGAGAGGGGTTCCAAATTATGACTCGAATTGAGAATTTTGATTTGTCTCAGCAGTTGGAATCCCTTCATCTAAAACGGCTTTTCAGATATCCTTCTTGGAAACATCGCGGGGAATTTGCCGACGACTCAAATTGACTACTTGCACTCCTTGCCTGCGCTCGCAGCCAAGAAACGCAATCCGTTGGACCAACCTATGAAACGCCAGCGTTAACTGGCCGTATTCTGGCACCACGCCTATACCGCGCCCTTTCAGGGCTCGGATTAAATTGTGGGGTCGGTATTCCCAGCCCGTTGGGCTGGGCTGAGGAATGGCGCGCCTTCGGCGCTTAGTCCCGGGAGGCATACGCCAAAGCGCCTTCGGTGCTTAGTTCCGCGGAGCATGAGCCAAAGCGCCGTCGCCGCTGCGCTCTGCCGGCGCACTCCAAAGGGCTCGCATATGCGTATTGGCTTGCGAATGGCGGGTCGGTCCATAGATTTTGGGGCCGTGAGCGCGACGCCACATACGGGATTCAACCGAGTTATCATCGCACCTTCCGCTTATGAAAGAGTACAAACCTGCAGACATTCGTAATTTTGCAATTGTAGGGCATGCTTCGTCGGGCAAGACGATGCTGAGCGAGGCCATGCTGGCTTGCGCGGGTGTGATTAATCGCATGGGCACGATTGCGGCGGGTTCGACGGTTTCGGATTATCACGACAACGAGCAGCAGCGGCAGATCTCGGTTTCGGCAACATTGATGCACGCGGAGTGGCTGGGGAAAAAGTTTAACATTCTCGACTGCCCAGGTTATGCGGATTTTATCAGCGAGGGATTGGGCGCGTTGCGGGTCGGTGATTTCGCGCTAATCGTCGTACACGCGAATCATGGCGTGGGAGTTGGGACTGATGCGGTGTGGAAATATGCGACGGAAGATGGCATTCCGAAGATGATCGTGGTGAATGCGTTTGATAAGGAGGAAACGGATTTTGACAAGACGTTGAAGCAGATACGGGAACATTTTGGCGAGCGCGTTTTTCCGATAACGCTGCCGCTAAATCCGGGGCCGGGGTTCAACCAGGTTTTGGATGTGCCTCGCGATGAAGTGATTACGTACGCGACAGATAAGAGCGGGAAGTTCACGGAAGCGCCGGCGAGTGGGGCGGTAAAACAAAGGGTGGATGAGTTGCACAAACAGCTTATCGAATACGTCGCTGAATCAGACGATTCGTTGATGGAGAAATTTTTTGCGCAGGGCGGGCTTTCGGAGGAAGAATGGCGCGCCGGCATTCACGCGGCGATTCAGAAACAAGTGTTCGTTCCGCTGTTTGTGACCTCGGCGGAGAATAACATCGGGGTGGCGCGGTTGATGGATATTATCGCGAAGTATGGTTCGTCGCCGGTGGATCGGGCGAGCGTAACGGCCCACGATCCGGATGGGAAAGAGTTGGCGGTGGGTTTGAATGATCCGGATCCGGTGCTGTATGTGTTCAAGACGATGAGTGAGGCGCAGTTTGGCGAGCTGTCGTTTTTTCGAATTTACTCGGGAGCGGTGAAGTTTGGGACTGAGCTTTACAACACAACTCGGCGAAGCACGGAAAAGATTGGGCAGATTTATTTGCTGAACGGGAAGACGCGGGTGAGCGTGCCGGCGCTTGGGGCAGGGGACATTGGCGCGGTGGTGAAATTGAAGGACACGCACACGGGCAATACACTGTGTAATCCGAAGAAACCGGTGTTGTTGCCGAAGGTGGATTATCCACGGCCAAATATTCATGCGTTGCTCAGGAGCAGTGTGAAAGGCGAGGAAGATAAGATCGCATCGGGGCTCGCGGCGTTGCACCACGAAGATCCGACGTTTTTGCACACGGTCGATTCGGAGTTGCACCAGACGATTGTGTCGGCGCAAGGGGAGTTGCACTTGGAAGTGATCGCGGAGCGATTGCGGAAGCGTTTCAATGTGCACGTTGAATTGGGCGAACCGCGAGTGCGTTATCGCGAGACGATTAAGGCCAAGGGAGAATCGAAGTACCGCCATAAAAAACAGACGGGTGGCGCGGGGCAATTCGCCGAAGTGTGGATGCGGATTGAGCCGAAGTCGCGCGATACGGGATTGGAGTTTACGCAATCACTGTCGGGGCAGAATGTGGATCGGGTGTTTGTGCCTTCAGTGGAAAAAGGGGTGCATAAGGCGTCGGAGGAAGGGATTCTGGCGGGCTACCGGGTGGTGGATGTGAAGGTGGATTTTTACGACGGCAAGATGCATCCGGTGGATTCAAAAGACATTGCGTTCCAAATCGCGGGTTATTTTGCATTCAAAGAGTCATTCATGGCGGCGCGGCCATGTTTGTTGGAGCCGATACATATGGTTGAAATCCGGATTCCGGAAGATTTCATGGGCAAAGTGATGGGCGATCTATCGAGCCGTAGAGGAAAAATCCAGGGAATGGATATGGACGGGACTTTTCAGGTGATTAAAGCACATGTGCCGGCCAAAGAGCTTTATCGGTATTCGAGCACGTTGCGGTCGTTGACGGGAGGGCGCGGCGTCCATAAGGAAGATTTCAGTCATTATGAGGAGATGCCACGGGACCAGGAGCAGAAGGTGATCGAGGAGAGCAAGAAGCATCGGCCGCAGGCGCAAACAGAATGAGGATGGAGCGTTGAATCGTTGAATCTGGGCGCACGACAGAATTCTTCGCTGCCGCATTTATGCGGCAAGGCGCGGTTTTAGAAGAAATTTGGTGCCTCGCTATTTCCAGTGGAATATTTGAACCCAACTCGCGTTGAGCTTGCAGCAGGACTTTGAAAATGCAGCACCCTGTGTAGCAGTTTGTAGCATCCTGTGTAGCACCCTGTACCAGGGGTGAAGGTACCCAAACGTGTCCTCCCGAGAACATTTCCACGTTGTTACGGCTACTGTTACCCATTTGTAACGGATTTGTTACGGGTCGGGCCTCAATTTCGATCCCATTTTACCGATGTGTTACGGGTGTAACGGCTCCAGAGGGGGGGAAGGGGGTATATATCCGGGAAGGACCCACCCATCCTCATGGTGAGTCCAGTCCTCGCCCCACCGAGCGGGTTGATATTAGGGCGGCAATTCTCTATAACCCCGATTGCCGACTCATGCCGAACAAGGTTGCCTATGACGCCGTAGTGGTCGGGGCCGGCCCCAATGGGCTGGCGGCAGCGATTCGGCTCGCGCAGGAGAATCTTTCGGTGCTGCTCGTCGAGGCAAACGAAACAGTCGGCGGAGGCGCGCGCTCGGCGGCCCTGACGCTCCCGGATTTCACTCACGATCTTTGTTCCGCAGTTCACCCACTCGCGGCGAACTCCCCGTTTTTCAAAACGTTGCCCTTGGAAAAATACGGCTTGCAGTGGTTGCAGCCGGACTTTCCTCTCGCTCACCCGCTGGATGGAAACGCCGCTGCAGTTCTTGAGCGTTCTCTCGATAAAACGGCTGATGCACTGGGAGCCGATCGGCACGCGTATCACACGCTCATGTCTCCGCTGCTCTCGCGTTCGGAAGAGCTCAGCGCAGAATTTCTTCAGCCGCTTTTGCACTGGCCGAAACATCCGATTCCATTCGCGCGGTTTGGATTGCAGGCTTTTCGTTCCGCATCCAATTTGATTGCGAAGGAATTTAGTGACGCTCCCGCTCGCGCGCTTTTCGCCGGACTTGCCGCGCATTCTTTTTTGCCTCTGGAAGCAAGGGCGTCAGCGGGATTCGGACTCGTGCTCGGGATGCTGGCTCATTCGGCGGGCTGGCCGATGCCGCGCGGGGGTTCGCAACGCATTGCAGATGCATTGGCCGCGCACTTTCGAGCTTTGGGCGGTGAAATTCGCACGAACTTCCGGGTCGAGCACCTCAGCCAATTGCCGCTGGCGCGCGCCACTTTGCTCGACCTGACGCCGCTGCAAGCGCTGCTGCTCATGGAAGACAAATTGCCGTCCTCTTACCGCCGCAGACTTGGGCGATATCGCTACGGTCCCGGCGTGTTCAAGATCGATTACGCACTCCACTCGCACATTCCGTGGCGGGTTGAGTCGTGTTCCCGTGCTGGAACGGTTCACATCGGCGGGACGTTTGAAGAAATTGCGACCTGCGAGCGCGAGGTCGCTGCGGGCAAAATTCCCGAGCGGCCGTTTGTCTTGCTCGCTCAACCGACCCTGGTGGATTCAACTCGCGCGCCGGCGGGCAAACATATTGCCTGGGCCTATTGCCACGTGCCCAACGGTTCCTCTTTTGACATGACGACAAGGATCGAAAATCAAATCGAACGGTTCGCGCCGGGCTTCCGCGATTGCGTCCTGGCACGATGCACCATGAACTGTGAAACCATGGAAGCGAAAAATGCGAACCTTGTTGGAGGTGACATTAGTGGGGGCGCCGCGGACTTGCGTCAGCTCTTTGCCCGCCCGATTTTCAGCCCTACTCCTTATCGGATTCCGGTTCCCGGATATTATCTCTGTTCGTCCTCGACTCCGCCGGGCGGTGGTGTGCATGGAATGTGCGGCTTTCACGCTGCCGAAGCTGCCTTGCGCGACTGTTTTAAGTAGCCGTCGACGTGAGGAGGCGGGACTCCGTAACAAAACTGAAGCCTTCCGCCTCGTTACCTCGGCGGCTACGAATTTATTCAGGCTCGTGCGATTGCTTCCATGACGTAACTTTCCAGTTCGAGCACGCGTTGTTCGGTGCTGTGCTCCTTCAGAACCCGGTTGCGCGCATTATCGCCAATGCGAAAGCGCTCTTTGTCGCCAATATCACGCAAATAATCGAGCATTTCCTCGGCGGACCTTGCAAACAAGATTTCCTCATCTGGCGTGAAGAAAGCCAGCAGGTCTTCCCAATAGTCACTGATGATCGGCGTTCCACAAGCGGCGGCTTCAAATATCTGCAAACCGGGCGAGAAGCCCGCCTCAATCATATCGGCGCCCGTAACGTTCAATGTAAATCTTTGGGCGTTGTAGAAGGCGCGTTCGTTGCTGGTCGCAAGATTGTGGACGCGCTTTACATTGCACGGCCAATCTGAACTTGCCGAATCTCGATGTCCGGCGACGGCGAAATGGCCGCCCGGCCAATGGCGGGCCGGCTCGAGAAGTAATTCATCGACGCCTGGGAGCCGATCCTCGGTGATATACCCGCCATAGCCAAGGTCCCATTTCAACCTGGCTGCTTCGGGATAAAAAACTGACGTGTCCACGGATCCATATAAAGATCGCACTAATGGCGATCGGTAATACTTTTTGATTAACTCCAGCAACGGTCCGCCTGTAAACGAGAGGTAAAGATTATACCGAGTTATGAGCGAAGGCGACAGGTGCTCCGATTCTCCGCGGTTTAGTTTCGCCAAAGTCACCGGCGTGTTCAGATCGTAAAAGGCGGTAATTCCTTGCGCAATTTGCGTTGCCCAATCTCCGATGGTTGCACCTTCAGAAACGTTCGAACAAATCATCACGAAATCGGCGCTGCGGATCGCGTGCGCAAAACGCTCTTTCAGCTCCTTGACCGATTCGTAGAACACAATTTGCCCGGGACCGGGCGGTTCGTCTTGTTTAACTGAATGCGGATGGCACTCAAGAATTAGCAGCCGATGGCCGCGCGTGCTTAGCGCTTCAGCGAGTCTGCGGCACGCGCCTACGGCCTTTTCTTGTGATGAAGTATGAAGTCGAGCAATGAACACGATTTTCAGTGGCGCGCCAGTGCGTTCGTGAAGCACTTTGTTGGGAATCCCTCCAATTTGCTTGTGGATAGCCGCTCGGGATTGATCCTCCCCGTCGCGCGGCGTTCTGCGGCGTTCCAGCCGCGCGCGCGATCCGATTTCTGGAAAGATCGGCTCGGCCTCGCTTTCGTGTTTGATTTCTATCCTGTCCCTCATGGCTCGCAAGTTCTGGTTTTCCTGCGAACTTATGATTTTATAGGTGTGGAACAATCGGGCATAACCCGCGAGTTACGCTCATGGGATGCTATTTTCGCGTCGCGGGGAGACTGAAGCCACCATTTGAGTGGAGTGGGCAATGATGGAGTGCGATTGAATCGGACACGGAGCCTGGCGGGTTTTGAAGGGATTTGGGAGGTTGGGCTGCGAGGCTTTAATCCTCTTCTTCCTCACCGGTGAAGAGGCCGGACGCTAATACACCAACCAGCACACCCACGCCAAAAATGATTCCCAAAGACTTGTAAGGATGTTCGCGGACGGCCCGGCCAGTTGTTTTTGCACTCGTGATGGCACGCTGTTTCACTTCCGAAACCCCCGCCTTGAGCAACACCTCTCCGTCTCGGACGACCGTCTTGATATCATCCAGGAATTGTTCGAGGTCAACGTTGTGGCCGTTACCGCTCTTTCGCATAACACTAGCATTTCCTTTCCACACGAAAAAGATATGGGGTACTTTCCCGCGCAGTGGCGCATCTTGCATTTGGACTTTGCCGGCAGGCGCCGGTCGGAGATTTTCGAATGATTCATGGAAAAATGACCTTTCCTGAATATCATTTCCGAAAGCACGGCGAACTGCATGAGAATCTGCTCCCGAATGATCCGGCAAGGGTTGGCTGACGCCGATATGGAGGATTGGGCCTCCATGGTGTCAGCAGTAAATGTCAGTCAATGCCTCGCGCAATGCGGGGAACTTGAAACTGAAACCGTTTTCCATGAGCCTCTTTGGCAGACAACGGCGGCCAGTCAGCGCCAGGCAAGCTTCGGTTCCCATCAAGCGTGAGCCAATGCGGACTGCCCAGGTGGGAACAGGCGGGCTCCAAGGCCGATGGACGGCGTGACGCAGTTCCCGCATGAATTCTGCATTTGTGACCGGTTGCGGACCGGTCGCGTTAAAGGCGCCGCTCATTTGTTCCTGCTCAATCGCCGAAAGAAAAAGTCGATTCATATCCAGACTGTGAATCCAACTGATGTATTGGCGACCGCTCCCAACCGCGCCCCCTAATCCAAGTTTGGCCAGCCGAGCCAGTATTTGCAGCGCGCCACCCGATTTTCCGAGAACGAAGCTGATGCGGAGAATCACCCGTCGCGTTTGCGGAGTAGGGGATTCGTTGAATGCCTGTTCCCAGAGCAGACAGGTTTCCGTCGGAAAGCCTTGGCCGGTCGGCGCGCTCTCGTCGCACCAGCGGTCACCGGCATCGCCATAGATTGCGAGCGAAGCAGCTTGCACGAGCACCGACGGCGGTTTCGGACAAGCACGAATTGCCTCGCCGATTACTCTCACTGAATTGACGCGTGATTCGTTTATCTCTCGTCGATTCTGCGGCGTGTAACGGCAATTGACGCTTTTGCCGGCGAGATTAACGACAGCTCGGGCGCCATTCAATTGCTCCGCCCATGGTCCCAGGGTGCATCCGTCCCAATGGATTTCTTTGACCACGCCTGAACTTTGATTCGGGTGGCGGGTTAAAACGGTCACGTCGTAATCCCGTTCAGTCAGATATTGCGACAGCAGTATTCCAAGGAAACCACTGCCGCCCGCAAGGATTATCTTCTCACGATTCATGTTCTTGTTTTATTCCCATTTTACTCATTGAGCCCATTTAACTTGCCCCAGGTCTGGTCACGGCATTTCATAAAACGCACTTGGTCCATGGCCTCGTTTGCGTGATTGGCAGGCCGATGTTTTCAGCGAGCGCACGCGCCCCAGGGAAACGCGTTTGAATCCTGGCGCGAAGTTCCCGCCGACCAGTTTTGCTTCTTTAAACCAAGGGAATTTGTTGGCGATCAAGCTGATCTCGTTAAGACTGACATCCACGTCGGTTTCGAGCCAGGGGGGATGCCACGCCCGAAAAATTTTCGTCCGGCGGCCGTGGTAGAAAAATCCCGTGTAACGTTCCATCGTAAATTCCGATAACGAGCGAGGAGAGCATGGTTCGAAAGTGCTTTGGGGAGCCATCGTTGCGTGATAACTCAATCGATCGGTGCCTGCTTGAACTTTTCCGCGAAGTTGGCCTGATTCAAGGTCGTGGTGGTAATCGATCGCCGCAAAAGCACAAGGCAAGCCAAAGGTTGGTAATGTCGGCGGAAAGAGTTTGGATAACCAACCCCACAGAAAAAGAGCGCCCGGCTCATCGCGATGGTGAACGTAGGTTCTCACGTTCAAAAACTGCTGACGTGAAATCAGGCGCAACGGCCAGGCGAATGGAAGCAGCCGCGCAGGTTGAAACCTGCGCATGGTAACGGCGACGACTGACAGATGGGCTTGGCCCTCGTAGAGGTCGAGTTCCAGTGGGGGGCGAATCAGAGGGCGCAGCAATTCTGGAGCAATCGCGAAGTGAAGGAATAGAACGTTTTCCCAATCTGCGAACAGAAACGGATCTCCGCGGACTGAAAGGAGACGCGCCTTCGCAGCGTCGCTCTCAGAGATTGGGATGTTTTCTTTGAGCGTGTTCATGAAGGTCCATTGCTACCAGGAAGTAGCCGCCGACGTAAGGAGGCGGACCGTACTGACCTTAGATCGAATCCGCCTCCTTACGTCGGCGGCTACAGGCTGTCGAGATTTCATGCGTAACATAAATATTCACGCCAGGCCGATATTCTGAAGGCGGCCCACAGATAGATGGCGGCCATGCCGCCGTATATGAGGAGCAGAACAATGTGAATCATTGTACGTCCGACCTGCCCGCGCCAATGACTGTGGCTATAGTATGCAACTTGCAGGACCGTCCGAATCGCCCAAAAGATTCCGATGCCACCGGCCAGCCAACTGCCGATTGCGTTTGTGTGTTCCGCGAGTTCTCCGACAAAGCGCCATGTCAGCACTCCGAAGATCGTTAGCGTCACCGAGATGAACCACGCATGGACCTGGAATACCTCGCGCAAAAGCAGGGGAGAGCGCAGGAGATCTTCTTTCCACTTGAGCAGCGGCACGAGAAAGAGATTCAGCACCGCAACGGCAATTTGCAGCGTGGCGGCGACCTCGAGGAAAATGAATAGCGGAGCGCTTTTCATTCAGCTTGCTCCTCCTTTCCAAATTGCCAGCGCATACACGACAACCAGATAAACGAAGACCAGATTGGTTGCTTGATAGCCGAGGCGGTAAAACAAATTTGTCAGATAAGGACGGACGTCAAAGATGAACCCGGCGGCGATCAGCCGCATACTCCAGAAAATGGTCATCAGCACGCACAAGCCGCGCGCCAACGGCTCGCCTGCAGCCATCGAATGTGCGAACAAAAAAGTCAATGAGCCGAATCCGACGAGCATCAAGGCGATGAAACTGAAATAAACGACAAACAATTGGCGAAGGAACGGCGGCAGGGAACCGAGATGGCCGCGCAGGTTGACTGCCTTTGGCATGGAAGCGCCGGCGCAAAGCAGGCCAACGTGCAGAATGGCAGCGATTTGAAGCAGCGTCGTCAGGGTCGAAGTATTCATTGAGCGTTCCTTTCAGTTTGCGCCGATGGCTTGAAGCATCGGCAAAATTACGTTGATGACGAATGGAGGATGAAAGAGCCAAAATGCTGGCGCGCCAGCGCATACGGCAGTGTACAGCCAACCGCGAAAGCCATGACCTAAACCAATGCGCCGGCCTGTTGCAGTCCGTTCGGCTAAAACGGCAGCTCCCTGGAAAAGGAAATATGCCGTTGGAAGTCCGAACTCTGCTCGCGCCGGAAGAGAGATGACCAAATCGTGGACAAGGCCAGACACCAAAAAGACGCCGAGGGTTGCGCGAGTGGCCCCGACTTTCCGGGCCAAAGGACGAAAGACAAAATCATGAGCTAGAACATTGAACGCAGTATTCCAACGCGTGCTCCAAAACTCGGCGAGTGAAGCCGCAAATAGTGGCGACCGCATAACTGGCTTCGCGTTGATGCCCAACGTTTGCCAGGCCAACGCGAGAAGTTCGAATACACCGAAATGGAGAAAAAGAATGATGCCAAGCATTCCAATCCACCCGGTGACCAGTGGCGCAGCGTCAAACGCCCCTAGTGCGGCAAACCAAACTAACGCAGCCCCGGCCAACACTTTTGAAATGGCGAACAACCATTGACCCATTGAGACTTTGCTCGCTTCAGACCTCTTCCCCTCCAGAAATTTGCCAGCGTCCATTCCGGGCCATGCAAAGAAATAAGCCAGCGAACGCCAAATGTCCGGACGTAACCCGTTCAGCAGTGCTCGTCGGGTAGTCAGCCATTTGCAGCCCATGAAAATACTGGCTGCAAGCGTCCACATAAACGCCCATCCGGCCATTCGGTCTTGTAAAGCAGCAACAACAGTCGGCAACACAAGCAGGGGCAGCCAGTCGAACCAGCGAATTCGTCCGCGAAGATTGCAGAGGCCGTTTGCGCAGCGCCGATTCGCCGCGGTGAAGCGATACACGGCTCGGAGCATCGCTTTGATGCCCGGCAATTTTGCGAAAATGAAGAACGGCCAGGCCCACCAAATTCGTCTGGCGATCTCAATGACTGCGTCGGCTCCTCCTGGGGCATCGCCATTTACCAGCAATAACCGCATTTCGGCAGGAGGTTCTCCCTCGTGAAGGCCGAGCCGCTCGCGGACCCAGGGAGTCTGAAGTGGCGCAACGGCGAAGCCGTGCCGGTTTAGAGTTCGGCCGAAGAAGTGAGCGGAAGCGGTACAAAGCGAGCAATTGCCGTCAAAGAGAACCCACCCATTGAAGGCTGTGCCATCATTGTCAGTCATTTCAGTATAAACAGAATTCATGGCGCAAATAAAAAGAGCTATAATTCAGCGACTGGCCGGTTCGACTTTTCCGTCGATTCCGAGCATTTTTTTGATTTTATCGCCCAATTTCACAAACCGCGCCAGCGCGGTTGTCGGCCAGGAACGAACTTGCCCGTACCAGGCGGTGGTCGTTTCGAAAAATGCCGCCAATTCACGCAGCCGCTGCTGGGTATACTCGTCCGTTTTTTTGTCATTTTCTGCGTCGGCGATGCAGGCCCGAAGCATGGCTAATGTCGGATCGATTTCCCGCCGCTTGCGTTCGTCCAGCACGACGCGGAACATTTCCCAAACATCCTTCATTGACTCGAAATGGTCCCGTTTATCTCCGAGGACGTGAACTAATTTCACAATTCCCCAACCTTGAAGTTCCCTCAGGCTGTTACTGACATTCGAGCGCGCGACTGAAAGGGTTTCCGCGATTTCCTCGGCGTGCAGCGGTTGAGGAGAAAGGAAGAGGAGAGCGTGGATCTGAGCGACGGTCCGGTTAATGCCCCACCGCGTCCCCATCTCGCCCCAATGCAGGATGAACTTTTGCTGGGTTGGGCTCAGATTCGGCATAACCAATTCTTTCATTTCTGTCTGTTCTGAAATTACATTAGGTGTGCCCAAAGCGCAAGAAAAATTTCACCTTGGCGAGGCTGCATGAATTTTTGCCGAAAATGCCGGCTGTGTCACGATTTCGGTGGGGACACCGAGCGCCCAACCAATCGTGCAGCAGCAAGCGCTTCGCCAAAGAAGTATTAAACGATTTGCAGAGGCGAAAACTGTCTGCCAAGAATCGGTGCGCTTTTGGTCTTCAGCCAATTCTCCAGGACACCAGCGTAGACGGAACGGAAATCGAGATTGTATTTCAAATCGCCCTGAAACAGATCAGCAGGAGCGAGGCTCGGATATTTGCCCAGCAACCCGGATTTGACCTTGTCGCCAATGACGAACATGGGCGCGGCTGCGCCGTGGTCGGTGCCTGAGCTCGCGTTCTCGGCGACGCGCCGTCCAAATTCGCTAAAGGTCATGAGCAGCACGCGTGAGAGATTTCCCTGAGCTCTAAGGTCCGAGACGAATGCCTTGACTGAATCGCCGAGTTCTTTGAGCAGGCGTTCGTGTGTTCCAGTTTGGTTTGTGTGCGTGTCATAGCCACCCTGCGAAACGTAGAAGACGCGCGTGTCAAGGCCGCCGCCAATGAGTTTGGCGACGAGTTTCAATGAATTGCCGAGTTGCGAGGCCGGGTAGGTTGCCTGACTTTCGACGCGGCTGGCGATGGTCCGGATTTTATCGGAACTGACCTGCGCGTCGAGGGCGGTGCGTTCGAGGAAATCGAGCGCGGAGCCGGCGGATTGAATAGAGCCATGGATTGCGCCGATTGATCCGCCCGCATTCTCGGTCATTTCGGCATCGGGTTCGTTCAGTCTGCGGTAAGATTCTTCGGTCATTTCGCCGCTCTTGCCTTTTTCGCGACTCATAAACCGGTAGCTCTGCGGACTTTCGAGGCTGACACCGATGGGATGTTTGGCCTGGAATACTCGCGGCATTTGGCGGCCGATATTGACTGCAATAGTCGGATCGCAACCGGAGCAGGTGTTATCGAAATATCTCCCAAGCCAGCCTGAAGACTCGATTTTATCCGAATCGGCGGCTGTCTGCCAAATGTCGGTCGAAACAAAATGCGAGCGATTGGGGTTCGGGTAACCGACGCCTTGAATGATAGAAAGTTCCCCGGCATCGTACAGCTCCTTGAAACCGGACAGGCTTTCATGGAAGCCAACTTCGTCGTTTACCTTGAGAATGCGTTTCTCAGTTAGGCCAATTTTTGGACGCGCGCGATGGTAGTAATCGTTGTTGTAAGGCACGAGAGTGTTGAGGCCGTCATTGCCGCCGGCCATCTGGAGAATGACAAAAATATTCGCATCACGACCGGTAGCGATTTGAGTCGCACTGTCGGCGGCTTCGGCCTGCAGGGCGGAAAAGGTGTTCGCCAGAAAAGCGGGGACGGTCCAGGACAGTGCACCGCCGAGAAGAGACGTGCGCAGAAATTCGCGGCGGGTCTTGAGTGTGATTTCCTCGTTCATAAATTCACGTTAATTGGTATTCGGGCGTACTCATTACCAGCCGAATCGCATTCAGGATGGTGTCGTTATCGAGTTCTCTTTTCGAATCGAGAAAATCGCGCAAAACTTTTTCCTGTTTGGGCTTGAGTCTGTCCTGCAACAGACGCCGCTCCAAAGCCGGAACGAGGCTCTCTTTGCTGCTTCGTTCCTCTTCGCTAAAGAGTTTCGCAACGTCCACGCTGCGAACCGGAATGTTCCGCAATCTTCGTTCGACAGCCATGTTGACGCCGGGATTGTTCGCCAGCATCAACCCTGAGACTGCGGACATGTCGCCCTGGACGAGAGTCGCGGCTTCGTTATATCTGGCCAGGAGATTGTTGGTTGTAATCCAGCTCAAGCCCCCATCCCAGCCTTTCACATTCGGCGGGGCAAAGAGATCCTGGCCGAGATTTCGCGTCAGGCTGAAACAGACCATCGGAGGAGGCAATTCGCGTTCAAGCATTCGAACGCTGCCGACCAGCCATTGAACCGGACTTTTGACCTGGTTGCGAATGATGGATGAAGCATAGAATTCTTCGCTCAAGAACATCGCCCGGAGGACGGGTTTGAAAGTGTTATTGGATTTGCGGAAGATGTCCGCGAGCGCAGTGACGATTTCTTCGGAGGGCATTTGGCCGGCGAAAAAGTTCCAAAGTTTGGCTGTGATAAAGCGAGCGGCCTGGGGTTGCGCGACGATCATTTCCAGGAAATCTTCGCCGTCGAAATTTCCTCGTTTGCCGAAAATGACTTTCTCGGCGTTTTCATGCCAGAAAGGCCGGTTGATGAATTTCTGGGCGAGACGGTCATAAGACCAGCCGGTCAATGCTCGCGCGCCTTCGGCAATATCTTTTTCGCTATAATGTCCTTCGCCTAACGCGAACAATTCCATCACCTCACGCGCGAAATTTTCGTTTGGATGCTCTTTACGGCTTTGCGCCTGATCCAGCCAAACAAGCATTGCGGGGTCCTGGGCGACTTCGATGAGCAGGTCGAGCCAGTTGCCGGTGGCTAATCGGCGGAACAGTTCATTCTGCCGCCACATCAGATAAGCCTCGCGAACCTTTTCGGAGCTGGTCGCGAAGTGGCCATGCCAGAAAAGCACCATTTTCTCCTGCAATGGCCGCGGACCTTTTGCCATGCGTTCGAGCCACCACTCGCGCAATTCAAGCAGGTGCTGCCGGTCAGCGCGTTGAATTTCGCGGAGCCTTCGGCGGCGCTCTTCCTCGCCCAAGGTTTTGGCCGCCAGGAACCTATTGGCGCGGTCAGGATCGGGTTTTGCCCAGTCGGGATCGGGTGTGGAATCGGAGGTTTTTTCGTAGTCAACGAAATGAGCGACGGCCGCCTCAGGACCGAGTGACAGTATTTTTTGAATCTCCGCCGGCGGGCCGCCGAAGCCGGCACGATTCAGGAGGTGCGCTGCGGTGGTAAAGTTCCATTGGTTCCCCGGCAGTGCCTTAAGCATACGTAATGAAAGACGTAAGCGCGGGGCGGAAAGTTTCAGACGATCCCGGAAGCATGCGCTGGGCACGGAACAGCTTTCGCCTCAAACTGCCCCGAAACATTTGATTGCGTCTGTCCGCCACGAGTGCGACTGTCCTCTGCCGCATTCCTGGCGTCAGTGTGAGGTAACCGGCAGTATTGTGACACACGCCCGCCATCGCAGCCTTGACGTCTGTTTTTAGAAGCCTTATCTCTGCCTCGTTTTCTGCGTTGGCGTATCGAATCTTGGCACGCCGGATGCGGCTTCTTTGGGACTTGGTCAAAAGGCAATCTATGAATAATCGGGTATTTTGTTTACTACTGATGGCGCTCGGCTTGTTGCAAGCCGGATGCGCGAGTGTGAAGTCGAAAATCTATTTCGCAAACCCGGCGCAGACAAAAGTGAACTTGCCACACCGAAACGCCTCTTTCGTTATGCCTACCATGACCGAATTGGCCCAAACGGAAGATTCCAAAAAGATGAATCGTGACGAAGGGGGCGAACCAATTCTAATGGAACTGCCCGATGGCACGCGGCTCAAAGGTTACCTTTATGTATTTCACTGCAAGCTCGATCAGGCAGAAAAGCTCGTGCTGATGGAATTCAGCCTGACAGCAGACCGAATCGAGAAGTTGAAAAGCGGGCAGGCAGTGACCGTCATCGGCCTCTCCTCGAAGGGCAAACCGGTTTACAAAATCACATTGGGACTGGAACACTTATGAATCTTCGCTGGATGTTTACCCTCGGCCTGGCCGCTCTGTTAAGCGGTTGCGCCACCTCAAGGAATCTTGAGAGAATCGCTACCGTGCAGAATCGGGCTGAGGCGCTCTACGCATACGCTGGCGTCGCGAGGTTTCCCTTGTCCTCCGAATTGACGGAAGTTTCGATCTATGCGCCTGTGGCAGCCAGACATGAATTCCCCGGATTGGCAACCACACAGGACAAAGCAGCGAAACCAGCAATGAGCGAACGGGCACATTCGGCTGATTCGGTTACGAAGGAGCAATCGCCGAGCACGAAGGCTCAGGAGTCTGCTGCCCAAACAAAAGAGAAGCCATTGGAAGCGGTGGAACGGACGGATGTGCAAAAGGAGACGGTAGTCGCCAGTGAACACGCCGCGACGCAAGTTGAAAAACCGCAAGCCGCCGAGGTCAGGCAACAGACGTTGAGTGCGGATACTCAGATCTCGGAACAGCAACCGATCTTCCACAAGAAAGCCAGCAAGGAGCGCGTGACAGTCGGCGAAAAATTCGAGTTCACCATGGAATTTCAAAATTCAACCCCTGTGGATCTCGCCGCCCTCCAATTAACCGATCCGATGGATTCGCGCCTGAAGCTTTTTCAGGATCAGATCATAGTGAAACCCAATTACAAACATCATGTGTCCGTCGGTAACGGCCAGTTGGTCGTGCGATTTACCAGCGAGTTGAAACGCGGCCAACGAGTTCGCGTGACTGTTCCTGTGATGTTCCCGGTTACCAGCGCGGCGGCCGCGCAGTGAATTCGTCGAAATCAGTTGACGGCTATTGTCTCGCGTGATATTCGCCACTCCATGAAAGCCCTGTTGCTACTATTGACCTTAATCGCGCTTTGCTTGTCCGTTACCGGTTGCGATGACGATGATGAAAGCGCGCCAACCACTTCCTGGTTGCCAGTGTAAAGGTGGCGTTCCGGCGAGTCCGTCCGTGTTATCTTGCGGGAACCATTGAAATCTCCATGCCTGTCCCGAGCGGCGTAATATAGTAAGTCGTGCCGTTGAACGGGTAAGGCTTCCACCCGGGAGGAATTTGCTCGGGCGCAGGGACAGTGGCGGGGGCGGGAAACAATTCATTGGCTGGCGTATAAATTAGGTTGGGCGCCTGTCGGCGGACTTGCTCCAATTCCTTCTCCAACGCGGCGGCCTTTGATTCAAGCTGGCCGACTCGGGTCAGCAGTTCCTTTAATTGTCCGCTGTTGTCGCTTTGGCGTTGGACTGTATGACGCGGCAGGATGAGAGCGGCTGCAATTACCAGCGATGCAACCACGATGGATCCGCTATAAAGAATATGCTTTTTCATAGGCGTTCAAGAATATGCATCGCGGACGGAAACTCCGCAACGATCCTGTTTCACTGGCTAAAGATTCACTAAATTCCGACCGCCGGGGTGTCTCCAACGGAGCGGCCCGTTTTTCTCACGGCGTCACCAACGCGAATGGTTCCTGGCTGCACAACTTTCGTGTTTATGCCGCGTAATTGCATTTCTTTCTTCTCCGGCAAGCTCATGAATTCCACAGCATTGACGCCGAAACGTTCAGCAAACTTTTTGCAACCCGTGTGCGGTTGGGCTGTGACTTCGACAACTGCCAAACCAATCGCCAATTGCGTCCCCGGCGGAATATTGCTCGCGCTGAGGTCGTAATCCACGTAAAGTTGATCTCCCGCCAGCGGCCAGCGATGCTCCTCCCGGGCGAACATGGCAACCACGCGCGCGTTCATAATCGTCACCTGCGAATTCGGATTCGCCAGGCCATCAGGCGTGCGCGGGCTGCCACGGGTCTTCCAATTGTCGCCAACCAAGCCAAACACCGAATCAAGTTCGGCCTCTTGCAAAACTTCCCGCTCCCCATTCGCCGGACGCCGAACGATAAGCTTGAGTTGTCCATTATCTTTCGGAGATGTGGCGACGTGGGCCAATCCCGCCTCCAACTCTTCCAGCGTCAAATATCTCACATCGGTCATCAGTTACCTCGTTATTTCTCGTTAGGACGCCAGCCATTAGCGGTGCGCCAACAGCATGTTTTCCGCTGGCCGAATGATGCAAGAACATTGTCTCCCAACTCAACCGCAGGCGCCTGGCAACTCGGAATTGCACCCGAGCCCTGTGTAGTAGTTTTCCTAGTATGCGGGCGGTAATCTTTAAGATAGATTTGCCACACACCGTTCCCCCCGCGTGACACGTCGAATCTTTGGCCATGGGCTCATTGTGGCACTGAAGTTGGCAGCTACGGCAGCCGCGGCTTCGGCA
>Ga0193709_1000198_pt1 | contig 24568 bp, 19 predicted proteins | sample H3c2metaG_FD_160571 | JGI IMG/M metagenome (GOLD analysis project Ga0193709, IMG submission 160571) | Soil microbial communities from a riparian zone of the East river system, Colorado, United States - H3c2 | ecosystem: Environmental > Terrestrial > Soil > Riparian zone | place: USA: East River...
GGGATGGCGTAAAGGATGGCGCAGGCGAGTATGATCGGGCCCACGACACGGGTCAGGTCCATCGCGAACCCGGTTTCCTGCAACATGCTCGCGATCTGTGCCGGCGCGAAAAGCTGAATAATGCCGTCTGCCACCAGAGCGATAACGACAAACACGCTCATTATCCGGCCGGCCCACAGGGTGCGATGCAAGGTCATAGTGTCAGGCACCTGATGCAGATTCATGGTTTTGGACACTTGTCATTCTCCGATGGGGGGAATCCCGATATTCGAAGCTTACTGTGTCTCTTAGGTATTATAATCACCGAGGAAATGAACTCACTGTTCTCTCTGTGGTGAACAATACCGAGGCACCAAAATGCAGAATCTCGAACCCCTCCTCATTTTCATAGCGGTAGCGGACATGGGGAGCTTCACCCACGCAGCCGATAGCCTGGGCATTCAGAAGGGAAGGGCCTCAACGGCGGTCCGGAAGCTGGAAGAAGATGTCGGTGTCAGGCTTCTGCACCGGACGACGCGTAGCGTGCAGTTGACGGAAGACGGACGGGCATTTCATGCACGCGCCCGCGATCTGCTTGCTGACGTTGATGATCTGTACTCAATGTTCGCAAGCGATCGAGTGGCACTTCGCGGGCGCTTACGGGTTGATCTGCCGAGCGAGTTGGCGCGCACCACTATCGTGCCGGCGTTGCCGGCCTTCATGGCGACTTATCCCGAGTTGGAGCTGGAGGTGTCGAGTACGGATCGTCAAGTTGATCTGGTTCAAGAGGGGTTTGACTGCGTATTGCGACTTGGTCCCATCGGGGACGAGACGCTGATTGCCCGCCCGCTGGGCAAGTTACGCATGATCAACGCCGCCAGTCCTGCCTACCTGGCGCGCTATGGCGTCCCTCGATCGCTAGAAGATCTGCAGCATCAGAAGCATCGGGCAATTCATTTCGCACGAACGCTCGGCGCAAAACCATATGGATGGGAGTATCCGCACGGCGACAGCTACGCGAGCCTTCAGTTGCCAGGTGCGCTGCACTTCAACAGCGTGCAGACCTACGAAGCCGCCGGTGTCGCCGGCCTTGGCCTGATTCAGGCACCACGGTTGGCGATTGGCCGTTACTTGGAGAGTGGAGCGTTGATAGAGCTTCTACCGGATTTTCAGCACAAGCCGCTCGACGTCTCCCTGGTAGTAGCGCATCGGCGCAACCTGTCGCGCCGAGTCCGCGCATTCATGAAATGGATCGAAGATGTGCTCGCGCCCTACCTAGAATAGCGAAACGAACCGCTTCGTCCTGGCCTCGAAATCAACATTCTGAATTTATGCCTTTGGGCGGAAGTCGCCCGACGGCGCTCTCGGAAAAGCGACCGTTCCACAGTTAGCTTTCCGACCCAAGCAATTCACAGAGGACGACAACGTGGGACGGTCTTGACTTTACTTGGCATGGGTAGTACTTTCTGACTACCCAGGAGCAACGCGGAGCGTTCTTAATGGCCGCCACAAGTCTCAAACTCCCCGAAGGCCTCAAGCGTCGAATCGAGCGACTCGCAGGTGCTGTCAATAAGACACCGCACGCCTTTATGGTCGAGGCATTGAATCAGGAGGCGGATCGGGCTGAGATTCGCGAGCGATTCGCGAAGGATGCGGCGATTTCTGAGATCGAAACCATAGAGAGCGGCAAGGCTATTCCATTAGCGACCGCATTTGACTATCTTGAGGGTCGCGCTGCAGGAAAGGCGGTCCGTCGTCCTCGAGCGCGCACATGGCGCGCGTCCAAATAACCGTCCGAGCGCTCGCCGACCTTGAGCGATTATTCGACTATCTCGCGGAACACAACCCAAAACTAGCGCGCGAGCGGATGCTCAGTGTCCGACGAGCCCTCGAGTTACTCGCGGATCATCCGTTGCTGGGCCGACAAGCCGAAGACGGCCGCCGTGAACTGATACTGTCGCGCGGCCGCTTCGGCTACGTGGCCAAATATCGTTGGGTGCCCGCTGAGGACGTCATATTGATTCTGGCGGTTCGACATCAACTGGAGGCTGGCTACAAAGAAGAATAGCGACGCAGGTGCGTCCAGTTCCCTATGTCCGCCGACAAGAGAAGCTAAAACGTGGCATCTCGCGCGTCGATGTGTCCCTTCATTGCGTTACGTTGCCCCACATACCGCGAAAATTCACACGCTAATCACACTTGGCATCAGCATCCGCAGGAAACCGCTTGTTTTATAGTTCCGGCAGCACCTTCCCCGTGGGTTCGATTCCCATCGCCCGCTCCACTTTTCGTTGCCTGGCGTGTCCCTGCGTTGTCCTAGGACGCGTCCGAACTCATCGTCTAGTTCCCACAGTCTCGACGCGGCAACGACCGTTGCTTTGATCGAATGCGTCGATCGGTCCTTCGGTCGAGTTCGTTATCGATGGTCTCATCCGTCCGTCATCGACCCCCAAGCGGCCGGATGCGACCGGCATCTCTCGGGATAGAATGTGAAGCCGCGGTGCGATTCTCAAAGAGAACAGGAAACGGCGAGGAATGGAGTTTTGTCACTAAAAGCGTTGAGTTTTGCGGTCTCCCTAGCGTTTTCGTTTAACGCCTTGAGTAAAGAGCCCCTCGCGGGCCTTGAAAGAATCGGCTTTAGCTCGTTTAGGCCAGACGGCTGGGACATCTGGCTTCTTTCACCGAATAAGCCACCGCAGCGTCTGACCGATCACCCGGCACTTGACTATGACCCCGCATGGTCTCCCGATGGTCGCTATATCGTTTTTACTTCTGAGCGATCCGGTGTGCCGAATCTCTTCGTGATCGATACATTGAAGAAGGCACCGGAACGGCCACTGGTTACCGGCCACGGCATGAAGGATCAAGCCGCCCTCACGCCGGACGGCCATACATTGATCTTTGTATCGACCCGCGACGGCAAGGCTGATCTGTACACGCTTCCGTTTCATCCAACTCGCACCACGGACGTCGGATTGGCCCACCGTCTGACTGGCGGCAACGGAGCCAATCTGCGTCCGACTTTCTCCCCCGACGGTCGACGCATCATCTTCACTAGCACCCGCGATGCAATTGAACACGGCGACAAGCGCTTTCCATTCGCCATTCAGACGTCCGGCAACCTTTACGCGATGGAGCTAGCATCGGGCGAAGTAGTCCGCCTGACCCACACCGACGGTTGGGACGGTTCCGCGATCTACTCTCCTGACGGGAAGTTGATCTACTTCTACTCAGACCGCACCGAACCGCACGAACCGCGCCTCTTCTCGATGAAATCCGATGGCTCGGACCAGCATCCGATTGGTCCCCCACAACGGGCAATTAGTCCTGCCTTACTCCCAGACGGACGAATCGCTTTTGAGACTTGGGACGTGCGCGATGACGGGGGGCCAACGAACTGGCGACTTCGGGCGCAATCGGGAGACGCAATCTCCGAAATAGCGATGGGCACGGATGATCTTTATTGCCACCGGCCGGTCCCGCAACCAAAGGGACAAGGCATTCTATGCCATGGTCTGAGTCGTGCCTCTTATGACGCGGGAAGCCATACGCAGGGATTTCCCGGACCCGCGATCGCGTCCGGCTACCCGCAGCGACGTGTGCTTGATGGACGGCCGGTCGCGCTATACGCCATCCGAAATGCCTTCGACGCGCCGCCCAATCCAGTAGCAGATGAGTTCGCATTTCGCACGAGTGCCAGCACGGCGGATGCGATCTCCTCTGATGGAGCAGCATTGAGACAGCTACTGAACCTTGACGGAGAATCTCTCCAGGCAGATCGTCGCGCCATCATGGGCATGGTCTGGTCGCCCGATGGTCAGAACTTGGCCTTTGCGGTGAAGCGCTTTCGCAGCACGGCCGCGCGGGGAGAAATCTGGCGGGTGCGCGCCGACGGTTCCGGCGCAACCGCAATAACCGGCGCCGACGTCACCGCGGCGAGCATGCCTGACTTTGGGGCCGGCGGAAAAAAGATCGTGTTTGCCGCCAAGGTAGGCAGCGTGACCAATATTATGATGATGAACGCGGACGGAACCAGCATCCAGAATCTCACCCATAGCTCGGAGCGCGAGAATTTTCCAGCTCTGTCACCCGACGGTGAAATGCTCGCTTACGCCTCGGACCGGGAGGGCTTACTCGATGCATCCACGGGCGAGCGACGCATGGCGTTGTACATTGCCAAGCTGACTGCCGATGGTTCATTGGAAGATGTGCGCAGATTTACTGATCCCAACACGCAGTCTGGTCACCCCCGATTTTCGCCGGACGGGCGCTGGCTGGTTTACACATCCGGCGTAAGCGGCATTAACGACGAACAACCACTGCTGTCTTCGCTAGTCTTCTCGCCGCAGCCGTACGGCGAGATTTGGGCCTATCGGATTTCCGACGGAGTCCACGCACGATTGACGGATGATAAATGGGAGGACGGCGCTCCGTTCTGGGCGCCGGCATTGAATCGAGCGAGTCGCAATCCCAAATGAACTCGCCTGCCATCCTCCTCTCTTTGTATGAGCGTGTCTGGCAGAAAACGTTTTAGAGATGCCATTTAGTTTGCATCGAGACGCGTACCACGCTGATTTGACGGCACCATTATTCCCCATCCCTACCCAGACTCAGATTTGGAAAAGTCCACCGTGAGTTACGAGCGTCCCGGTTCGAGGCAGCCATTTTGCGACGCCGAATGCCCGCAAATGGCCGATCGGAGATCCACGACTGAAAGGCGCGAGACCGGGTCTCTATATCGATGTATCCCTACGTAGCCTTACGTTGCCCCACATACCGCGAAAATTCACACGCTAATCACACTTGGAATCCGCAATCGCACCAAACCGCTTTTTTTCTAGTTCCGGCGGCGCCTTCCCCGTGGGTTCGATTCCCATCGCCCGCTCCACTCTAAGACTATCTCAGACAACCCCGGACAACTCTCCCAAGCCTAAACCGATGCTTGCATGGGAAGATCTTGGGATTCCGCATCGATTTCAAGTCAAACGCGTTGCCCTAGATTGTCTTGGGTTGCCCCAGCATTCGCACGAAACGTCGCACGCAGCGCTTTAAAGACGCACGTTTGATTGCGGCGTTCGCGTCGTCGCCCAATGACTGCGGTGGGGCAGCTGGCGGCCACTTTGAGACGTTCGCCAACCGTGATTGCACGGCCGAAAGCTGACGTTCGCGGCAATGCGCGGCGAAGTTTAACGGATAGTTGTACAATTTTACCTGTGCGATATCTGGCAGCGACCATAGCGATCTTCATCTGCCTGCAGGCCGTGGCTGTAGACAACCGCGCAACCAACACTGTTGCGAATATTGTCGCCGCGAATAAATGGTCTGTGGCTCAGGCATCAGATGCCAGTAAGCCGGTGATCATTCGATACCGAGACGGCTTCGAAACGTTCCCAGATATATCGGCTTACTCACGACGTTTAACGGTCACGTGGCAAATCGCACCAAACTCTGGGGGACTTCGTGACGAATCTGTCCGAGACGCGATGAATACGTTCGAGGATCAACTCGAAGCCTCCATTGAGCATGACCTCGCGGGTGTTCTGACGGCAGTCGTTACTACCCCCGGGGCGAGAAAGTGGGTCTTGTACGCTCATGACTCAAGCTTGTGCGTCGATCGGATCAAAGCGATTCCACATGAGCGTGGCGCCGACACGATCCAAATCGACAGCGCTGACGATGCTAAGTGGCAGTTTTTCTACCATGACATGCTGGGAAGCCTCAGCAAATAGGATTCGGAGTGCCGCGCCTCTTAAATGACGGCAAGCCGACGTTCGCGAGTGAATGCAGCGGGTCGATGAGAGACACCGCGAGTGTCACAAGAATGTGTAGGCAACGAAGCCTTTGGTCCAAGTGATTCGACCCGTCGAATCAGCTTGCCAGTAGGCCTGAGCGGTCACGCTCGGGGTCGCGTCTTTGTCCTTGAATTCCAGGAACCTTATGCTCGAATCCGTTTCACAGCTTCCCGCAGGCTTGAATCCCTCCGCGGTCAATGCGCTGACAAGGGCACTAGCTTCGGTCCCCGTGGGAAATCTACTTGCGAGGCGAGCGTCAAACTCTGGCGACACTGCCAGCGGGGAGGATTGATTTTCAGGTCGCCGCGGACAGGCGCCCCAATAGCCCCCTCCCGCCGATACTCCCCGCAGAATTGCCGGAATCCTTTCCGACCCACAACCAGACAGTACTGCCGCGGAGATGGCACCTCCAAAAAAGAAGATAAGCGTGGCGACTGGTTGGCGTCTTAGGTTCATGGTAGGAGCCACTATAGCTGACGGTCGCCAATGGCTCTAACGGGTCGAGAGTGAGCAGTGGCCGGATTCGCCGTCCTGTTTGACGATCCGAGTTTCAAATGGCCTACTGCGCTTATTCGAGTACATGGAAGGTCAAAGTGCAAAATATCGGTGTCCAACGCGAAGACGAATTTGGCGGAGTGATCGCTGATTTCGATCCTCGCGGAATCGACTTGCGCATAGTCGCCGCAGCACCCAGTTCCACTGGCTGCCTACGATTCATTGACCCTTACGGTAATTTTCTGGCAAATCAACGGCAGTTGCCCATCCTTATTGTCGAGCTAGAGGAAATCAGCCGCTCGACACAAGATTTCGAGTTCAAGTTGCGTATTTCGGACCTTGTAAAGTTCTTAGAGGACTCGAAAGGGCCGCATGTGTATGTCAGGTTCGTTGGAGACTAATGTAACGTCGCTGTTTGAAAATCGATGCAGCAATCGCGATTCTGATGCCGCAAAGCCGTCGGTCGTCACAGGCCGCACTGGGTCGCTTGGCGACATCGACCAACTCTTGGAAAGCGAGCTGCATGGAGCGCTATCCTTACGGGATGACGACAGCAGCGCCGCCTTTCCAACTCCGACCGGGTCGCCCGGATGACGCGTTGCCGATCCTTGAAGCGCAACGCTCGGCGATCAGGCAAACTGCTGCCTCCGCCTACAGTCCGGCCATCATCGATGAATGGGCTCCCGCTGTCATCGTCCGCGAGCGCGTGGAGACGTTCCAGCGTTGGATCGAGCACGGCGAGGAGTTAATTGTGGTTGCCATGGAACCCGCTGGTGAGATCATCGGCTTCGGCTCAATCGTTCCCGCCAATTCAGAGTTGCGCGCCGTCTATGTAGATGCAGGATATGGTGGCCGAGGGGTAGGTCGTGCGCTCCTAGCTCGGCTCGAAGAGTTGGCTCGGGACGCTGGGCTGGCCGAACTGCGCATGGATGCCTCGATCAACGCCGTCCCCTTCTACGAAGCGAACGGCTTTATTTCACTCGAACGCGGCGAGCACGTCATGTCGTCCGGCGGCCGCATGGCCTGTGTACGTATGCGGAAAGCCCTCCGTTCATGAGCTGGCGTTCGATGAGGGTTCAATAGACCGTATGCCTGCCGGAAGCAGACATCCCTGACCGGCGGCAGCGGGTCGATGACGGATGGATGGGACCGTCGAGACCGAACTCGACCGAGGGACCGATCGACGCATTCGATCCAAGGAACGGTTGTAGCCACATCGAGACTGTGGGAACTGGACGATGAGCTGAGCTGCGTCCTAGGACAACGCGGGGACACGCCAGACAACGAAATATGGAGCGGGCGATGGGAATCGAACCCACGGCTCAAGCTTGGGAAGCTTGGGTATTACCATTATACGACGCCCGCTCAAGGCCACCGATTCTAGTCGCGTTTCGAGCAAGCAGGCAAATCGGCCTCCGAAAGAAGGAAAGGCGCTCTGCAGCGCCTTTCCAATCTTCCAACTTACAACCAACTTTGCCGCTAGAAGAACTTGTAGTCCACCTGTAACTGCAAAGCCCGGCCGATGATGCCGGAGAAGTACAGCGACGTCGCATTCGCGAAATTGCCGCCGGTGCCGGCGATGGCGTTAAGCGGCGGCTGTTTGTTGAACACGTTGTCCACAATGAACCGAGCTTGCAGCTGCGGAGTAAACTTCATGCCGATGGTCGAGTTGATCAGCCACCAGTGGCCGATGCCCATGATGTCTTGATCGCCAGTCGCATTCTGATTGTTGAAATTCATCGGACCAATGAATATCCCCTGCCAATCCCAAGAGAATCCTTGGTTGACATACAGAAGATCAATGCTTCCCTTGCTTTTGGCCGGACCAGGGTTCGGGCCGCCCAGCGAGCCGGCCAACTCGTTCGGGCTGGCCGTGGCGACTTGCGACTTCAGCCTCTGCGTATCGAGGTAGTGCGCCGAGGTCTGCAGGTTCCCCAAGGACCAGGGCAGCTCAAAGGTGTAGTCCAATGCGGCCTGGATACCGGTGAACTCCAACAGACCCGCGTTCACGAAGCCGGCGTGGAAATCCGTGATTTGGCCTGCCGCATTACGCGTGAAGGTGCCGCAAGACGGATTGCTGGGATAGCTGGTGGAGTCGTAACACGCGTCGAGGTTGTTCACGAGTGTCAACGTCTGGATCGCATCCTTGAGCGCAATATCGATGTAGTCCACCGATATATTGAGTTTCGGGATGAAACGCGGACGCAGCACGACGCCGAAGGTCTTGGAGAACGCCACTTCGCTCTGCAGACTGGTGTTGCCCGACACGCTGCCAATGGCGGTCGCATTTACGACGTTGGACACGAAGGTCGTGGGATTAATGCCTGCTGCAATGCAATTCGCTCGTCGCGTAGCCGGATCCGATCCCTGGCCGACGAAATTCTTGTCGCAGGGGTCATTCGCGAACTGGAACGACGTCGCCGACGGCAGGAATAACTCCGTGATCGACGGTGCGCGAATCGATTTCGTTTTGTTGCCGCGGAACAGCACGTCCTCAACCGGTGCCCACCGCAAGCCGTAGGTATAAGTCGTGGCATTGCCGGCAATCGAGTTATCAACACGCCGCGCCGCCGCTTCCAGCTCGAAGCGATGCAATACCGGAATGTCCTGCATGGGCGAGAAGATCGGCAGCAGCGTCTCTACGTAGACTTCGTTGGTGTGGTACGCACCGGCGATTCCCGTGACCTGAGCTTGGCCCAGGTTTTGAGTGTAGAAATCGTCGGGCGTGAAGTCCGCTGACTCCCGGCGATTTTCAAATCCTGCTGACATCTTCCATTCGCCGGCCGGCACTTTCATGATGTCGCCGGAGATATACGCAGTCGCATCTCTTTGCGTATTGAACGACTCGACCGATGCCAAGTGCGTGATGTACTGCTGCGCGGCCAAACTCGGCGAACCATTGCCGAAGATGTTCAGCGGCGCGCATGTGCTCGATGCCGTTGTGGTGGGGCCGTTCACGGGCGTGCCCGCGCAAACGATCTGACCCGCTGCGTTGGTCGTCGCATTGAGTGCATTGGCCACGTTGTCAAACACATACGAGGGTGTCACTTGAGTGTTGCTCGACGTGCCGTAGCTCAAAGCAACTTCCCAGTTGAAATTTCTTTCACCCCAGGCAAAGTCGCCATTGAGTCCGGTCACACCTCGCCATACGGTTTGAGTCCCGGTCGCCCGGCCGCTCTGCAAATCCGTATTGGCGCGCGATATATAGAATTGCTGATTATTCCAAGGCGCGTACCCCGGCTGGTTCGGGCCCGCCGGCTGACCCGGATAGAGGTTGGGTCCGAGCGGCAGCGTGGCCGCATAGTTGTTCAGGGCCGCCTGAATCAGCGCCCGGTCGCCTGGCGTGAGGTACGGGTTGTTGAGGCTGACGACGAAGTTGCCGTTGACTGTACCGCCTGTGCCGAACAGATTGGTGTTGTACGCCGGCTGGGAGATCAAATTCGTCGCGTGCGTTTCGGAGAAGTAACCTTCGCCGAAGACATTGATGCGGTCAGTGAGCTGATAGTGCATCAGCGAGTCGATATTGATTCGCTCGGTCGGTGAGAGCAGGTTGCTGACCGTGGAGAGCCGCAATCCATCGCCGCCGCTGGCAAAGATCGGATTGCCGGTGTTCTTGCCGGTGTTATAAGGGATCAGCGTGCCCGTGGGACCAAAGGTCAGCGTCTGGCCGGCGCCATTGGTCACCCCGACCAAGTTACCCGTGAGACCGATTGCAGGCGCGAGCAACGTATCGTCCACCAACGGAACGCCGCCGAAATTCACGGCGGGCACCGAGTTGGCCGGCGTCAGCACGCTCTTGAAGGGTCCGGGCGTAGCAGGCGCCAGAAACCCCAGGTCTGAGGAGTAAACCGGACGGGACGTACCCACGAGCCCATCGGTCTTGGTGAATTCAGCCACGACGGTCACGTTGGCGCGGCCGTCGAACAGGTTCTGACCACCCAGGACTCGCGCGCGATAGTTCCACGCGTCGCCCTGGCCGCTTGCGCCGACTTGAGCATCGACATCGAGGCCCTGGTAGTCCTTCTTTAGGATGATGTTGACCGCGCCGGAAATCGCATCGGCGCCGTAGATCGGAGCGCCACCCACCGAGATCGCATCGACGTGATCGATCAGTTTGGTGGGAATGACATTCAAGTCAACCTGCGAACCGTTGCCACCGACGGCGCTGTTGGTATTCGCGTTGTTCAAGCTCGCGGTGCTCGACGAGACGAAGCGGCGGCCGTTGACCAACGTCAGGGTGCGCTGCGAGCCCAAGCCGTACAGATCGACGAAGCTCTGTGCAATACCAAATCCGGCCTGGGTATTTGCGGCGCTCGATGGCGATACGCCGAATGCGGGTAATTCGTTGAGCGCTTGGGCGACGTCGAGATAACCGCGTTGGTCGAAGGTCTTCGAGTCGACGGTCGCGGTCGGCTCGAGGTTGTCGAATTCCGGGCGTGCGATGCGCGAACCGGTGACGACTACTTCTTGGAGGCTGGTATCTTCCGCCGGAGCCGCCTTCGGGGTCACCTGGGCATGTGCGCTCATCGCCAGAGCTAGAAGACAAGGCGGCGCGATCCCTCGGCGCCACGCACGATAACCACGTGATCGTGTAGTCATTGGTATTCATCCCTTGCAGAGTTATATTTGACAATGCCGCCCTGCAAAATATATCTGTTCAGGGCGCGGTTCAATTAAGTAACAAATTCATCAAGAACTGTAAAGAATTCACAAGAAAATAATTCGCATCGCTGTCCACGCCTAGAACAGCACGTTCGAAGCTCACGCCATTTCACACGGGAGAATTCATGAATCGTAGAGGCTTTATTACAACAGCCGGCGCCCTATCGGTCGCCGCCGCGGTGGGCGAGCTGCGCGCCGGGCCCCTCGTTTTTGATCCCACGGAACAGTCCATCGCGGGCCTGCAGCGAGCCCTGGCCGCAGGCACCGTGACCTCGGAAGGCCTGACGGCTGCATACCTGCACCGCATTGCTCGTTTCGATCAGCATGGCCCCCAATACCGTTCGGTTCTGGCCCTCAACCCGAACGCGCTCAAAGACGCGCGAAGCCTTGATTCAGAACGTAAATCAGGGAAGCTGCGCGGACCTCTGCATGGCATTCCGATCCTTGTCAAAGACAACATCGAAACCCGCGATCCGGTTGCGACTACCGCCGGGTCCTACGCACTCGCCCGATCATTCCGCCCGGCGGATGCGCCGCTGGCTGCCCGGCTGCGCGCGGCCGGCGCGATTGTCCTGGGCAAGGCGAACTTGAGCGAATGGGCAAATTTTCGATCGACGCGCTCCTGCAGCGGATGGAGCGGTGTCGGCGGCCAGGTCCGCAACGCCTACGACCCCGCCCGCAATCCTTCCGGTTCGAGCGCCGGTTCCGGCGTCGCCGCTGCGGCGAGTTTCTGTGCGGCAGCCATCGGCACGGAAACCAATGGCTCCATCCTCTCGCCCTCCTCCATCAATGGCCTCGTAGGCTTCAAGCCCACGGTGGGCGTCGTCAGCGGCAAGGGTGTGGTGCCGATTTCGCCGCGGCAGGACACGGCCGGCCCGATGTGCCGCACCGTGGGGGATGCAGCAATTCTTGCCGCAGTGATCGCCGAGCGGCCGCTGGGCTTCGGTGCGCATGGCAATGACATCGAAGCGTTTCGCCTGCGTGGCGTGCGCGTCGGCGTCATGCCCGTGCCGCAAGGCGCGCATCCGGACACGACTGGGCTGTTCGCCGACGCGCGTGCAGCGCTCGAGCACGAAGGCGCGGTGACCGTGGACTTGAAGTCCCCGAAGGCGTTTGACGAGATGGGCGACTCGCAACTCGATGGCTTGCTCTACGAGTTCAAGGACGCCATCAATGCCTACCTCGGCACGCTCGACCCATCGCAGGTCGATTGCAAGACCCTCACCGACCTGATCGCCTTCAATCGGGCGCATGCGGATCAAGAACTCATCGTATTTGGCCAGGAAATCTTTGAAATGGCGGACGCGAAAGGACCCTTGAGCGATGATGCCTATCAAAAGGTGCTGGCGACTTTGAAGCGCACCGCGGATGTCGAGGGCCTCGCCACGCTGCTGGGTCAACAAGGAGTCGAGGTGCTGGTGGGGCCCAGCAACGGACCGGCTGATCTGATCGACCCCGTGTGGGGAGATCGGCGCGGCGGCGGATCGTCGCAAATCGCGAGTGCGGCCGCGGTCGCCGGCTACCCCAGCCTAACGGTGCCGGCAGGATTGGTCGGCGGCCTGCCGGTGGGAATTACCTTGGTGACCAGCCGCAATCAAGATGGATTGCTGCTGCAGGTCGCCAGGGCTTACGAGCGCGCGGCCAATGCGCGTGTGCCGCCGCATCTTATGATCTAGGGTCTCATGCCAATCAGTGAACGAAGCTGGGCGCGGGCGGGATTGGATGAAGCCGCTTGCTCGGCGCTGGCCAAGGGCATGGCCGCGTCCGAGCTTCAGCGGCGCAAGTAAGCGTCGGTGCCGTTCAGCCAGTCCTGTCGCGGCGGGTTGAACACATCGACATCGAGCGTGTCTTCGAGCGCCACGGCGCGATGCTCGAGATTCGAAGGGATGACCAACACTTCGCCGGCGCGCACGGTCTGTTCGCGGTCGCCTTTGGGGCCCAACCAAAAGTGCAGCGCGCCCTCGAGGATGTAAGTGATTTGTTCGTTCTCATGCGAATGCCGCGGCACTTCATCGCCTTTTTTGAGGCGCACGTGAGCAATCATCATGCGATCGCCGGTAATCAACTGGCGCGTTATGCCGCCTTTCATCGACTCGGCCGGCAACTCCGCCCATCGATAATGCCTGGCACTCGATTTTTCTTCGTTCATTTTCTAAGCTCCTATCGCGCCGAACTACGCTGTGCAATTATTACCAGGAATAGCCGGAGATAAAAATGCTGCTCAATAAAGCGTCGCCCGGCGCCGCCGTTCTCATCGCCGTCTGTCTCTTGGCTTCCGTCGCTGCGGCGGCAAGCGATGCACCGCCTCAAGGCGGATACTACCGCTATCCATCGGTCCACGGCGACACCGTGGTGTTCACTTCGGAAGGCGATCTTTGGTCGGTGGGAATTCGCGGCGGCGCCGCGCGACGCCTGACCTCCAACCCCGGTGTCGAATCGATGGCGCGCATCTCGCCGGATGGGCAAATGGTTGCCTTCGTCGGACAGTACGAAGGACCGAGCGAGGTCTATACGGTACCGCTCGCCGGCGGCGTTCCAGAAAGACGCACCTGGAACGGCGACGCAATTCCTGCCGCTTGGGCTCCGGATGGCCGCCTGATGGTGAGCACCAGCCGCTACTCGACGCTGCCGGATCCTAAGCTGGTACTCCTCGACAATCACGGCGGCCGTGAGGTCGTTGCATTGGCCGAAGGATCGGAAGCCGCTTATTCCTCCGACGGCCATACACTTTTCTTCACCCGCTGGAAAAAGCAGCCGAGTTCCACCAAGCGCTATCAAGGCGGATATAACGAAACCATCTGGCGCTTCGATGGCGCGGGCGAGGCGGTGCCATTGACGGGGGATTGGGCCGGCACCTCCCGCAATCCGATGTTTTGGAACGCACGCATTTATTTTCTGTCGGACCGCGACGGCGTCATGAATGTGTACTCGATGGACACTCAAGGCCGCGATGTCAAGCAGGAGAGCCGCCAGCACGGATTCGATGTTGCCGGCGCGTCGCTGTCGGAGGGACGCGTGGTGTATGCGTGCGGCGCCGACCTGTGGTTGCTCGATTTGAAGACCGGTCACGAGGAAATCATCCCAATTTCCACGGTGTCCGATTTCGATCAGCTGCGCGAACACTGGGTAAAGGCGCCTCTCGATTATCTCACCAGCGTGCACATTTCTCCGGACGGCGGCCGCGCGATATTCACCGCGCGCGGCGAAGTGTTTACCTTGCCGGCGAAGAGCGGACGCGTCATCAAGGTGGCCGGCAATCCAGGCGTCCGCTATCGGGAAGCGCGATTTCTACCCGACGGCAGGAATGTCATTTCGGTTTCAACGGAGAGCGGTGAAACGGAATTTTGGAAATACCCGGCAAACGGCGTGGGCGCAGCGGAACAATGGACGCGCAATTCGAAAGTGCTGCGTTTGGACGGTGTCCCCTCGCCCGACGGCCGATGGTTGGCGCATCATGACAAGGACCAGCAACTTTGGGTTTATGACGTCGGCACCCGGCAGGACAAGCGAATCGCTCAGTCCAAATTCGGCGGCTTCGACAATCTAACGTGGTCTCCCGACAGCCGTTGGTTGAGCTTCGTGCAAACGGCGGCAAACCAATTCTTGCAAATCAGCATTTACAATGTGGATTCGGGCGCCATTCAACCTCTTACCTCCGACCGCTACAACAGCGTGAGCCCTGCCTGGAGCACCGACGGCAAATGGCTGTACTTTTTGTCGGACCGATCGCTCAAGACCACGGTTGAGTCTCCGTGGGGCTCGCGGCAGCCGGAACCGCATTTCGATCGGCCCGTGAAAATTTACGTGCTGGCCTTGGGTTCGGGCCTGCGTTCGCCGTTTCTGCCTGCCGATGAACTGCATCCGGATGCACTTGCCGCGAAGGACGATGACAAATCTGCCGAGGCAAAAGCCGGCGACGCCAAAGCTCCGCCGGGCAAAAACGCGGCCACGGTCGTTTCGGGTTCGAGACCGTCCAAGGATGTGAAGATCGACTTCACGGAACTGCAGTCGCGTTTGAGCGAGGTTCCGGCGCCGCCGGGCAACTACGACAACCTGCAAATCACCGACAAACGCCTGTGCTGGTTGGACGGCTCCGACGAAGCGCCTCGCAAGCTGGCGCTGAAATGTCTGGATATCGCCAACAAGGGCGACGAGTTGGAAACAATCGCCGGCGAGGTCAAAAACTTCGAGATTTCGCTTGATCGAAAGAAGATGCTCATTTCGAAGGATAAAGCCTTTTACATCGTCGAGTCCGACGTGAAGTCCGCGGCATTTTCGGATCAGAAGGTACTCGCCAAATCGACCATCAACTTGTCCGGCTGGTCCTTCCTCACCAGTCCGCGCGCGGATTTTCGTGGAATTTTTTTGGATGCGTGGCGGCTGGAGAGAGATTATTTCTATGACCGCAATATGCAAGGAGTCGATTGGAATGCGATGCGCACGCGCTATCTGCCGTTGGTGGATCGCGTATCGGACCGCGAAGAGTTGAATGAAGTGATCGCGCAAATGGTGGGGGAGTTGTCGGCGCTGCACATCTTTGTGCATGGCGGCGATGTGCGCAAGCCCTCCGATCATGTCGATTTGGCCGCGCTCGGCGCCCGCTTGCGGCGGGATGAAAAGGCGGGCGGCTTCGTGGTGGAGCATGTGTACATTCACGATCCGGATTTGCCGAACACCGCGCCGCCCCTGGACCGGCCGGAGTCGCGCGTCAAGGAGGGCGAGGTCATCGTCAGCATCAATGGAGAAAGTGCGCTCACCGCATCCGATGAGCGCGCGCTGCTGCGCGGCCGGGCCGGCTCCCAAGTGCTGCTGCGGGTGAGATCCTCCTCCGGCGAGACCCGTGACGTGCTGATCACGCCGATCAGGGCCGCCGAGGAGGTGAATCTGCGTTACTCGGAATGGGAATACACCCGGCGCCTGAAAGTGGATGCGGAGTCCGGCGGGCAAATCGGTTACGTCCATTTGCGCGCCATGGGTTCTGAGGATATCGATCAGTGGGCTCGGGACTACTATCCCATCTACAAACGCCAGGGCCTCATCATCGACGTTCGCCATAACCACGGCGGAAATATCGACTCTTGGCTGTTGGAAAAGCTGCTGCGCCAAGCCTGGTTCTACTGGCAGCCGCGCGTCGGCGATTCCGAGTGGAACATGCAGTATGCCTTCCGCGGTCACATGGTGGTGCTATGCGATCAGGAAACCGCATCCGATGGCGAGGCGTTCACCGAAGGTTTCCATCGCTTCAAGTTGGGCAAGACCATCGGTGTGCGCACTTGGGGCGGGGAGATCTGGCTGAGCGGCAGTAATTTCGAAGCCGACGGCGGAATTGCCACGGCGGCGGAAATCGGCGTCTACGGACCGGAAGGCAAGTGGCTGATCGAGGGGCACGGCGTCGACCCCGACATCATTGTCGACAATCTTCCGCACGCCACCTTCGCCGGTTCGGATGCGCAACTCAAAGCCGCATTGGATCTGTTGAAAGAGGAGATTCGAAACGATCCGCGCCCGGTACCCGGTCCGCCGCCATACCCCAACAAGGCATTTTCGTACAAGCCGTAGCGCCGGGCCGGCGTCGGCCCTAGCCGATGGCTTCGATCTCCACGAGCAAATCCTCGCGGCATACGTCGGCTTGCAGATATACGATGTCGGCCGCGGATATCAGCAACTGCGACAGGGTGGCCTCGATCGCGGCCAGATCCGACGGTTTGCGCACGTACACTTTGAGCCGCAGACCTTCCAGAGAATATCGGGCCGCGCCGACCACGCGATTCGCCTCGTCCAATAGCGCGCCGATGTTGATCATGGTTTCGCGCGTCTGCGCGACGACGTCGCCGCGATGAATGGTTTCGTGGCCGACGATGCTCGCGGTACCTGAGATGAATAAATTGCTGCCGCCGGATTCGCCCCAAACACAGGCACGCGAAAAAATCGGGCTGTGCTTGCCGAATTTCGGCGGGTAGTGATAGGCACTGGTTTGGCGCGGATTTTCGATCATTTTGGGCGGCCTGCGCGCCGCCAGAAAATAAATGGATATCGGGCTGCCGGCGGGCGAACCCAATGCGCTGGCAGCGGGCACAGACCCCATGGTGGCGCGTCCTGACTTGCGAAACGCCATCTGGCGCGCCGAATTGAAATGCCGATAGCGCTCATCGTCGCCGGCCTGCGCGTTGATGTCGGGAAGGTAATTCCAAATTCGAATCAGGTGCCGATGTCCGGTTTGATTCAGGACGTCGAAGATTTCTTGATAAGCGATCTCGGTGGCGCGCAGCAACGCCCCCGCTTCGCTGCCCGCATCGATTGCCTGCTCCGCAATGGTGAGGGAACCGAACAACAGATCCTCGGAATATCGATACTGCACGCGGGTCTGCGCCGTTTCGCCGCTCGACAACGGTGAGTGGGGTCCGGAGACCCGCCACACTTCGCACAGGTCATTCGCCCGCAACGGGCGCGTCATGCTGGCGGTCACGGGCACCCGGGTTCGAGCGATGGCGGGCGGCTTCTCGAATCCCACCACACCCAAGACGCTTTGCCACCAAGACGCCGGCTGGGACGCGACGCGATGAGAAGACACATACTCGAGCTGGAGATTGCCGGTGCCAGCCGCCGTGGAAGACGCCGTGGTATTCATTGAGAGGCAGTCTATCCTGCCTCTCAACATGAAGGGTAGGCGCCGGGCTCTTGGCCTAAAATGCGATGTAGGGGCCGGTTCCGACCGACGTCATGTTGCCCTCCACGGCAACCGCGACGCGCTTGCCGTAGAAGAAGGCCAAACCATAGTCAAAAGTGCCCGCGTTGCCGGCCGGAAGCTGGCCGGCCAGCTGCGGAAAGACGTTGAACGTTGGGTTGGCGTTCAACATCGTCTGGGCATTCCCGACGCCGAAGGTCAAATTGTTCACCATGACTCCGTTTTGGCCCTGGATGCTGAGGCCCAGAGTCAGGGTATTCCCGGGACAGTAGAAGCTGGTCAGGCCCGTGGCGGTACAGGTTGCGATGCTGCTGTCGGCAAAATAAATGCCGTTCGAGCCGCTGTCGATGAAGCTATTGGCCAAGGTCTGGCCGTTGAATATCATCGCCAATTCTCCCGCGCCATCGACGGTCAACACGGTTTGAGTCCCGGATTGATTATTCGATTGCGTGTCGATGCCGAAGATGAGCGAGCCGCTGAGCGTCACCGCACCGCCGGCTGCCACGGCCGGCAGGTCGATCATGCTGCCATTGTTGTCCGCGGCAAAGTGCGTGACCGGGTTCGGCACTTGCATGGCATTCGGCACCGTCGTGTCGGTGCAGGTCGTGGCGGTTGCGCACGCGAAATACAGGCCGTGGGTGACGGTATCGCAATCGCCGCAATCCAATTCGAACGGCCCAATGCCCAGAATGCCGTTGGCGCCGAAACTCGAGACCGTATCTTCGGCGGTGCCTGTGCCCGAACAAGCGGCCGGAACGGTCGCGAATCGGGAATCCCCGATCACCTGGACCGGCAGGGACTTCGCGGTCTCGCCGGCGATTTGTACATCCGCCAGGGCGATGGGTCCCCAGCTGAAGCCATCGACGAATTGCGTGCATTGGGCCAGAGAATTGCCGCTCGACAGAGTTTCCACCGGCAGCGCGACGGTCAGCACCGGCGCCAAAAGACGCAGCCCATACGAACCGGTGTCCACTTGAATGTGATCGATGGTTTGGCAGTTGGTCGTGCTGCCGGGCACGCATACCGTGACCGATGTAAAGAGAGTATTGACGCTCTGACTAGTGGGTCCCTCATCGACGATCACGCTGACCACATTATTGGTAGGGGGTGGGGGTGGCGGGGGTGTGCTGCCGCCGCCTCCGCCGCCACCTCCGCCTCCGCAAGCAACAGCCACCAAGCAGCAAGCTGCAATGAGTACGGCGCGAACAGGTCCGATGCACGACGCCATCAGTGCAAGTCTCCGAGATTGACGCCGCTGGGAATGGCGCTGGCCAAATAGGCCCGGCCGGAAAAGGCGCGCATGTGGCCGCTGCCCTGCACGACGAGATCTCCTTGTTGAATTTGCAGGTGCCTGCGATCCGCGAACTTGGGTTTGGGCGCGGACACCATGGCATCGAAATACTTGCCCAAGGCTTGCCGCAAATTGGGCTTGGTCGGCCCGTTCCATGCCACCGCAAACACCTTGCCGTCGGGCGCGACGAACTCGCGCAGCAGCGTGCCGCCGGGCAGCTGGATCTCGTGAACGCGATAGCTCGCGCGATCATCCGAATTCTTGATCGAGGCGCGAAGCTGCGCGACATCGCTTTGAACCGTGATCTCCGGTTCCCCCAAGGTCGCGCCGGCAATGCGTGGGCCCAGTGCTGCAATGAGCACGGCGCTCAGCAGTATGGTGATCTTGATTTCACCCGATCTGAATATTGGCATGGTTATCCTTTGCACTCATTTGCTGCATGTCGGCCATCGGCGACATCAAATTGAGCCGCGTCGAACGATATTCTCGCGCAATTAATCCGTCGATTTTGCGCCGATGATCACAATTGTATCCAATGGCTGCACGCAGCTTACAATGATTCACCATCTACACAATTCTTGACGCAAATTTGCGCTGAACGTGAGCGCATGAATTCGCTGCGCGGTTGTCGTAGTAGGCGGTTGTAAAAATTTCCGGAGAGCGTTCGTGAAGATACAGGCCCTAGTGATGGTGAGTGCCATGGGTTTCGCCCTGTCGGGGTGTCCCATCAACGGTGGAACCAAGTACACGATCGGCGGTACGGTGACCGGTTTGAACGGAACCGGGCTCGTGCTCGAAATCAACGGGAGCGACGACTTGAGCTTCAGCACCAACGGCAGTTTCGTCTTCGGCGATCGCCTCGCGAACAACGCCGCCTACTCGGTCACCGTGAAGACCCAGCCCTCCAATCCGTCGCAAACCTGCACCGTGCGCAACGGTTCCGGCACCATCGACAAGGCCGCCATTACCAATGTGAACGTCTCCTGCACGCAAACCGGACGTTTTGCCTATGTTGCGAACCGGCAATCGAACACGATTTCGGCCTACGCCATCGACGGCGGCGCGCTGCTGCCCATCGGCGGCTCGCCTTTTGCGGCGAACGGCACCACACCGACTGCGCTCACCGTCGATCCGAACGGCCAATTCCTCTACGTGGCGAACAGCGGATCGAATACGATTTCGGTATTTTCCATCGATGCCGCCACGGGAGTTCCGACGGCGGTCAGTTTTTCCACGGCCACGGGAACCGCTCCCGGCGCCGTCACCGTCGATCCGACGGGTCGCTACCTTTATGTCGCCAATCTGACGTCCAACAACGTGTCGGCTTACGCGATTGATAACGGCACGCTGACGCAGGTTACGGGCTCGCCCTTCAACGTGGGCGCAGAGCCCGCATCCCTGGCGATCGATCCCAACGGCAATTTTCTCTACGCCACCAATTTCACCGGCAGCAATGTCACGGTGTTTCTCATCGACCTGGGCAACGGCATGTTGAGCAACATATCCGGATCGCCGTTCGCGGCCGGCGCGGGTCCGGTGTCGATTGCCATCGACCCGACGGAAGCATTCGCCTTTGTCGCCAACGAAGGAGCAAACAGCCTGGCGGCGTATTCCCTCACGGCCTCCACCGGCGCGTTGACTGCGGTCCCAGGCTCCCCCTTCGCATCCGGAACCAACCCGGAATCGCTGATCGTCGACCCCGCGGGACGCTACGTTTTCGCGGCCAATGTCGATGCCGCAAATCAAGTTGCCACTTACGCCATCACGCCGAATAGCGGCGCGCTGACATTCGTGTCCGCCGCCGCGGCCGGCTCCCTGCCGATCAGCGTCGCGATCGACCCTTCGGGTCAGTTTGTGTATGCGGTGAATTTCAATTCCAACAATGTTTCGGCCTATACCGTCGGCACCTCGGGCGCGCTTACCCCGATCGCCGGTTCACCCTTTGCCGCCGGCGGCCAGCCGCACGGCATTGCGATCGACTAGTGCGGATGCGCCGTTACGGGTATGTTGCGCTGAGTCATCGTGCTTAAGGATCGAGATGAGCGTTCATGATGTAGGAGCCGGCAAGCGCGTTCCCGAGGAATTCAATGTCATCATCGAGATTCCGATGCAGTCGGATCCGGTGAAATATGAGGTTGACAAGCAGTCGGGCGCCTTGTTCGTGGACCGCTTCATGATGACCTCGATGCACTACCCGGCCAACTATGGATACGTGCCGCGCACCATCGCCGATGATGACGATCCGGTCGACGTGCTGGTGCACACACCCTTCCCGTTGCTGCCGGGAGTGGTGGTGCGCTGCCGGGCCTTGGGCGTGCTGCGCATGGACGACGAAGCCGGAGGAGATGCCAAGCTGCTGGCCGTTCCGACCGACGACATCTGTCCACTGTTCACGCATTGGAAAACCATCGCCGATGTACCGGAGATCCGTCTCAAGCAAATCCAGCATTTCTTCGAGCACTACAAGGATCTCGAAGCGGGCAAGTGGGTGAAGGTTTTAGGCTGGTCGGGCATCGAGCTCGCGCATGCGGAGATTCTCGACGGGATCAAGCGCTACGAGGCCGAGCAACAGGCTAAGGACGAGCAACTGACCGGGGATTAGTCATGGCGATTGAAAATGATCGTGGACTGATCATCGCCGGCGCCGGGGTTGCGCTGCTGCTCGCGGCGACACTGCTGGCGTACCGCAATCCGTCTCCGCTGGGGCCTGAGGTTTCACCGGCGGTTTTTTCCTCCTCGAGAGCGCAGGCCATCCTCAAAGATCTGGTGGGCGATGATGTGCCGCATCCGATCGGCAGCGCCGCGAATTCGGCCGTGCGCGAGCGAATCGTGAAGCGCTTGACGGCACTGGGCTACGCCACCGAGTTGCAGACGGGGCTCGTGTGCAATGATTTCGGCTATTGCGGCACTCCCACCAACATCATCGCGACGTATGGCGGTGATGTGACGGGCAAGGATGCGGTGCTGCTCGCCGCGCACTATGACTCGGTGCCCGCGGGCCCCGGCGCTTCCGATGACGGCGCCGGCGTTGCGAGTCTGCTCGAGATCGCGCGCAATTTGAGCATGATGCCCGCACGCCGGCATCCGATCGTGCTTCTCGCGACCGACGGCGAGGAGGCAGGATTGCTGGGCGCCGTGCTCTTTACCCGCGAACATCGTCTCGCCGGCCATGTCTGGGCCGCGGTCAACATGGAGGCGCGCGGCGTCTCCGGTCCCAGCCTCATGTTTGAAACCGGGACCGCGAATGCCTGGCTCATGCACGTGTACGCATCGGCAATGATGAGGCCGTTCACCAACTCGCTTTGCTACGTCGTCTACAAGATGCTGCCGAACAACACGGATTTCACGATTTTCAAGGCGGCCGAGTATCAAGGATTCAATTTCGCGTTCATCGGCGATGTCGGGCACTACCACACTCCCCTCGATAACTGGGCCAACGCATCGGCCGGCACGATGCAGCATCAGGGCGACAATGCCTTGAGCGCGGTGCTGGCGCTTGCCAACTCGACCGACTTGCGGCCGGCTGCGCAAGATTCTGTTTTCTTCGATCTATTCGGGCGCGCTGTCTTGATCTGGCCGATCGCCTTCGTATTGCCGGCAGCGCTCCTGGCATTGCTGCTATTGCTGGCTCAAGCCGTTGTGTTGTTTCGCCGTGGTCAGCTGAATGCGCGGCAGGCAACGTATGGTGCGATCGGCGCGCTGGTCAATCTGCTGGTGGGCGGCGCGCTCAGCCTGGGCGTGCTGGCGCTGCTGCAGATCCTGGGCAGAGCGCCGCCGATGAGCGCGCCTCCTTGGATCGCGTATCCGCTGGCCATGCATATCGGATTCTCCGCGCTCGCGCTCTTGAGCGCCGGTGCGACCGCCGCGTGGTTCGCGCGCCGCGCCGGCTTTTGGGGTTTTTGGTTCGGCGCCAGTCTGCTGGTCGCGCTGCTGTCGGTTGCCAGCGCCGTGGCCGTACCGGGAGCCAGTTATTTGCCGCTGGTCGCGGCCTGGTCGGCTGCGCTCGCGGCCCTGCCGTGCTTGCTGGCCTTCGTCCGGGGCCGGACACCCGCGCCAGGCACGGTAGATTTTGCCGCTATCGCTCCCGCCCTCACCCTGTTTGCCGTTCTGTTGCCCCTGTTGCTGCTGCTTTACGCGGCGCTCGGCGCGCCCGCATGGCCGATCTTGACCGTGACGCTCTGCCTGGCGGCCGGATTCTCGCTGCCGATGTTGGCCAACGCCGGTCGGGGTGCACGCCGGTTCGTGACGCTGCTGGGCGCAGGCGTGGCCTTTGCCGGGATATCCATCACGTTGCTGCTGCCGATGTACTCGCCGAGTTGGCCGCAGCGGATCAACATCGAATACTGGGTCGATGCCGATAGCGGCCGTGCGCACTGGTGGACGCAGGCGGCCTCGCCGCGCCTGCCCCACGCGATGGCGAGCGCGGCGAAGTTCGATCCGGTTGCGCGCCCCCGCTTCGCCGGCTATCCGGTGAAAGGATTCTTTGCAGACGCTCCCGCGCTGGATTTGGCGGCACCGCAGCTCACGATTTCAGCCGCATCGGGCGCCCCGCAAGCCGCGACGCAGGTCGAACTGCTGGTGCGATCGGTGCGTGGCGCGCCCACCGCCTTCGTGGTTTTCCCGGCAAGCGCGCGCATTCAGGAAGTGGTCGTCGCGACGCAATCGGGTCCGTTGCGTGCCAAGCTGCACACATTTCGCAGCGGAGACACTGCCTTGGTGCTGGCCAATATTCCAAGCGCGGGACTCAAATTCGGGATCGACGGGCCCGCAGCACCAATCACGGTGCAGATATTCGATCAGAGTTATGGACTGCCGCGGGAACTGGCCGAAGGCCAAGCGCTGCAACGGGCTCGGCCGCAGAATGCGACCAGCTCGCAGGATGGCGACGTCACGGTGGTGCAGCGCACCGTACGGCTCGATCCTGCGGCTGGCCGCTAAATCGTCATCATCCCTTAACCCGATGATTTAGAGCTGGCGGCCGCATGTACGGCGGCGAGCCGCTGGTTATGGATTTTACTGACCGCAGCGCTGATCGCCTCTTCGCGGCATTTTTGGACGCTGCTGTGGACCAACATCGAGTAGCTGGTATTCGGGCAGACTCGTTCGGCAGCTTTCGCGATTCGATGGTACACGGCCCGTGCTCCGCTATCCGTGTCCAACATATCGGCACTGTAACGCACGATCTGCGTGGGGACCTCGCCGTTCGCCGGAGAGGCGCCGGCAGCACCGGCGGCCGCGAGCCCGGCAAGACCGCCCAACAGCAGCATCTTGGTAGCTAATTTAGTCATGACATCTCTCTCCTCGGGTGAATGAATGAGACACCCCCATAAGACGCCGCGACAGGCCTCTTCGTGTGAACCCGGATGTCGAGTTCGTCCCGGATTGCGACGGCTTCGTCCCGCGGGTGTACCCGGGTGCCGCAAATGGTGGTGACTTGGGGTAGGCTTGACCCATGATGGGCATCGGATCGGCTCAATCTTCGCAGCGCTTCGCCGGAGGGCTGACCCAGACTCAGTTTCTAGGCATCGTTTGCCTGTTCTGGGTGTACGTGACCGTATCGAATCTCTTATATGGTTACAGCATGAGCAATGGCATCGCTCGCGTGACCAACGTGATGGTGTTTGCCACTTGGGACACGCGGCTTTTGCAGCACGTGTTGCTGTT
>Ga0193709_1000199_pt1 | contig 24556 bp, 12 predicted proteins | sample H3c2metaG_FD_160571 | JGI IMG/M metagenome (GOLD analysis project Ga0193709, IMG submission 160571) | Soil microbial communities from a riparian zone of the East river system, Colorado, United States - H3c2 | ecosystem: Environmental > Terrestrial > Soil > Riparian zone | place: USA: East River...
CCTGGAGAGCCTGAAACGCTTGGGGATTCTGCAGCAGACGGAACTGAAGTTCGACGATTCTATTCAGCTATTCAAGCAGGTGCTGGCCAGCGACCCGAGTTTTCCGCAGGTGAATTTCTTCCTGGGGGCTTCCTACTTCGGGAAAAGCGATTTTACCCGAGCCATTGAGAGTTTTGACCGTGAGCTCAAGGTACCGAGCCCACATCCTCGCACTCATTATTATCTGGCGTTGGCATTGCAATCCTCCGGTCGCGTCGAAGAAGCGATCTCGCAACTGAACCAGTCCGTTGCTGAGAACCCTAAAGACGCTGACGCCTGGTACGAGTTAGCACGGATTTACAAGAATGCCTCGCTGCGCTCTATCGAGATGCTCAAGACGCTCGACCCGGACTCCTTTCAACTTCATGCCTTGATGGGTGAGGTGTATGCGGATCAGGAGCGTTATTCGGAAGCCATCGAGGAATACCAAGCGGCTCTCGTCAAACGCCCGGAGGCTCCGGGGATGCACTTTGTGATCGGAGTGGCCTATTGGGCGCAACGCCAGATGGAGCCCGCCGAGAAAGCTTTTAAGGACGCGTATAAGGAAAATCCGCGCGACCCGATGACGAATTTGTATCTGGGCGACATTGCCGTACAGTACCAACGCTTCTCCGACGCTTTACCATTCCTGGTAGTCGCGCAACAAGCGCAACCCAACATGCCACAAGTGCACGTTCTCCTTGGGCGATGCTATCAAAGCCAAAAAGAACTTCACAAAGCAAAAGACGAATTCCTGGCGGCGATCAACAGCGATCCCGGTGCAGCGCAACCGCACTACCTGCTGGCCAGGGTCTATCGTGAATTGCACGATCCGCAGGCAAGCACTGCCGAACTTTCCGAATTTGAACGCCTTTCTAAAACGGAGAAAGAGAAGTCCACACAACACACTCCCCAGAACTAGAATGAAAACGTTGTATTGTCGCATGCGGAATTCAATGATGAGTCTGAACTCGAGGGCGTCGGGCCATAATTGCCTTCGCTTCTGGATTTCGGCATTGTTGCTGCTTCTGCTGCTGACTCCGGCTTCGGAGGTGGCAGGGCAGACCGCGCCTTCAGCCGCCGCGAAGAATTTGGCAATCGAGTCTCATTTCAGCGCAGCCCAGAAGGCCCAACGCGATAAGGACTATTCCACCGCGGAGCGGGAATATCGGGCTGTGCTTGCGCTCGCCCCTGATTTCGCGGAAGTCCATATGAATCTCGGATTGGTCTATCAGCTTCAAGATCGTTCAACTGAAGCCATGGCGGAATTCCGCCGCGCACTCAAAGTCAAACCGGGACTTACCGGGGCCAATTTTTTCCTTGGGGTGGACTACTGCAAGTTGGGCGACGGTGCAAAGGCTATCCCCTATCTCAAGGCAGCCCTTCAGGCAGATCCTGGCCGGCCGGATACCTGGCTCTGGCTAGCAACGGCGCAGGAGATCTCCGGCGAGTTACCAGCCGAAGTTGCCACGCTGCAGCGGGCGCTGGAGTTTCAACCGAAGGACGTGGATGTTTTCTACCTTTTAGGAAGTGCTTACGAGCGGCTAGGGAAACAGGAGGTCGCGCACCTGCAGAAAGTCGCTCCAGGCTCATCGCGCAGCGAACAGTTGCTCGCAGAGAGTTATGCCGCGAGTAGCGAGTGGCCCTCCGCTGTAATTCATTTTCAGAATGCTCTGACGGCTTCGCCGAATCGCGCCGGTTTGCATGCTGAGATGGGCGAAGTTCTTCTTCGCGCGGGCAAAGTGAACCAGGCCATTCGAGAGTTTGACGAAGTGTTGCGCCGCAGTTCTGGTAACTTGCGTGCCCTGGTGCGGCGCGGCGAAGCAAGGTTGATTCAGGACAATGTGGATGCCGCTCTTCAGGATTGGGAGATATCGTTGGGCATCGATGTCGAACAAACCGAGAGGATTCTGGGCCTCCGCGAAACAGGATTCGGCGATTCTGCTCTCGAGCAACTCCCCGATTCTGCCCGCGAGAAAATCCAGAAACTCGCGGAACACTTGCAAACTCGGAATTCCCCGGCGGCGCATTTGGCTCTTGCGTTTCTCGCCGAGCAGAACGGGAATTTTTCTCAGGCAAGGGCGGAGGCTATCCTTGCAGGCCTTCCCTATACCAAACCTACTGTCAGCGGGATCTGCACTGAAGCGGAGGTCGACCGGGCACTCCAGCGCGAGGAGTTTTCTAAAATTGTGCCCTGCGCGGACGAAATTCTCACCTTACGAACCTCCCCTGAGCTTCGCATTCGGGTAGCGAGCGCGTTGTTGGAAGCCGGACATTCTGACGCGGCTCTCAAGGCTCTTGAAGGATTGCCAGCAAGAGATAAGGTGTCGGCTGAAGCGGCCTATTGGCGTGCGCGTTGCTACGAAAGACTGGCGACGACAACTTATCTCCGCCTGTACCAGGCAGACCCAGATTCGTATCGCCTGCATCAACTGATGGGCGATCTCGAGGCCGCGAAAGGAGATGACACAAAGGCCATCGAAGAATACCGCGCCGCCATCGCGTTGAAGCCGTCTTCTCCGAATCTCCACTACGGTTTGGGCCATCTGCTTTGGAAGGACCTCAAGGTTCCCGAAGCGCGCGTTGAACTCGAGGCTGAACTCGCAATGAACCCGCGTCATGCGGGTGCGTTAAACGATGTGGGGAATACTTATCTGCTTGAACATCAACCCAATGTGGCCTTGCCATATCTGCGGAGGGCGCTTGCCGCCGATCCCGGTAGTCTCGATATACACCGTGATTTGGGAACCGCGTACTCCGAGCTACGCGACTATCGCAAAGCGAAAGAGCACCTCGAGATGGCCGTATCTACCGATCACGATGGATCGGTTCACTACAAGCTGGCCAGGGTTTACCAAGCCCTGGGCGAGAAAGAGAAAGCTTCGCGCGAATTCGCTCTCTCCACGACCATGAACCGCGAATCGCATGACAAGCTCGAAAAGCAAACCGAACGTTTGGGTGAAGTAACAAAGTCCACGGAAGATCCATAGCGTGAAAAATTTCCTGATCCTCGCCCTCTATGCTTACTTCGTTGTGGACTACGTGTCTGTGAACTCTCCGAGCCTGGCTGCGGACCAGGTTTCTAAACAAAGCGACGCCTTTCAGAGGGGTCTCTCGGCGCTAAAGGAGAACCGACCTGAGGATGCCCTCGTAGAGTTCACGGCTGCGGAGCGCGAGTATCCTGATAATGCACGCATTCGCAGCTTTCGCGGGATCTTGCTGGCACAGTTGGGCAAAAATGCCGAGGCGGCCGCCGAGTATCAGGAAGCGATTCGGCTCGATCCACTTCTGGAAGATGCCTATCGCAATCTGGGATTTCTCCGATGGACTGAACACCAACTTGCGACGGCCCGCGAACCGCTACAACACGCTGTAAAACTTTCTCCCGACGACTCATTTGCCCACTACTATCTCGGCCGCGTCGAATTGGACGCGCAGAGATACGAACAAGCTTTCCTTGAGTTGGAGCTGTCTCGTCAGCCATTGCCCGCCGAGGCCGGATTCTTAATCCAAGCCACGACCGGATACATTGCCCTGGGGCGCCTCGAAAATGCACGCCAATCCCTCGAGCAACTAACGAACTTGCCGCTGAGTGACGCGCAATCTATCCAAGTGGCTTCTCTGCTCCTGTCCATCCACGAGAACCGCCCGGCGATCAACGTCATGCAGAAATTGAACAAACGTCATTCCCCAGCGCAGTCAACTTGGGCGCAATTTGATCTGGCGCTGGCTTACTTGCTTGCCGGGCACTACGACACAGCGACCGAAAAAGCTCTCGTTTACTTAGAAACCGTGCGGCGCCCGGCAGGTTCAGAGTCTCCGGAAGGGGCGCAAGCTTGGTCCTTGATTGGCATCGCTTATGCGCACCTCAACCAAGGCGAGCAGTCCGTCAATGCCCTACGCCAGGCTGCAGCTTTTGCGCCCGGTGAAGAGGAGTACTTGCTCAACCTGACCCGTGAGTTGATGGAACTCAACCGCTATCCCGAAGCTGTCACCGCAGTTCAGGGTGGACTCGCCGCGAATCCAAGGTCCTACGCTTTGCATTTACGGTTAGGCGCGGCCTACTTGGCCGCTGGCCGGTATGCGGAAGCGGAAAAAGTGTTTCGCGGCCTGGTGGCGGCGGGCGATCCGCTTCCGACCGGCTACATCGGACTGGCACAGGTGTTACTTCGAACCGGCCAAGCCGAGGAAGCTGCGACCGTGCTCGCCGATGCGGAGAAAAAGTTAGGTCGTAAGTTTCTGATCAGCTATTTTCGTGGGCTGGCCCTTGCTCGCGCGGCGAAGCCGGCTGAAGCCTTATCCGCTTTTCAACAAGCCGTTCAATTGGACCCGAATAACGCCGAAGCCCACTTGAATTCGGGAAAGTCTCAATTCACTCTGGGCCACGTGAATGAAGCCATTGCCGAACTACAGGAAGCGCTTCGCCTGGATCCTGCCAACCCGCAGGCCAAGCGACTTCTAAGTCAAGCTTATCGCCGCGCTGGAGACGCAAAAAATGCGGCGAAGTATGCACAAGCCTCCAGCGAAACGCCTGTCGCCCCGGTCGGTGAGTTGATCGGTGATTTCTTCGTTCCACAGTGGCAAGTTCCTCCCGATAGCGGGGAAAAATAGCGCTCCACGATCTCGACTCAGCAACTTCCGACTCAGCAACTTCCGACTCAGCAACTTCCTTGACCAAGTCGAAACCACAACCTACTCTTGAGCGGCAAAAACAATTCCAAATACCGTTCACGCTGTTTATGTTTTTTGCTCGGGGATTACATCTTCGAATCATCTGATTATGCCCTATGGAATTCACGGATGGGTTTAACGAGCCCGAGGTGAGCGCTTGAACAGAATCAATTCGGGGACCCAGAGAGCGCTCCTCCAAAAAATATTGCTTTGGCCCGCTACGCTGATTCTGCTGTTCAGCAGTCCTGTGCCTGCTCAGACGTCAGCCCAGAAAGTTGATGACAACACAAGCATCGCAACTTTCGTGGACATCGCAGAAAAAGCAGGGCTGATGGCCGTGAATGTGTTTGGCGGTTTCAATACCAAGAAATACATTATTGAGACCACCGGGACGGGCGTGGCCATCTTTGATTACGACAATGATGGCTGGCCGGATATTTTCATCGTGAATGGCACCACGCTGGAAGGGTTTCCCGCCGACCATGCTCCCACCAACCATCTTTATCACAACAATCATGACGGTACGTTCACGGATGTCACCGCGAAGGCTGGTCTTGTTGCCACAGGCTGGGGTCAGGGCGTTTGCGTCGGGGATTACGACAATGATGGTTGGGCAGATCTGTACGTAACGTATTACGGGAAGAACCGTCTCTATCATAATGACCACGGTGTTTTCACTGAAGTGGCCGAAAAGGCGGGCGTAGCAGGATCAGGCAAGGCTTGGGGAACCGGATGTGCCTTCGTTGATTACAACCGTGACGGGCGCCTCGACCTGATGGTGGCAAATTATGTGGATTTCAATGTGTCTACTATTCCGACTCCGGGCGAGGGAAGTTCTTGCGTATGGAAGGGCGTGCCGGTGATGTGCGGACCGCGTGGTCTGCCCGGCGCGAAGAATATTTTGTATGAGAATCGTGGTGACGGGACCTTCGCGGATGTTACCGCCAAGGCTCACATAGACCGGACCGGTGGACACTACGCGTTCAGCGTTTCCACATTCGATTTTGACGATGATGGCTGGCCGGATATCTACGTAGCCTGCGATAGCGCCCCAAGCATTCTCTATCACAACAATCGCGATGGAACCTTCACCGATGTCGCGGTGATGGCTGGAGTGGCGTTTAATGAAGATGGGCGTGAGCAAGCGGGGATGGGAACAACTATCGCCGACTACAACGGCGACGGACGGCTGGATATTTTCAAGACCAACTTTTCCGATGACACGCCGACCCTGTACCGCAATGATGGCGACGGAATCTTCTCTGATGCCACATTCCCCGCGGGACTCGGTCAGCACACGCAGTTTCTGGGCTGGGGTACCATGTTTTTTGACTTCGACAATGATGGCTTGCCCGATCTTATCCTCGCCAACGGACATGTTTACCCGGAGGTTGACAAGTTTCACTTGGGGAGCGGATACATGGAGCCGCGCCTTCTATATCACAACAACGGCAACGGCACCTTCACCGACGTTTCCGCGACGGCGGGATCCGGAATTAACGCGGTTTCCTCGGCGCGCGGTTTGGCTGTAGGAGATCTCTGGAATAATGGGCAGCTTTCCGTAGTTATCAACAACGTGTACGCAAGACCGAGCCTGTTGGTAAATGAGGCGCCTTCCCGCAACCACTGGGTCGCTTTCAAAACTGTGGGAACCCGCTCTAATCGGGACGGGATCGGTGCAAAGCTCACAGTCAAAGCGGGCAAAAGAACTCTAGTGGATGAAGTGCGCAGCGGCTCAAGTTACATTTCCCAAAGCGATCTCAGAGTGCATTTCGGTCTGGGCTCCACGGCAAAACTCGATTCCGTACAGGTGCGCTGGCCGAGCGGACTCGTCGAACTCTTCAATGATTTATCCGTGGATGCGATACACACCCTGAAGGAAGGATCTGGGAAAACAGCTGCGCCGACTCCAAAGAAGCCCTAAGCCTACGGCACAAGAATCACGTCCGAGGGCCGACTTGGCCCTATGGCAAAAGAACTTTTCCGTTCGGCCTTGCGGATGGTTCCTCAACGTTGAGGATTTGATCCGCACCAACATCTTTCAACGTCTGACGAATCCCACTCGGCCAGCGAATCTCGATGGTTCTTGCAACTGTTTCCGCTCCCAGACCAAAATGTACGCGTTTATCGCTCGAAGAAAGATAGCTGCCTGCGGTCGTCACGGTGGCCCACTGAGAACCTTTTGCAGTTGTCAGTTTTACGTCCGCCCCAATCGCATCCCGATTGCTTCTGCGCCCAATGAGTTCCAGGGTTAACCAATGGTTCTGGGTTTTTGTCGAGTTGTGTAAAACATAGAGCGCGCCATCATTACTAGTCACCACGGCATCCAACCGCCCGTCGTTATCAATATCGCCGATCGCTAAGCCGCGGCCCACCCAAGCTTTTTGAAAAATCTCTCCGGCTTGCGCCGAAACGTCCTCGAAAGCCTTGCCGGTATTCCTTGCAAGTAGCATGGGTTCCTTGTAACGAAGGTCCGGAAAGGTCAGCTGGACCGTATCTAAATCGTGTCCCTGGTTGATCAGAAGGCTCTTCCATCCATCATTGCCATAATCAATAAAACGTACACCCCAACCTGAGTGCTTCATGGTCATGCGTCCGAGTCCGGACGGATAGCTCTCATAGGTAAAGGTGCCATCGCCATTGTTTCGATAAAGCGCGTACATTTGGCTGGCCAGGGCGGTAACTACCAAGTCCGGCAGACCATCATTGTTATAGTCCGCGAAGTCTACTCCCATGCCCGCGTAGGTGTGGCCCTCGCCATCTACTGCGACGCCGGACCGCAGCGCAACTTCCTCGAATGTGCCATCGCCCTTGTTGTGGTAAAGAAATTCGGGCATGGAATCGTTGGCCACAAAGATGTCGAGATGGCCGTCCCGATCATAATCGGCGAGAGCAATGCCTAATCCCTTGCCCGGTTCCGCCAGGCCTACCTTGCGAGAAATTTCAGTGAAATGGCCATTGCCATCGTTGTGATATACCAACGGCGCAATCGGCCGGTACCCATCCGGATGGCAGTAGGCACGGTAACCCTCTCTGCGCTCGCCACACCAGGTATCGTCAAAGTCCCACTGCAGGTATCGAAGCACGACTAAATCAAGCAGGCCGTCGCCATCCAAATCTACCCATGCCGCGCTGGTGGACCACCCGCCGCCACCGACGCCTGCTTTCTCCGTAACATCCGAAAATGTGCCGTCTCCATTGTTGTGGTAAAGCCTGTTTCGTCCATAAGCGGTTACATATAAATCTTCAAATCCATCATTGTCGTAATCCCCCACGGCAACTCCCATGCCGTAGCCGATACCCTGCAGGCCTGCTTTTTCCGTTACATCTTCAAATGTGCCGTCGCGCTTTTGATGGTACAGTCGATTCCAATCCTGGGGTCCCTTCTTCTGCGGAATCGTCCCCTTTTGCGTGGGATCGCTGAGCTGCGCACCATTCACCACGAAAATGTCCAGCCGTCCATCGTTGTCGTAGTCAAACAAGGCCAAGCCCGACCCCATCGTCTCAATTAGGTATTTTCTTGAGGTATGCGAGGCGACGTATTCGAAACGCAGGCCTAGTTCGGAAGTCACATCGGTGAAGATTGCCGCATGCGGCGGCGAATCTGCCACCTGAACGGACGTCGCCGCAGCTTCAATCGATCTCGGCGCGTTCTGCGCCCAGGTGCAGGGGACAACCAGAAGTGAGAAAGCCGTGGAGAGTGCCCAAGTATTACTCGAGCGATCATTCCCGCCAGTGGCATTTGACATTTCCTTCATTTGTCTCAACGACAACCGGCCCAGTTCGCCTCCTGCTCTGTCCCAAAAAGTGAAAGGTCAGCTTGCGAGACCAGAGAATACTGATCCGACCGTGTTCCCGATCAACTTCACGCGGTTAGTGTATATCACCGCTGTAGCCTAAGGAATTCTTTCGTCGAATCCTCTTCAGTAGCTCACTCGGAAAGAATCCTCCTATCGCGTATCCTTTCGTTCACCGTGCTTCCGCTCTCTCATCTGTTTTTCGGAAATGCGAGAACCAAATTGCTCATCGAAATCACGGCACGCTTGCTTACTCCGCTCGATCTCGAAATCAAAATTCTTTCCACCTTGTGTGTTTTGGGCCGACTTTCAGTTGCGGACTTAGACGACAGCGGCGGTGAACTTCTCTGCGAGATTTTTTTGCAACGTTTCGCGCGTGAGTTCGCGCTCCCAGCGAGCGACTACGACCGCGGCAACGCCGTTTCCTATCATATTCACCACGGCGCGAAACATGCTGAGGAACCGATCAATGCCGAGGATGAGCGCCATGCCGCCAACCGGGATAGCGGGAACCACAGTGAGCGTGGCAACCAATGCGACGAAGGCTGCGCCCTGCACGCCGCTTGCGCCCTTGGAGGTGAGAATGGCGACCGCGAAGATGGTGAGCTGTTGGCCGATCGAGAGAGGGGTATTGGTGGCCTGAGCGATGAAAAGCGCGGCGAGGGTCATGTAGAGACTCGAACCGTCGGTATTGAAAGTGTAGCCGGTGGGAACGACGAGGCCGACGAGTGCTTTCGAGCAGCCAAGCCTTTCGAGTTTGGCCATCAGGGTGGGAAGGGCCGGCTCCGAAGAACTGGTAGCCAGAACGAGAAGTACTTCCTCTTTGATGTACACGACAAATTTGATGATGTTAAACCCAGCCAGCAGCGCAACTCCGCCGAGAATCACCAGCACGAAAAAAATGGAGGTGAGATAGAACGTGCCGATGAGCTTAGCCAGCGGGCCAAGCGCGGCGATACCGTACTTGCCGACAGTGAAGGCCATAGCGCCAAACGCACCGATAGGGGCGAGGCGCATAAGGATGTTCACAATTCCGAAGACGGTCTGCGTGAGCGAATCGATTACCATGATAAGGGGATTACCGCGGTCGCCAATCATGGCAAGTGCAAAGCCAAATAGGACGGCGATAAACACCACCTGCAAAATATCCCCCTTGGCAAAAGCATCCACGATGGTGTTGGGGATGATGTGCAACAGAAATTCCGGAAGGCTTTGCGCTTTGGCCTGGCCCGCATACTCGGCGACGGCCTTGGCGTCGAGACTGGCCGGATTTACGTTCAAGTCTCTGCCTGGACGTACGAGGTTGCCAACCATAAGTCCGATGAACAGCGCCACAGTGGAGACAACTTCGAAATACAACAGTGCCTTGCCGCCGACGCGGCCAACTTTTTTCATGTCCCGCATGCTGGCAATACCAGAGACTACGGTACAAAAGATGATCAGGGAAATGATCATCGTGATCAGGCGAATGAAACCGTCTCCGAGCGGCTTCATGGCGATGGCTTTGGCTGGATTTAGACAACCAAGCACGATGGCCAGCGCGATCGCGATTAAAACTTGCACCCAGAGATTCGTGTAGAAAGGTTTCGTGCCCGATTGAGGACTGGTCATGGAAGTTTTGGCGGCTGCGTCAAGTTGATGTATGTGCCCGACCACGTCGCATGCACGCCACTGTAATGCAGGTATTTCTTGGGCTAGCGAAGGCTCCAACTGCGTCGTGCGAGAATGATGCGGCTCGCGCTCCGTCCCCGGAGCGAGGATCGTTTGATCGAGTTAACTATTCGTCACAAATTATCTCATTACCTAGATCAAACACCTGAATACAGCATTAATTCTTCTTCATCTGACGGTTGTCTTGTTGACATCTGCGGTCGATGGCGATATTCATGCGCCAAATTCAAATAATAGATGGTCTCGAAGACTAATCGAAATATTTGGGTCACGATCGCCCCATCGACATCTAGGAGATGGTATGGACATAGGAAAACCCGTGCGGACCTTCGTACCATTGATGTTAGTAGTTTTTATTCTATCTGCCGTCGTCTCGATGCATTCACAAGTAACCGGAGCAACTCTCTCCGGTACTATCTCCGATCCGTCTGGGGGAGTAATACCCGGGGCGCAGATCTCCATCAGCAATACTGCCACCGGTATCAGCAAAGACTTTCAGGCGGATTCCGGCGGCTACTATACAGCTCCGAACCTGGCGCCTGGGACTTATCAGGTCAAGGTCACGGCTCAGGGCTTCAGCACGGCAGTTTCAACCGTCACCCTTGCCGTGGGGGCTCAACAGCAGCTCAACCTCCCGATGAAGGTCGGGGAAACATCGCAAACGGTGCAGGTAACCGGGTCTATGCAGCAGATTGAGCTCACGTCGTCAACCTTGACTGGACAGGTTGAATCTCAGACGATACTCGATTTGCCCCTGAACGGCCGCGACTGGACTTCGCTTGCTACTCTTCAACCTGGCGTCAACCTGATCGAAACCCAGGTGGACTATGCTCAGTCCGCGCGCGGCAATCGTGGCTTCGGAGCGGAACTCACCATCTCCGGGCAAAGGACAACAAACAACAACTACCGTCTGGACGCTATTAGCGTCAACGATTATGCCAACAGCGGTCCGGGCAACGTGATCGGCGCAGCTTTGGGTGTTGACGCCATTCAGGAGTTCTCCGTTCTGACCGGCGGTTTCTCTGCTGAATACGGGAAGGCCTCCGGCGGAGTCGTAAATGCGATCACCAAGTCGGGTACCAACTCCTTCCATGGCGACGTGTACGAATTCATACGGAACAGTGCACTGGACTCGAGAGATTACTTCTCCAGGAGCGGCAACACCCCGTTGGCGCAATTCAGGCGCAATCAGTTCGGCGCTGCGGCGGGTGGACCAATCATCAAGGACAAGACTTTCATCTTCGGAGATTATGAAGGATTCCGCCAAGCAAAGGGTATTACAACGACAATTACTGTCCCTTCTGACGAGGCGCGTGCCGGCAACCTGGAGAGCGGTCCCGTAACGGTAGACCCCGGCGCAGCGGCGGAGTTGGCCATGTTCCCTCATGCCACGCCCGGAACCTCCGATGGGGACAAAGGGAAATTCATCAACTCTGGCTTGCAAATTGTGCCCGAGAATTTCTATACCGCCCGTGTGGATCACAAACTTTCGACCAATGACAGCCTGTTCGGAACGTACCTGTTCGACGACACGGACTTCACGCAGCCAGACAGCTTTAACAACGTTCTCCTCAAGTCAAAAACAAGGCGCCAGACCGTTGTGGTCGGAGAGAGCCACACGTTCGGTCCCAGGCTCGTCAATGCCGCACGAGTGGGATACAGTCGCAGTCATGCACTCAACCTTGTACCCTTCGGGGCGATTAACCCCGCAGCGAAGGACTTGTCACTAGGCAGCACTACAGGACAGAACGCCCCTCTTGTGGCTATCAGTGGATTTACGAGAAATCAGGGAGGGGTCGGGGTGGCATCCAATTACGAGCACAACTTTAATAACTATCAGTTTGCCGACGATGCATTCTGGACCCATGGGACCCATACTCTGAAGGTCGGTACGGATATCGAGCGGATGCAATACAACTACATTGCCAGGGTGAACCCGGGCGGAAGGTGGAATTTCAAGAACCTGGAGGCTTTCCTCACTAACGACGCCAGGCATTTCGAGGCGGGCATACCCTCCACAATTACGCCGCGTGAATTGCGACAAACCCTGTTCGCAGGATATGTCCAAGACGACTGGCGATTTCGTCCCAATTTGACGTTAAACCTTGGCGTGCGCTACGAAATGGTTACAGTCCTCAAGGATGCGCAGGGCAAGATCACCAGCTTGTTGAATATTACCGACCCAGCGCCGCAATGCGGAGTCCAGTTTACGTCCCCGTTCGCTCCGGGGGGCATACAACCCCCGGGCTCTGTCTGCGGAAGCGTCGGCCCTTACTATCACAACCCTACACTGCGAAACTTCGAGCCTCGGATTGGATTTGCGTGGGACCCGTTCCACGATGGAAAAACCTCGGTCCGTGGCGGGTTTGGTATCTACGACGTGTTGCCGCTTCCCGGCTACTTCCTTGTGCTGCAAGCCCAGGCCGCACCGTTCATGATATTTAGCAGCGTAGATAGACCTGCATCTGGTCCCAACCCCTTGGCGGGAGAATTCCCCGCGGGAGGGCAGGATCTGCTGACGAACCCACCAGCGGGAGCCGAGCCAGCGAAGCTAAGCACCTCCACGGTTGAAGCAAACCCTCACAGAAATTACGTGCTGCAATGGAATCTCAACATGCAGCGTCAAATTAGCCAGGACCTGTCGGTTACACTCGGCTATATAGGCTCCCACGGGGTACATATGCTGATTCGCGGAGACGACGGCAACATGACCATTCCTACTCTCACGTCCGCGGGATACCTTTTCCCCTGTGGTCCCCCGACAAACGCTGACGGTTCTTGCACGCTCGGCAACTCCCCGGCCGGCACAGATGCCAATCCTGTCTCTGCGAAAGTGAACCAAGCCTTAGGGACTATTCGGTATCTCTATTGGGGAAGTGATTCCTTCTATCACGCCATGAACTTAAATGTTGATAAGAGAATGAGCCACGGACTGCAATTCCAAGTTGCGTACACTTGGTCAAAGTCGATTGACGACGACTCGGCAACAATCGCGGGAGATACGTTTTCCAATAGCCTCAATTCTTTGTACTGGTTCGCCCCGAAATCGCTTCGTGGCCTGTCTGACTTCAACGTCGGCCAGAACGCATCCGTTAATGTGCTCTGGGCTCCGCCCACTCCCCAATCTTTCAATGGGTTAGCAAAGGCGGTGGTGGGCGGATGGCAGCTGGGCGGCATCTTTAAAATCAATACTGGGATTCCGACGACTGTCATCATCAACGGAGACCCGGCGGGCTTGGGAAATGGCGGTGCAGACCAATTCGGCATTCCGAACCGCATTCCCGGCTGCGATCCTGTGAACCACAATTTTATAGGCGGTACGAGTCCTTCCTATATCAATATCAGTTGCTACACTCTGCCGACGGTACCAGCTTCATCGCCACTTGCCGCCCAGTGCAGCTCATTTGCAGATGCCGCAACCCCGCCGCCTAGTGGCCAGGTTTATTGCGCGAATCTCCTGGGCAATGCTGGCCGCAATACCGTCATTGGGCCCAAATTTGTAAATCTGGATTTCTCGGCGACCAAGAACTTCCCGATCCGCCGAATTTCGGAAACTTTCAACGTCCAGTTTCGGGCGGAGATCTTCAACATTTTAAATCACTCCAATTTTGTGCCTCCGGAACCACTCTTTGGTGCTTCGGTCTTTGACGACGCCGGAGCTGCTCTAAACAACGGATTTCTGGACAACCTGTCGACACAACCCCGAGACGTTCAGTTTGGATTGAAGATAATTTGGTAATGGCCAAAATTTGATTTTGCGCGGGCGATCTCCTCGTATATCTCCTTGAGAATAATTTGCGGCGTCGCAAACGTCGGTTGCACTGATCGAAGACGCGTCTTGCTTTTGAGCTGAAAGTCGAAATTCCAGATTTTGGGAGAGAACGAATGAAAAGATTTCTAGCTATTCTCGTGACGTTTTTCATCATCTTCGTTTCGCGAGCATCCTGCCAGAACGTGGCCAGCCAGCAACTGCCGATGATGCATATGGCAGGCATTCTGGGACTAGTTGAAACCATCCCCTTGCCGGGGGATGGCTATATGGACCATCTAACAGTCGACGTGCAAGGCCAGCGCTTGTTCATCTCTGGAGAAGCCGCAAAAAGTCTCATTACGGTGGACCTGGCCGCAGGCAAGGTGATTCACGAAACCAAGGCGCTTTCAGCTATGCCCAAAAAGGCGTTTTATGTGCTCGATAGCAACGAGATTTGGGTAACCCTGACGGATAGCAGTATGGTAGTAATAAGCGGAACTACTTACGAAGTAACTAAGACGGTGAAACTTTCCGGCTATGGTGATCCGAACCGAGGAGCGGATAACGCCGCCTTCGACCCTGCTACCCACTTAATTTACGCCGGTGTTGAAGTCTTTGAAAATTTTGGAGGCAGCGGCGAACATGGGTCCACGGATGCTTCCATCGATATAGTCGACACAACGACTGCAAAATTGGTGGGCAGCATTAAGCTGCCAGGTGGTGACCCTGCAGGTATTACCATCGACCCTGCAGGAAACAGGTTGTACGTCACGATGGGCGACATCATCGAAGGCGACAGTCATGTCGCGGTTGTTGATCTCAAAAAAAGTGCCGTAGTGTCGCAGTGGCCAATCACCGGTGGTCCGGTGCCCCATACTGCGGGATTGGATGTAGCCCACCATCGTTTATTTGTGGGCAGCCGAACGATAGCCCACACCGGCAATGTTGGTGGTGGGCACCAGCGTGAGCCGGGAAAGCTAGTTGTTATGGACACCGATACGGGTAAAGTCGTTCAAGTGCTGGACAGTGTAGGGGGCGCAGACGACCTGCAATATGACGCGTCCAGTGGGCGCATTTACTTCGTCGGGACGACGGGTACTGTTGCTGTTTTTAAGGAGATCGACCGCGATCACTTCCAGCTTCTGGGGAAGGTTCCGACCGGTGCAATAGCTAAGACCGGACTTTGGGTCCCTGAATTGAAGCGATTTTATTCAGCCGTTCCGCGACACTACGTACTCACTGCTCGCCATGGAACCGAGGATCTTTTAGCTGACCTGCTCAAGGAGTTAAACATCGCGCAAGGTGTGACCGCGAAAGACAAGAAGGCCGGATGGCAAACCTCGATGCTTTCCGACCTGGTTATCGAAGAAGCCCACTTGATGGTATTTGAGTATTTGCCGTAAGCGGCACCCGGAACATACCCGATACAAGAAATGAAGCTGGAAATGGATGTTACCCCGAACGCCAGAACCCTAAAATTTGTTCGACCTTCTCTGGTTCGTGGTCTTGGATCTAAGTGTTGTAGCAATTATGACGACGGTTATAAGGGCAGCGTACCGGACAATTTTAGAGTAAAGGGGTAGAGACCAGTGAGCGAAACCACCAAGGCCGAGTTAGGCCATCCACCAGTTGCAATAGCCAAGCTCGAAGCATTTATCTCGAGTGCACTGGTGTCTGTAGGAATTCCCACCGAGGATGCATCCCAAGTGGCCGCGCTGATGGCCGAGTCCGACGCGCGCGGCGGCGATGCGCATGGCATCTTCCGCTTGCAGCAGTACGTGACGCAAATCGAAACCGGCGGAATCAATTCGCGGCCCAATATTCGAGTAATAAACGATCGGCCTGGCACGGCGCTTCTAGACGGTGATTACGCACTGGGGCACCTTGTCATGAAGCGGGCTGCGGAACTCGCCATCGAGAAAGCTCGCCGTACCGGCGTCGGCTGGGTAGGGACGCGGCACGGCAATCATGCCGGCCCTGCACACTTATACGCGCGGATGCCCATGCAGAAAGACATGATTGGTTTGTATTTTTGCGTGGGCAACGCCAATCTTGTGCCGCCCTGGGGCGGTACAGAAGTTCTCCTCAGTACCAACCCGATCGCTATCGCCGTCCCTGGTTTGCGACATCCTGCGATCGTGCTTGACATGGCCACCACCAACACCGCTTTGGGTAAGATCAGGCTTAAGGCACAACGCAATGAACCGATTCCGGAAGGCTGGATGATCGACCGGCAAGGTAAGCCGTTGACCGATCCGAAGCGCGCGAGTGAAGGATTCCTCGTTCCCGTGGGAGGCCCAAAAGGATATGGACTTGCCCTCATGTTTGGATTGCTGGCCGGGACGCTGAACGGCGCCGCGTTTGGCCGGGACGTTGTGAACTACACGAAGGATTCCAAAACCCCCAGCAACACCGGGCAAGCCATACTGGCGCTGGATATCGCTGCCTTCGCGGATGTGCAGACGTTCAAGCAGAAAGTCGACGAAGTCTGGGAAATGATGAAGTCCTCCCCAACGCTGCCGGGGTTTGACGAGGTCCGTCTGCCTGGAGAGCGCTCAGGGCTGCTTTATGCGGAGAGAGTCACCAGTGGCGTTCCACTAGGTTCCGAACTTCGCAAGGTTCTGGATGAACTTGCGGATCGCTTAAAAATTCCACGAATAAGTTAGCAGGCACCGCAGCTAACGCTATTAATTTTCCAATTGTTTTTTCTTTCGAACTTGACCGCCGATGAGTGGTTCGAATTCTTGACCATAAAAAGATTAGGAGATCACTGACATGAACCAGGAAGTGCCCGGTGTTCGCGCCATCGATATTCACGCGCATTTTTTCCCGCAAACTTATCTCGATGTGCTGGCGCAAGAAGGGCCGCGCTTCAACGTGGAATATCGTGCGGCTGAAGAAGGTTTTTACATCAAGACTGAAGTGCGTTTCCAGGGACCGCTGCCCTACCGTATCGTGGACTTGAACATGCGTATCGCGGACATGGACGCACAGGGAACCGCTGTACAGGCGATGTCACTCACCGGCCCAATGGCGCATTGGGGCGATGAAGAGGTATCTCACAAACTGTCCCGTGCCTGGAACGATGGGGCCAGTGCCGCACATGTGCAGTATCCGACTCGCCTGTTCGGACTCCTGACGCTTCCAATGCTGTTCCCGGATCGTGCGATCGATGAACTGAATCGCGCCAGCAGATTGCCCGGAATAAAAGGCGTTTACATGGGCACGAACATCAACCAGCGCGATCTTGACGACCCTTTGTTTGAGCCAATTTTTGCCCACATCGAGGCCTTGGATCTTCCTGTTTTTCTCCATCCGCTGCAGGTCGTTGGCGGACCTCGTACCGCCTCGTTCAATCTCTCGAATATTCTGAGCTTCCCTTTCGACACCGCCATCGCCGCCTGTCACCTTATTTTCGGCGGTGTCCTGGACCGCCACCCTAAGCTCAAGTTCACGCTGCCGCATGGCGGCGGAGTGTTGCTGATGTTGATGGGACGCATTGACCATGGCGCGGCGGTCCGGCCGGAAATACAAAAACTGCGCTTGCCGCAGCCCCCAAGTAAGTATCTGCAGCGTTTCACGTTCGACACGGTGGTCCACTCGAAATCCGTGATGGAGTTCGTGATTAGCGAGGTGGGCGCCGAGCGGATTATGATTGGGAGCGATTACTGCCTCGATATGGGCTATGACCAACCGGTGCATGTTCTAGATGAAGTGAATATGACCAGCGCACAGCGGAAACTGATTCTAGGGGATAACGCCGCACGACTCCTCAAACTCTGACCACGCCGGGAACTTTGCTCGAGGTCAACTTACCAAATCAATTTCAGGGCAAACTGAATCTGACGAGAAGTTGTTTGCGTGGAGGTGATGAGCCCGGCACTCGAAATGGGGTTACCACTTTGATCGAAGACCGTCGAGTGATCCGTCGGCGAGGCGAAATTAGCTCGGTTTAGGACGTTGAAGAACTCCGCTCGGAACTGCGCGTTGAAACTTTCCGAGATGCGCCGGATGCGATTGTTCTTGAATACGGAAACGTCCAACTTGGACACCCCGGGACCGACCAGGGTGTTGCGACCCAGATCCCCCCATTTGTTGACTCCCGGGAAGGCCAAGCACTGCGTCTTCATGTAATGGTTGGGATTTCCCGGGTTAGTAAGCGTGTCGCAGCCCGGCCCCGCCAAGCGGTCCGGAAGCTGACTGGTCTCATCCAATTTCTGGCCCGCAGGATCACCGCCCAGTATAGGAGTGAACGGCTGGCCAGAACTCGCTTTGTACAGCCCTCCCAATTGCCAACCCTTGACAACCCAAGTCAAGACTCGCGAGTTTCGGTCCGCGCCCGGCAATTCCCAGGTAAAACTCAATACCAACGTTTGTGCAACGTTGAAGTCAGAAGGCCCGCGCGTAGTGCGCTGATCGAAGAAAAGCTGATTGAACAATCCATTGGGAAAGGCATCGTCCGCTGCCGTCGCGGATAACGTGTCGATACTTTTCCCCCACGTATATGCACCGTGCAACTCGATTCCATGGCTGACACGCTTGACCACATCAGCCTGCAGCGCGTCATAAAAGGAACTGGCTTGCCATAAGATCGAATTGATGCGGCCAAAATTCGGATTCAGTGTAGTGCTGGTCGCTGTCGGTGGAAACGCATAGCCTTCCGGAGTCAGCGTAGGAAGGACCATATCAATGTTGTCAACCCGGTATGGAAGGTGAACTCCGCGAGAGCCAACATACCCGATAGTCAGAGAAAGCGTCGGCATCAGCTCCCGTGCGATTCCCAAATTCCACTGCATGACATAATTACGTTTGGGATGGAATTCATAAAAGCTGCCAAGACCGAAATTCGATTGATTGCCGAATGCCTGAAAGGCACCGGTTGGGAACATCCCGGGCTGAAGTGTATTGGCGAAGACAGAATTAACAAACGGTTCAGCCAGTTGAAATGAAGATTCAAATTCGTAAGGTAGCGGCAGCACGTCGAAAATGCCGAATCCGCCACGCACCAGGGTATTCCCAGCTCGAGGATTCCAGGCAAAGCCGACGCGGGGCTCGAAATTCCGCAACGTAGGGTTTGAGAAAAACGGCGCGCCTAGGTGAGGCAAGGCATCGGTCACATTCCTCAGGTTCGAAATCCGGTTATGCGCCTCGGTCGGAACCGTGGCCATTTCATAGCGCAACCCAAGATTCACGGTGAGATTTTTTTGCAGGCGAACGTCATCCTGCAAGTAGGCGCCGAACAAGTTCTGACGCAATCCGATATCCGGCACAATAGGACTACCGGCTCCCTGGAATACCAGCGGCCGGTTGGTCAGAAAGTTCTGCAACGAATCGAAACGAAAACGTCCGTTTACGGCGGGAAGTGATAGCTGGTTGTCCTGCATGCGTTCAACTACCACACCGAACTTTATGCTGTGGATGCCACGGGTAAGAAAAACATCGTCACCGCCTTGAAAGGAATTCCAGGCAAGAGACTTCTCGGAGAGCAGCACGCCTCCGGCCGTGGGCGCACCGGAGAAATTGGTCAAACCCGGCACCCCTCGTATTTCACCGGCCAAACCTCCCGGCACAAATCCGAAAGAGGGATCAAGCATGTTCGGGTTCAAAATCTTGGTTAAGCCTCCAGTAATGCCAACGGAACGGCTGAAACCAAAGCGAGCGACATTGAGGAGGGTGGCGCTGAACAGGTGCTGCGCGTGAAGAGTCACGACTTGACGCCGCGAAACAGTATTGGAAAGCAACTCGTTGAAGCTGTCGGGTTGGACGGTCTCGGAATTGTCGCGCATGTACGTCCCGGACAGCGTGTCTTTATCGGTAAATTTCCGATCCACTCGGACAGTGAAATAGTTTTCATTCGTTATTTCCTGGCCGGCGAACGAAAAAATCCCGGTATCGCCATTTCCCAACAGCGGGCCGTTCGGCAGCGGATAGAAGGCATTCATGAAGCGAACTACATTAGGATCGACGGTGACCTTTCCGGTCGAGAGGTTACCAGCGCGCGCTGCTGCCGAGGGGACGGTGTCTACCGTGGTCACACCAAGTGACTGGCGAAGACCTTCGTAGTCTCCGAAAATGAACATGCGATCCTTCTGGATCGGTGCGCCCGCTGAAGCGCCAAACTGATTGCGCTTGAACGGGGGGATTCTGCCGTCAAAAACATTTCGCGCGTCCAGTGCGCTATTGCGAAAGAACTCATAGATATCCCCGTGAAACGATTTGGTGCCGGAACGAGTAACAGCGTTGATCACGCCTCCCGAAGTGCGTCCATATTCCGCGGGATAATTGCTCCCCAGCACAGAAACTTGCTCAACCGCGTCAATTCCAAGGTTGTCACCAAGTACGCTTCCCGGCGCTCCATTTGAATAATCGTTGATGCTGATCCCGTCCAGGCGATAGCTGTTTTGATCGGGTCGCGCGCCCGAGATGCTTATCGGCGCGCCGAATCCGCGTTCAGTATTTCCGCCCCCGCTGGAGCTCCCGGTTTGAACGCCGGTCACACCCGCTTGCAGAGTGGCAAGCTGCGTCCAATCGCGTCCGTTGAGCGGCGTATTCTCCACAACGGAGCTGTCCACGTTACCCGACGATTGATTTGCAGGCCCACCCGGCACCCTGGCGCGCACGGCAGTCTGCGATCGACCGGGTCGCATCCGAATATCGAGCACGCGCTCACTTCCTACGGCTACGGTGATGCCCGTCAAGACTTGGGTAACGAATCCAGAAGCGGAAACCGTCAATTCGTAGTTGCCAACAGCTAATGCAGGAAGACTGTAAGAGCCGGACGAATCGGTGCGAGCCGTTCTAACCTGGCCAGTGGTCACATCTTTTATCGAGATCTGAACTCCCGGTATTGCGGAACCCGTGTCTCCTCTGACGGTTCCAGTTATGTTGCCTCCGGGGACTTGCGCTAGGGTGACCGGTGGTATCACCCACATCAAGACTGCCAGCAAGTATCGCAATCCTCGTTGAATCCTGCCGGTTGGTCTCCGGTGCGCAAGCGCCTGCCAGGCTATGAACCGTGAATTCATTGTACCCACACCATCGGAAGAGACGAGCTGCGCTAAGCCCCTAAATTAATGCCGTTGCAGTAAGGGACGAAGCTCCCGAACGTTCTTGACGTTCTCAATATCAAGCAAGCGGTCGATCAGTTTCGTCGCGGTCGCTGCACCGAGGACCGGGGTCATCAATCCTCGCGCTTTTCCAACCACCTCATCTCGGGTCATCGGATTCTCGGGGGTGCCCCGCGCGTTCTCTACCCGCTCGCTGAGCCGAGTCCCATCGGCCAGCTCGACCTCGACTATTCCCACTCGAGTCGGCAAGAGTTTCTCAAGTTCTTCATCTCCAACAAGCTCAATCTTGGCACGTTCACGCAGAATCGCCGCGTCGTTCATGCGTGCTTTGTCGTGCGCCGCGTGGAATGACACTGTCTTGTCGATCATCATCACCGCAACCAAGTACTGAACATTGATGTCCGGCATTTCGCGGTTGTTCACCCGCTCGGCCTGACTCGTGGCTGAACGCACTACGGTACGTCGTACATCGTTTGCCTCGAATGGCCGCTTCTTTCTTAAGTTCACGATCGCGTCCAGTATCGACAGAATCGGCCCTCCCGTAGTCCAAGCCTTGATGCTCGTGAGCGACACTTCATAGCGCTTACCGAGATCTTCGATCAGCTTGGCAGGATCGGCTTTAGGCGCGTAGGACTTGACGAAATTTTGTGGACCGGACAAAACGTCGTTCACGCCAGTCCATCCCGATCGCACGACAAGCGCGGCGGTAACCCCGTTGCGTGCTCCCATTGCACCAAACAGAAAACCCTTTTCAATATGCTCAATATCGTCCCGCCACGTACCAATGCCAGCCCCGGCCTGTTGCGTCGCGTAGTCGAGCAACCAGCGCATCTGCTGCACATCTAGGCCAGCGACGCACCCACTGGCCGCCGACGCTCCCATCGTCCCCACGATGTTATGGGTTTCCGTTAGGACCCCTCCTTTTAGGGTTTTATATGCGCGCATCCCAATGTCGTAACCGAGTGTCACGGCGCGCAGAAAGTGCGTTCCGCTGATTTCAAACTGCTCTCCCATTGCCAGCGTTGCGGGCACGACTGCACAACCTGGATGTGCCCCGCCTGAGGTGTAATCGTCATCGCTTTCATCGGCATGAGCCAACTCTCCGTTCGCGAAAGCCGCGTCCATTGGTCCGCAGAGCGTCTTCGACGCGACAACCGTGGCGACCTTTTGCCCACCGCCATAGGTCCGGGCGAACTGGATCGCATCGCGTCCTGGCGGCAACTCCGATCCGGAGACCATGGCTGCCACCGTGTCCAGGATGTGATAGCTAGCGTCTTGGACAGCTTTTGCTGGCAATTCACTATTGGCGGCACCAGCCATATAAGTGCTCAGCTTAGCCATCACAGGGCTCACTTCTTGCGCTGCGGCTGCCCACCTGGCGAGCAATGCCGTAGCGGGAAAAATCCAGCCTGCGCGTTGCAACAAGCTGCGGCGTGTCAAAAGACCACCATTGCTCCCCGCAATTCGCCTCATGTTTTGCTCTCCATCCATTGTGGTATCGCCTCTTTTTATCCCTAGTCCGATAGCCTGAACTATTGGGAGACTGCCTCCGCGGCCCGTGCAGGGCTAAACTCATTTTCCAGCTTGGCAACTACAATCGTCGCGACTCCGTTCCCAATAACATTTGCCAGAGCTCGCGCCATCGATAGGAAAGTATCAACGGCAAACACCAGCGCAAGTCCTTCGAGCGGAAGAATTCCCGATGCACCCACCGTCGTTGCCAGAACTATAAAAGCAGCTCCGGTCACACCAGCCGCTCCCTTTGACGTCACTAGCATGATGGCCACCAGGGCTAAGAGGCGTGTGAAGCTCAGCTGCACGTGATACACCTGGGCAATAAAAACGGTGCTGATGGGCAACGACAAGGCTAAGCCCCCCAGATTGAAAGCATAGCCAGTTGGCAAGACCAGATCGACCACCGAGCGCGAAGCTCCAAAACGCTCAAGTTTTTGCATGAGCTGAGGCAGAACGCTCTCTGATGAAGAGGTACCGATCACCAGAAGAATTTCATCGCGAATGTATTTAATGAAGCGAATCAGGCTGAAACCAAAATAATGAGCTATAAGCCCCAAAACAACGAAAACGTAGAACGCTTCTGTCAGATACGTCACCAGGACAAGCTTGGACAACGCCAACAGGGCGCTGGTGCCGAACTTCCCGACCGTAAACGCCATCGCCCCGAATGCTCCAATCGGAGCGACGCGCATAATAATTTTGATCATCGCGAAAAATACATTCATCGCGCTGTCTAAGGCCCGAATAACGGGATGACCCCGGCTCCCCATCGCAATCAGGGCCATACCGACCAGCAACGCCACCACCACGACCTGCAGCAAATCACCCCTTACGAAAGCCCCCAAAAAGTTGTCAGGGATGGTTCCCATTACGAACTCCAGAAACGAAAACTCCTTCCCCTTATTGGCGTACGCTGAGTAGTCCCCCGAGGCGACTGTTGATTGGACAGCGTTGACGCCAACTCCAGGTTTGCAGATTGTGACCGACGCTAAACCGATAGCGAGTGCAAGTGTCGTCACCAATTCAAAATAGATAAGAGCCTTCAGACCAATTCGCCCGACCTTGCGAATGTCACCGATGTGCGCGACGCCGGTTGAAACGCAGAGAAATACAATGGGAGCAATAGCCATGCGGATCAGCTTGATAAACAGATCACCAAGCGGCTTCATTGCCAGAGCATGTTTGGGATCGAGTACACCAAGAACTATCGCCGCCGCGATAGCCAGGAAGACTTGAAGAGTAATATTGTTCCGTCGCCGAGGTTTGTCAGCAGGAACCGTTTCATGGGTGTCTGTTCCCAAGATTTTCCTCTCGATGGTGCAGCGTCTAGCTATCCGAAAGTGTCTTTAATAGCTGGAACAGCTCTTTTTTTGCTTCGAATCCGATCCCCGGAATGTCAGGCAGCGAAATGTAACTCTTTTCAACGGGCGTGTTATCGGCGAACCCACCGAATGGTTGAAAGATGCCCGGATACGATTCGTTACCGCCCAGCCCCAAGCCGGCGGCTATATGTAGCGATAATTGATGGCCGCCATGGGGGATGCAGCGACGCGCCGACCATCCGTAGGCTTTCAACATGTCCAGAATCCGCAGGTATTCGACCAAGCCGTAGCTGAGGGCACAATCGAACTGCAGAACGTCGCGATCGCTGCGCATCCCCGCATAGCGGATCAAATTGCGTGCGTCCTGAACGGAAAAAAGATTCTCACCCGTCGCCATGGGACCTTGGTAGTGGTCGGCAAGCTTGGCCTGCAATTCATAATCGAGCGGATCGCCGGCTTCCTCGTACCACCGCAGCCCGTATGGCTCAAGGACGCGCGCGTAAGCAATGGCCGTCTGCAAGTCGAAACGCCCATTCGCGTCCACCGCCAACTGATCGCCACTCTTTAAGATTTTCAGTACGGCTTCGATACGACTTGTATCTTCTGCTAGTGAAGCTCCACCGATCTTGATCTTCACTACGGAATAACCCAGGTCGAGATAGCCTTGCATCTCCTGTTGCAAGCCGGACAGGCCTTTCTCGGGGTAATAGTAGCCGCCGGCCGCATAGACGAAAACTTTTGCGT
>Ga0193709_1000200_pt1 | contig 24538 bp, 24 predicted proteins | sample H3c2metaG_FD_160571 | JGI IMG/M metagenome (GOLD analysis project Ga0193709, IMG submission 160571) | Soil microbial communities from a riparian zone of the East river system, Colorado, United States - H3c2 | ecosystem: Environmental > Terrestrial > Soil > Riparian zone | place: USA: East River...
TGCTGAGAGCTCGGGTGGTAATCTACGCCTATAATCATCATGTTCGGCTCCTTTCTCCCGAGCCTGCGGTCGTCGAACAACCACAGTCTACTCGGGTCAAGGAGCCGACATTGTTATGCAATCATTTGTACAGCACCACCGCAGCAATCGCGCGATTCGCCTCTCTCAGCGCCGTCCATCTGTTCCGGCTGGCCGCGAACGCTTGCGAGCCGGTCAGCACAAACGCGGCATCCAGTCCTGCCACCGTTCGGATTTCTTTGAACCGGTCTTGCCCTATCCACTTTCCCCGCAATTGTTCCTGAATTTTTCGCGCGTCCGCAATCCCGATGTCCCATTCGTGCGTCATTCGCAATCTCATTTGCCAGTCGTGCCTCGCCTCGTCGTATAATGCCGTCTTGCATCATCCGGGTTTGTTTTACAACCCCGACTAAAAATGACCCAACACGCTCCCATTGAAATTAACGTCAGCGAACAGAACGGCGTCCGCATTTTTGACCTCCACGGTCGCCTGACCATTGGCGATTCGAGCGACCAGCTCACTACCGCACTCACTTCCGTTCTCCAGGAGGGAGCGCGTAAAGTCATCATCGATCTGAACGGCGTACCGCAAATTGACAGCTCTGGCATCTCTACGCTCGTGCGCATGTCCGTTTCCCTGGGCCGCGAAGGCGGCATGCTCCATCTCATCTGTAAACCCGGCCGCGTACTCGACGCTCTCACCGTTACCCGCCTGGTCGAAGCCATTCCCACCTTCGACACCCTCGCCAAAGCGTCCAAATTCAGCTAACCGGCGTCCAACGCCCGCCTTTCACATCGTTATCGGTTGTGCTACGTCCATCGTATGCGATATCGAGCGAAATCCTCTTTTCTTGCCTCTTTTACTTTCGCCATAGTCTTACCCTGTCTCCCAGCCAACTCACATTCCCAAATGCTTGACGCCATGCTAGCCAACGCCGACAAAGCACGCATCGATTTAACGGCGTTGCACGTGGCAGAAATCGATTCAAGAAGTGAAACTCGCTGAGACGGGCCAAAGGTTCTCGTCCGCGTCGACCTGACGATCCATCTTGCAGGATTTGGTCCGGCAGCTCGCAAGTCCGAAATCTTCGAACCAATCGTCGAAATTGCTCATTTTCTTAAAACCGAGCAATTGGGTTGAACTCCTCGCGAAGCCGGCTCCAAATTTCACCCGCAATTTCGACGCAATTCACAACGAGCCCGGCGTCCTTAGCTATAACCACCCGGGCGTAAGCCGGCCCGGTTGCATCCCCTGTCCGGATCCGCAGTATTCCGATGCTGCACGCAAAGCCAAGATCCAAGGAAAAGCAGTCCTGTCTGTCGCGGTGACGACCGAAGGGCGAGCGACTTCAATATACGTATTAAAGGGGGCGCCGATGGATCTTACGGCGCAGGCCATCAGCGCGGTCAAGTCGTGGGAATTTAGGCCCGCGCAAAAAGACGGTAAGCCAGTTTCAGTTCGTGTTCCGATAGAAATGACGTTTCGGCTTTTCTAGGCGTTCTCGGACGTCGCCTTTACTACCCGCTCTTCTTCAGCTCCGCCAGCACCAACTTCGCCACTTCCTTCAAAGTCTCAAACACGCCTGCTCCGGTAATCGCCACGCCTTCCAGCACCGGTTCGCCTTTTTTCTGCAAATGCTTCGTCAATACATCCACAGGCAGCGCATTCGGCAAGTCCCGCTTATTCAATTGCAACACGTACGGAATCGTGTCGAACTTCAGGTTGTGCTCTTTCAAATGTTCATGCAGGTTTTCCTGCGTCTCGAAATTCGCGTCTAGCCGCTCTTCCTGCGAATCCGCCACGAACACCACACCGTCCGCGCCCTTCAAAATCAGCTTGCGGCTGGCCTCATAAAACACCTGTCCAGGCACCGTATATAAATGGAAGCGCGTTTTGAATCCGCGCACCGTTCCCAAATCCAGCGGCAAAAAGTCGAAGAATAGCGTGCGGTCCGTCTCCGTCGCCAGCGACACCATTTTCCCTTTTTGATTCTGGCCCGTGTGGTCGTAGATCCACTGCAGGTTTGCGGTCTTTCCGCCCAGACCTGGACCGTAGTACACCAGCTTGCAGTTAATTTCGCGCGCAGGAAAATTGATGAAAGGCACTTTGTCTTAACCCGTTTTAGTTGCAAAACTTATAGCACACGCCTCAAGCCATAACCAAATCTAGAGCGTCAACCGAACTCGTCCATCGTTCCGAGGGCGCCGCACCCGAGGAATCTCGCTTCGTCTTTTCCCGCAGGGACACGGCACGCCGTGCCCGTTTTTCTTTCCGGTCTCGTCCTGTGCGATCACAAGTTCGCGCCGCTCCCATAACAAAGCCCATTGCTTGCACCGCCCTTCCAGTCTCCGCGACAACCTCATCCACGCCCAGCCTATTTTTCGCTGTTGCTCCCGTCTGGTAACGACCGACCCAGCGTCGGTATGTCCTTCTCCGTGCTCGAGCCGCGATCATTCCCGGCAGCCGTCCTATCGGCGCTTGGAGATTATACGAAATGTATATTCGCGGGACTTCCAGTACCACCCTGTCGCATCAACTTAAATCATTTCTTTTGATATACTTGCAGACACTTGGGTTTGCCAAAGTTCATAACTCTAGCGTTCTCGACCACTTGCGCTCACTTGAGGGCAAAACAGCGGGGGTGGCATACCGTCGGGCCTTCGTCCTTCCCCCCTCCTCCGCGCACAGCTACACTTCTCCATGCGTTGACGCCTCGCAACTCCTCTGCTAGAGTGCCTCGCATGGTTAAGGCGAAAAAGTCCTCGTCAAGCTCCTCCACTCGCGGCAAAGTTTCTTCCAAGTCGCAGAAAAGAAAGCCATTAGCCCCAGCCCACCCCCCGCAACGCGGCGGAGTCGAAATGGTTGATCCACGCGTTCAGGCACAGATGAAGATTTACGATGAGGCGCTCGGCCTCTTCCATCAGCAGAAATTTCAACGGGCCAAACAGGAATTGGAAAAAGTGATCGAAGGCCCCAGCAAGGAACTCGCCGACCGCGCCCGCATGCACGTCAAGATCGCGGAACAGCGCATGAAGCCTTCGCAGGAACAGAATCCGCGCACCTTCGAAGAACATTACCAGCGCGGCGTAGCCATGATGAACCTGGGACGCTGGGATGACGCCCGCGAAAGTCTCGACAAGGCTCGCAAGCTGGCGCCGAAAGCCGATCACATTGTGTACGCGCTCGCCGCGCTCGATTGTCTTACTGGGGAAGCCGATGCCGCGCTTGCCAATTTGAAAATCGCTATCGAACTGCGTGGCGCCAACCGCTACCACGCGCGCAACGACGAGGATTTTGCTTTCCTCCAGGAAGACCCGCGCTTCACCGAATTGCTCTATCCGGAGAAGGACGGAGGCTACTAGCGTTGTATCGTACCGCGATGTATTCGACGCGCGTTTTTTTCAATTTCCTCTCGGCAACCTTCGTTCGGGTTTCTTCTTCCTACTAACGTGAAGTCAGTCGTGCACTTTCTGGCGTTCTCGTGAAAAAACAAACCCGCCGATCTTTTCCGTCAGTGCACGGGATCCGGGTGGTGGCTCTCGGCGGTGGTACCGGCCTTTCCGCGCTGCTGCGCGGTTTGAAACAACATGTCGTGCCGCGTCATGATCCTTATCCCACGGCGCGCCGTCCAATTGTCGATCTTGCCGCCATCGTCACCGTCACCGATGACGGTGGCAGCTCCGGACGCCTGCGCCGCGAAAATCGCGTTCTTCCTCCCGGTGATATTCGCAACTGCATGGTAGCGCTCTCCAAAGACGAAGCGCTGCTCAGCCGACTGTTTCAGTATCGCTTCAGCGCCGGCCGCGGCCTCGCTGGTCATAATTTCGGCAATCTGTTTCTCGCCGCGCTCACTCACATCACCGGAGATTTTGCCGAAGCCGTTCGCGTATCGAGCCGCGTGCTGGCGATTCGCGGCCGCATTTTTCCTTCCACGGTTTCCAACGTCACGCTCGAAGCAATTCTGGAAAACGGCCAGCGCGTTCACGGCGAAACGCGCATCACTGCCAGCAGATCGCCGATTCGCAAGTTGATGTTAGTGCCGCGCAATGTGCGGCCGCTTCCCGAGGCAATCGAAGCCATTCGCGACGCCGATCTGATTCTGATCGGCCCCGGCTCGCTCTACACCAGTATTCTTCCCAATCTTCTGATTCCAGATGTTTCCCAGGCCATTGCGCGTTCGCGCGCGCCTCGCGTTTACATCGCGAACTTGATGACCCAACCCGGCGAAACCACGGACTATTCCGTCGCGCAACATCTGCGCGCAATCCTAAGTCACGTGAAGCCGCGCATCGTCGATTATGTGGTCGCCAATCGGCAAAAAGTTTCGCCGGCCGTTGCGCGCCGCTACCGCCGGCAAGGCGCATCGCAAGTGACCATAGAGGCCGCAGGACTGCGCAAATCTGGCGTGCAGTTGCTCCTGGGGAATTTGCTCGAAGAACATGACAAGATTCGCCACGATTCTGCGCGCCTCGCACGGCTGCTCCTTGACGAATTTCTTCCGCGGAGTGCCAGGACCTAGAGCCTGGCCATTGGCATAAATGTTTCCGCTAACTCTTGCATGGAGACAAATCGGTTTTCATGCGCGGAAGGTCATTAAATCTTTGGTAATTCCTATCGCGAGGGGGAAAAGTATGTCCACATTTGGCTTGATCGAATACCAAGACGCAAGTCCGGAAGTGCGCGCGGTTTACGACGACATCATGGCAACGCGCAAAACCGACTGGATTAACAATTTTTGGAAAGCGATAGCGCACGATCTGGCGCTCTTGCGGCGCACCTGGCAGGACATCAAAGAAGTTATGGCGCCTGGCGCGCTGGACCCGCTGACCAAGGAGTTGATCTACGTGGCCGTGAGCGTAACCAACAGCTGCCACTACTGCATTGCCTCTCACACTTCGTCGGCCGTGAAGAAAGGAATGACACCGGCGATGTTCAAAGAGTTGCAAGCGGTGATTGGCATGGCCAACGAAACGAATAAACTGGTGACGGGCTACCAGGTGGCGATCGACGAACAATTCAAACTGCCGTTTGGCCCAGCTCAGTAATGGTTGATCGCCAATCGAAGAGAGGTTCCTCGCCGCGCCTGCCTGCGGCGGGCAGGCGCGGAATGACGGGATTTCTCGGATTGCGCCAAGCGATTCGCTAGCGCACTCGCAAAATCATGTGATCCTCGTCGACGTACGCCGAACCGATTTTCAAAGAGTCGGGTTCCGTACCGAACGTTTCAAATCCGAAAGACCGGTACAGTTTTTTCGCAGCGATCTGAGTGGTGGCAACCGACAACAGGATTTGTTGCAACGAAGGATCTTGCCGGGCATTTCCCAGAAGAGCCGCAAGCAAAGCTTTTCCGACGCCCTTTCCTCTTTGCCCGGCGGACACATAAACCGCATAGATGCGCCCCTTATGTTTTTCCTTCAATCCAGTCTCGCGCATAAAAGTTACGGTTCCGACGAGCTTGCCGTCTTCAAACGCCCCAAGATTGCAATTGCCTGGAGCTACCTCGCGAAAGCGCCGAGCGATCGTTTCTACCGGGGTGGCGCGGTGTTCTTCAGCGGCCTTGGCGAAGGCGAACGGCTCGGCCTCCAGCGCCTCCAACCGGATGTGCCACCACGCGGCAGCATCGCCTTCGACCAATGATCGAATCTCCATGGCTCCGATTCTAGTCGGGAACTTCCTCTCCGGCAAAAAAACGAGTTTTCTCAACGGTATAAGGCAAGCCTCGTCGATGCAAAATCGCATCGACGGCCTGTCCATCGGGACAGGTGTTTCACTCGTAGTACGCGCGTACTATCGCAGCCCTCCTTGCGCCAAGCCAATCTCTAAAGGCTAGGCGGCGTGGAGTTTCCTCCCGGGGGCCGCCTGGCAAATTCGTAAGGGCAAGCAGGTACGCATGGCTCCGATCACAAACGAACTAGAAACACTGTTATCGACACAGCAGAACGGCGGATCAGCGCCTCCTGCGGGAGCAAAACCGCAGCCGGCTGCGGCGGAAATTCCGGTAACGGTGAACGGCGCACGCGCCGTGGCAGGTAGCGACAAACGCGAGCCATTTTCCGAAAACACCCAGACGGTGCTGGTTTTTTTGAGTGGCGCAGTGATTCGCCTTTCGTCTCCAGTGTCCCCTGGACAACTGCTCTTTCTGACCAACGGAACCACGAAAAAAGAAGTTGTTTGTCAGGTAACGAAATCCAAAACCTATTCCAGTGCCAGCGGGTACGTCGAATTGGAATTCACGGAAGCATCGCCCGGATTTTGGGGCCTGCGATTTCCCTCCAGCGGAGCTGCCGCAAGTCTCTCCAGTGCCATAAGACCTGCCGCGCCGATTCCAACAACAGCCAAGCGGGTAGAAGAAAAAGCAGCGGAAACAAAAACGCAGACACTACCCGCAGCCGGCGTAGCAAGCGCGATCCCTTCAAATGACACAAAGACCGTGCCGCTTCAAGCCGCCCATCTCACGCAACCAGCGCCTGCCATCCCTGCAGACAAGCTGCAGGAATCCAAACCTGTCCATGAACAGAACATTCCAGCCGCGCTGAAGATTCCTACCTTGTCGGAATTTCTGACCCATGCAGGTTCGGGTCCTGAACTGAAAGGCCCTGAAAAAGCCAAGCCGGGAGCCGCGGAACGAAACGCCGCGGAAGATATCAAGAATTTACAGAAAGCGCTGCGGAAGCAGGACGAGGCTGCGAAGGCAACCGTGGAAGCGACAGCGCTTACCGAACTGAGGAAGTCCGCGAGCGAACCAGAAAAGAAAGCATCGCTGACCAACTTACTTGTCCCCGCGGCAGCAAGAGAAAATCCCGCGCCAGGCTCATGCTCGTTCGATTTCGGCGGCGATGAAGTAAAGATTCCGGAGTGGCTTGCGCCATTAGCCCGGAATTCCTCGATCATTTCCACAGCACCGGAAACAAAAGCGCCGGCAGCTCCCGAAATGGATGTGAAGCCTTTTGAGACCAACCCAACGCTTGCGGAATCCGCCGAGCCTTCATCCGCCAGTTCCGATTCGAATGACCACCACGACCGCACATTGCATTCAGAAGAAGCTGCCGCAGAAAATTCAGAAAATCAGCAAGCATTGTTCACCCTGTCCGGAGATGGGCCCTCGCCCAATTTCGGCTCATCCCTGGCGCTCGATGAAAAATCCGGCGAAGGCGCTTCGAAAGGATTGGCCGCGGGATTGAAATTCGGATTGTTGGCGGCGACTGTGCTGCTGGCCGCCGGTGGCGGATGGTATTGGTATTCGAATCAGGTGAGAGAGGTTTCGGCGAGCGGCGCAGTGACGACGGCAAATCAGGTTGCCGTACCGGCTGCCGCTGCCACCTCGGCAAGCGAAGCGCTGGATGCAACAGCGAAAGCGAAATCCGGTTCGCCAGCTTCGACGCCCGGGATGGAAACAAATCGCAATCTAGTGAATTCCAAAAATCTTCGTTCTGAAAACAAGGAATCGGAGAGTCCGGCAGCAGCATTCTCCAAAGCGGCAGCAAATGAACGCAATTTAGAACCACCCTCATTGCCGCCAGCAAAGTCCAGCGCGGAACCGGCGAAGAAACCGTCTTGGGGCAACGTGCATTTGGGTGCGCCCGTGCGGGGCCGGAGTGCGGGATCAGAGAGCGCTGCGGTTGCGGCACCGGCATTAAATATCGATGCAGTTCCAGCCAGCGACATTTCGAACGCAAATCTACTGCCCAGCAACGCCAAACAGCCTACCGCTCCGGCCGTCCCTTTGCAGGTCGGCGGCGACGTGAAGACAGCCGCGTTGTTATCTTCCGTTGCGCCAATATATCCACAGATGGCGCGAAATCAGCGGGTTAGCGGAGATGTGAAAATTGACGCTCTCATCGGCGCCGACGGTCGCGTTTCCACTACAAAAGTGATTTCCGGCCCGGCGCTGCTGCATCAGGCGGCCGTAGATGCCTTGCGGCAATGGAAATACAGGGCCGCAACGCTGAATGGCCAGCAGGTACCAATGCATTTGACCGTGACGGTGCAATTCAGGCTGCAGCAGTAATAGCGCTTATTAAGAGCGCGAGAGTAGAAGAACGCGAACGAGGCTTCCGCTTCAGAAACTCTTACATCGTCAATACGACCCGGAATTGCGTGTGCCCGCTCAGCATGCGGGCATACGCCTCGGCAGCTTTTTCCAACGGAAATCTCTCAATCATCGCGCGCACGCCGGTAAGCGCTGCGAATCGCAAGGTGTCCTCGGAATCGCTGGGAGTTCCGGAAGCCCAGCCCTGCACACGCTTGCGGCCGTTGATAAGGGCGGCACCGGGAATTTCCAGGGGCGCCATATCCGCGCCGACCACCAGCAGTGAACCGTTGCGGCCGAGTCCGTGAAATATTTCAGACATGGACTTGGAACTGGGAGCGGTGGCGAGAATGACGCTTGCGCCGCCCAATTTTTTCAACTGTTCTGCGGCGCTGCCAGCACTACTGTCAATATAATGGTGCGCACCAAGTTTTTTTGCGAGTGCCGCGTTTTCCGGGCCGCGTCCGATGGCGGCCACTCGGTAACCAAATTTATTCGCGAACTGAATGCCCAGGTGGCCAAGTCCACCGATACCCTGAACCGCGACGAGATCGCCGGGCCCAGCGCCGCTGTGACGAAGGGCATTAAATGTCGTAATCCCCGCGCATAGAAGCGGCGCGGCTTCGGCGGGCTCCAATTCATCGGGAATGCGCGCGACGGCTTCAATCGGAGCGACCATATATTGTTCATAGCCGCCGTCGTAAGTTATGCCGGTGATTTTGCTGCTCTCGCAGTTGACGAAATCGCCCGCGCGACAGGCGGGACACGTGTTGTCCTGGCCGCCGTGCCAGCCTACTCCCGCGCGGTCGCCCTTTTTCCAGGTGCTGACGCCCGAGCCGACTTCGTCGATGACTCCGGCAACTTCGTGACCTGGGACGCGCGGAAACTGCAAACCCGGCCATAATCCTTCCTTGGTATAGAGGTCGCTATGGCAAACGCCGCAGGCCTGTACCCTGATGCGAACCTGGCCTGGCCCCGGCGACGGAATTTCCCGTTCGACAATTTCAAAGTCACCTTTGGCTTTGGAAACTTGCGCCACTTTCATCTTTGCCATTTTGTATTTGCCTCTCGTGCCAGGCGGATGTGCGTTGGTTTGATGCGAAACGATTTCACATGGATACAGGTCTTCGTGGCATTGCACGTTCTGGAACCCATTTGCAGCCTCGCGGCTTGCGGGCAAGCGGAAAGGATTCGTATACTGGCGGCCCGGCCTTGTGGCGCGGTTGCGGGTGGGTAGCCCGCTAATCTTTTGCGTGTCGCACGCCAATCGAAGAAAAAAGCAGCAACCGTAATTGTGTCTTGGTGTGAAAAACGGTAAAGCGTAGCCGTGTTTTGTGTATGAATAAAGGAGCGTTTGGGATGTCGCAAGGGACTGCACCGGAAGAAATGAATGTGTACCAGAACGCGGAGGCGCGTTTTGAAGAAGCGGCGAAAAAGTTGGGTCTCGAGCAGGGAATTTATAAGTACCTGAAATATCCCGATAAAGAAGTGACCATGTACATTCCGGTGGGAATGGACAACGGGACGCTGGAAGTGTTCACCGGATATCGGGTGCTGCACTCGACCGTGCGCGGCCCCGGTAAGGGCGGAATCCGTTTTGCGCCGGACGTTAGTCTGGATGAAGTGCGAGCTCTGGCCGCGTGGATGACCTGGAAATGCGCGCTGGTGGATATTCCATTTGGCGGTGCGAAGGGCGGCGTCATTTGCGATCCGAACAAGATGTCGCGCGGGGAACAGGAGCGGCTAACGCGCCGGTACACGGCGGAGCTTTCCAGTTGGCTGGGACCGGAACGCGATGTGCCTGCGCCGGATGTCGGCACCAACGAGCAGACCATGGCGTGGGTGATGGATACATATTCGATGCACGTCGGGCAGGCGACGACGGCGGTCGTTACTGGAAAGCCGATTGAACTTGGCGGCTCACGCGGGCGTAAAGAAGCCACTGGCCGCGGCGTGATGATCTGCGTGGACCAAGCGGTGGAAAAGCTGGGCATGAAGAAAGCAGACTGCCGCACCGTCATTCAGGGATTTGGGAATGTCGGTTCGATGGCAGCGGACTTGATGAGCAAGGCTGGATACAGGATAGTCGGTCTCGCCGACATCGGCGGCGGGCTATACAACGAAAACGGTTTTGATATTCCCAAGGTGATCGATTGGGTGACCACTCAGAAAAAACCGCTACAGGATTTTCCAGGCGGCGGCGCCAAGATGACTTCCAGAGATGTGCTCTTCCAGCCGTGCGAAGTGTTGATTCCCGCGGCCATCGAAAACCAGATCACCGAGAAAAATGCCGCCAAGGTTCAGGCTAAGATTCTGTGCGAAGGCGCTAACGGACCCACCACCTGGCAGGCCGATGCCATTCTGGACGGCAAAGGCGTGTTCACTGTGCCGGACATTTTGGGCAACGCTGGCGGCGTGACCGTGAGCTACTTCGAATGGGTACAGGACCGGCAGGGGTTCTTCTGGCGCGAAAGCGAGGTCAACGAACGCCTGATGGATATTATGGTGAATGCCTTCGATGTCGTGGTTAAGTATGCGGAGACGCATAAGGTCAATAACCGCATTGCCTCGTATATGGTGGCAATTGACAGAGTGGCGAAAGCGCTGAAATTGCGGGGAATCTACGCTTAGGGGCGGGAAAAAGCGGTGGCCTGGCAGAAGCAGAGAGAGCGGTTCCTGGCTGCGCCTGCCCGAGGCAGGCAGGCTCGGAATGACGGTATCGGGCCCTGGGTACGGTCGCACCCGTCCGCTATGGGCCAGGAATTCGGTACCCTGGAGAAATAATTTAGTTGCAAAATTACTCGCACGGTAGATAATGCCGCGCGAGGAAGGAGTCCGCACCGTGCGCCCGGACTCAGGCTTGGCTGGAAATCACAAAAACGAAAAGCAACACCGGCGCGAGCTTTGCCTGGTGGGCCGCTGGATGTACGAGCGCGGCCACATCGTCGCGTGTGAGGGCAATGTATCGGTGCGCCTCGACGACGGTCGCATCCTGACCACTCCGACCTGCATGAACAAAGGGATGCTCGAACCCGATGATCTGGTGGTCGTGGATTTGGAGGGCCGCCATCTGGAAGGCGTGCGAAAAGCGTCGTCTGAAGTGCTGATGCACCTGCTGTTTTACCGGATGCGTCGGGACGTGCACGCGATTTGTCACGCCCATCCGCCTACCGCGACGGGATTTGCAGCCGCCGGCCGTGCGCTCGATCAGGCATTGCTGCCGGAAGTCGTGATCGGGCTTGGCAAAGTGCCGCTGGTGCGTTACGCGACGCCGGGAACCCCGGAGCTAAGCGCCGCGATTGAACCCTACGTTCAGAATTATGATGCGTTGCTGCTGGCGAATCACGGCGCAGTCACCTGCGGTCCGGACTTGCTCACCGCTTTTTATCGCATGGAGACAATCGAGCACACCGCGAAAATTACGTTGGCCGCGGAAAAGGCTGGCACGCCAAAACTTTTCTCCAGCCGGGAAGTAGCGAAACTGATGGCGGCTCGTACGCGCTACGGTGTAGTGTCCCCGCCAGGCGGTGCGGCCGATCTGCCGGTCACCAGCGATGAAGAGGACAGCGTGACCGACCAAATTACTCTGAAGCGCGACGAACTGGATGCGCTGATTGAAGATGCGGTTCGCAAAGACCGCGCGCGCCGCTAACAAGCCTCAGAATTTATTTCGAAATATCGTTCCTGTTGGCCGGAGAGAATCGAATGGATTCAGTAGTTGAGCTTTTTGAAGCGATTCGAACTGGCGATGCGGAGAAGGTACGCTCGCTGTGCGCTGCAAACGCGGCGCTCGTAAACGCCCGAAACGCGCGAGGGCAGTCTGCCGTGCTTATGGCTTGTTACACCGGACGAAAAGAGATTCGCGACGTGCTGGTCGAAAACGGAGCGATGCTGGAGTTGCACGAAGCCGCTGCCGCTGGCAACTTGGCGCGCGTGAAAGAAACGGTAGGAGCGAATCCCGAACTGGCGAAAAGTTATTCGCCGGACGGATTTCCGGCGTTGGCATTGGCGGCGGCTTTTGGTCACGAAGAGGTCGCGCAGTATTTGCGCGGCAAAGGCGCGGAGATTAACGCCGTCGCGACAAATGGAACGGCATACACGGCGTTAACCGGGGCGGTCGCGAGCGGACATGCTGCTATCGTTAAATGGCTCGTGCAAAATGACGCGGACGTGAACTACCGTTACGCCAAAGGTCATTCGCCATTGCTGGAGGCTGCTGCCAACGGCCGTCTCGACATTGTCAAAATACTTGTCGCGCACGGAGCGGACCCTCATGCGCGCACCGACGACGGCAAGACCGCCCTGGCTTTTGCGCAAGAACGCGGGCACAACGAAGTCGCCAAGTATTTACAGGAACTTGGATTGACCCCGTAACCGTATTCGCGGGTAACGTTGGCGCGCGGTTTTTTTTCCACGCCCATGGCCTTTCCGGTGCAAATTCGTTTCTTCTGATTGAAACTCCATCCTCATGCCCATGCTTTCGAAGTCCGCTCGGTCAAGAAAACCTGCATCCATATCGTCCATCCCGATGGCCGCCTGATTCCCTTGGATACCTACGGTCTTTTTTACCGCGACCAATTGGAACAAACGCGTTTAGCGCCGCTGCGCGCTTACTCTATGCCTGTGAACCTGACCACCATCAGCAACCCGGCATAACAAGCTAAGAATCCTGTCCGTTTCCGCCGCTGAGCAAGCGATAAATGGCTCGCGCATTCTGCGCCAGCGCTGCCGGATCATCTTCCTTTGGAAATACCGCATCCGCGCCGTTCGCCAATGCCTTCTTCTCGGTATCCAAACTTACTTCTTCAGCTACCACCAGCAGAGGAAGACCGGGAATCCGCCGCTTGAACGCGTTGGCCACCACAAGATTATCGATACTGCGCATTTCCAGAATGGCTATATCAGGGCGCAGTGCAACGGCCTCGCGCACCGCTTCGTCACCCAGTTCAACTATCCCGCATACCTGGAAATCAGGTTGTTCGTTTAAGTATTCAAATAGCCGTTGGCCGAACACGGCATCGTCGAAAGCAACAAATACGCGAATCAAGGGGCTCCTCCTCTAAACCGACCATGGGGACGGACCCCGGCGCGGACCGGAAAGCGGTGAGCAAAAGGGACAGCGCGATGACCATTCGCTACCGCGCCCCGGGGTATTGGTCAATTAATTAATTACTAAATCTTGGATATCCGATTATTATCTTGCGTGCGAAGATCAAGCACCCGACAGCACAGCAGGTTCTTGCAAGTGATGAAGCTTTCCGTGGCCTCGCTTGCAAACTAGGACCTATGCTTATCCTGCTAAGAAGCGTGCATCAATACCGCAGGTCAACTAGTGGGTGATACGTAGTGGTTTGAGTCGCGGAATTCAGTCGAAGCAGCCTTACGAGGAACGGTCTTCGTGCGGACTTGACGGATGGTCGAGACCCAGCTCCTGGTGCAGGCCTTGCCGAATCGCATAGTGAATCAAGTCAGCCAGAGAATGAAGGTCCAGCTTTAGCATGATTTTGGCACGGTGAGTTTCAACCGTCCTAACCGTGATTCCAAGTTGCGCCCCGATCTCCTTGTTGGACTTCCCCTGGGCCAGGAGCCGGACAATTTCCATCTCGCGCGGGGTTGTTCGCGTGCTTCTCTGGTCCTTGCGCTCATGCTCGTTTTTCGTCCGGAGAAATCCGTCCAACACGATTTCGGAGACCTTGGGCGTCAAGAAACGCTTGCCAGCAGCAATGGCTTTTACGGCTTTCGCCAGGTACTCGGTGAGGTCGGATTTCAAAAGGTATCCGCGAGCTCCCGCATCCAGTGCCCGGCGCACCATCTGATCGGACTCATGCATTGTGAGGACGAGAACTTTGGTGTCAGGAACCGCCTCTACAATTTGCTGCGTGGCCTCGAATCCATCCAATTCGGGCATGCCGATATCGAGTATGGCGACATCAGGTTTCAGTTTTATGGCCTTTTCTACTGCCTCACGACCATTCGCCGCCTCACCCACGACTCGCCAACCGTTTCGGGCGCGCAGGACCGCCACCGCACCACGCCGCACCAGCCCGTGGTCGTCAGCGATCAGAATGCGAAGTTTTTTCACGTTTGTTCAACTCCAAGGGCAAGGGCATCGTGACGCGTACTGTTGTACCGCGACCAGTGGAATCAATATCCAGCCGGCCGCCGATCAGCTTCACTCGTTCCTGCATGCTGCCGATGCCAACACCGATTCTAAACCGGAGTTCCTTTTTCTCGCTCGATACACTGGCAGGGACTCCGTGGCCGCGATCTCTGATTTCCACTGTAAGATCCGCGCTACGATCAATTCGTATCTTGGCGTGGAAACTTCCCGAATGCCTCTGGATGTTGGTCAGGCTCTCTTGCACCACGCGAAATACAACCAACTCGATTTCTCGCGCCATCCGCCCGAGACTCGGTGACAGCTCCAATTCCACGCGGATCCCGCTTCGTTCGGTGAAGCCGTGCACATAATCACGAATCGCGTGCCCTAAACCAGCCTCATCCAACCCCGGTGGATGCAGTACATAAGAAAGCGTGCGGACTTCGCGGATGCACCGGTCGGCCAATGCCTTGCACTCGGAAAGGAGCTTGCGCGATTTTCGTTCGCTCGAAGGAACGGAACGACGCATTTGACCAAGCATGGTCGCCAGGGCGACCAGATCCTGGCCAGTAGAATCGTGCAAATCGCGAGCGATCCCGCGGCGCTCTTCGTCCTGCAAACGCAAAAGCTGCCCGGAGACGCGCCGGAGCTCCTCTTCGGCGCGCTTGCGGTCTTCAATATCGGTGTTTGTCCCGTACCACCTTACGACGTGTCCTTCCGAATCGCGTAGCGGTATACCGCGTGACAGAAACCAGCGGTACGTCCCGTCGACTCTTCGATGGCGTTCTTCTTGCTCGTAGGCGTTCCATTTGCCACCGCCTCGTGCCAAGCCTGAAGTACGCGATCTCGATCCTCGGGGTGCAGCATGCTTTGCCAACCATGGCCCTGCAACTCTGCAAGCCCGATCCCCATGTAAGAGCGCCAGCGCTCGTTACAATAGTCAAGCGTCCCATCCGGCGGGCCACTCCAGATCTGCTGTGGGATGGCATCGATCAGCGCCAGCGATTGCCCTTCCACTCGCTTGCGGTCCTCGATGTCGATCGATACTCCGTACCACTTAAGCACATTTCCATGCTCGTCGCGCAGCGGCGCGGTGCGAACCAGGAACCAGCGATATTCGCCGTCAGCCCGCTGAAGGCGCATTTCATCCTCGGATGGTTGCCCAGCGGCCATGTCCGCGAGCCACTTTTCTATAGCCCGTGGAAGGTCTTGGGGATGAACCGGGCGCGTTGGGTCTCTAAGTTCCTCCTCGAAGGGAATGCCCGTATATTCCAGCCAACGCTTATTGACGAAATCAACGCCGCCGTCAGGCCGAAGGCTCCAGGCCATGATCGGAATGGTGTCAATGATCAGCCGCATGCGCTCTTCGATAGCATTCGATGTTCCTTCAGCATCACCGTGGTGCGTTTTATCTCTACGCCGCCTCATGACGCCTCTTCCAGAGTGCCCTCCTTCTACGGGCCGGCGAGCACATCGGCCTGCTAGGGCAACTGCGAGATTAGGAGCCGATTTCTGTAGCCTGGCAAGAAGTCCCCCGCTAACAGTATACCTGTTACGTAAGTACGTACGTATCACTGCATACGGCAATTATTACTTTGACATATTGTAGACATCGGGCGTATAAATACGCCTGCGGGAGTAACTTCTGTGCCCGGTTATTCATCCCCCCGGCCAAGCTTTAGATCGAGGCAACCGTTGTTTTTCTCACGCAGCCCAATCTTGGAGTTCCTCATGGGGCCGCGCTCACAATTTGTCTGTCAGTCTTCGGTTTGCCGCCGTCAGGCCGAGATTGCAATGCCCGTCGGCTCGGAAGGAGCACCAGTCTCGAATCCGCGGTGCACCTGCGGCTGTGAAATGAAGAGAGTCTATTTCAAGCCAGTCTTTCAGAAACTCTCCAAAGCCGAGGCTATGATGCGCCTTAGAGATAGCGGCTTTTCATGAGACGAGTATCGACGTTCTTTGAAGTCATCTTATCCTCAACTCTGTCGATTCTTGGAATCTTCATGTTGCACGAAGGAGGCGCAAACAAATCGCTTAGTGAAGCTGCAATGCTGATCGGTGGTGCAGTCTGTTTTACGCTGGGCGTGATGACTCTAATCTCCGCAGTCGGGTCCATTCTTTGGCACCGCAGGATGCTGCGACACTCGAGCCCCGAGGACTGTCTGGACGGTGCTGCTCCTGAGCATAATCCTAGCCGAGGAGATGTTGCGAATGGGCATACTTTGGACGCATAAACGAATAAATCAGACAAAACCATTCAGCATCCGAATGATGCAATGCGGGGCAACATCTAGCGGCGAACGGCTTCCCATTCGGGAGCATTGGAGAAGCAGGTTCTGGTTGGGTCCTTCCCAACTTTCGCTGCTACAACTTCCTTCGTTCTCCAGTTGTGCTGGTCAGCTCCCTGACCGGCCGCACCTCGATACTTCCCACGAGAGCGGGCGGCATTTTCGAGGCGATTTGAACAGCATCGTTTAGGTCGGCGGCGTCAATCAGATAGAACCCAGCTAAGACCTCCTTCGTTTCGGTGAAAGGGCCGTCCCTGATGGACACCTTGCCGTCGCGGACCCGCACGGTGGTAGCGGTACGAACAGGCTGCAAGGCCTCTGAGGCAATGCACTGGCCTGCATTTCGCAGGGCTTGGTCATAAGCCATACAGGCATCGTCGGCCATGGCCCCGATTTCCTTCTCTTCACCGTAAACAAGGCATAGATACTTCATGCGAAGCTCCTCCATTTTGGGTCAACTCCCGAATTCAATCAATACCATAGCCGCGCAAAGGAATCGCGAAAAAGCACGTCTCCGATTACGGTTGTCACTTCCGCAGACCCATGGTCAATCGAAATCTTTAGCTCCCGATGGCCGCGCGTGTGTTGGCAGTACCCAAGGATTGCTTCGTCGGGACAAACTGGAAGGTCGAAAGTTAGTGTCGATAGACAAGGAAACAGACCGCAGTTTTGAACAGGGTAAAGAGCCTAGCGTGCTGGATTTTAAGATGAAAGAATACGATGAAGAATCAAAAATGGGGATCGCCGACCCGCGCGACCGGAAACCGTGGGCAATAGCTTGGACCGCGCCAGTTAATGCGCAAGTCCGGCCTAAGTCAGAAAGCGGTGTACGCAATCATTGACGGTGAGCCAGTTCGACGCCACACGCTTGTGAATTTCATGCGCGCCGTAGACGGTTAAATCGGCGTGTCCGGTAGGAGCTCTGCGATAGTCAGGCAGAGGAAGTGTCCCTTTCTGAACATATCGGCCTGCGTTTGCGTGTTCTACTTTAGGAGTCGCCCTGCAACCTTTTGCCCCGGCGTCGGAGGAACAAGCATGTCCGTAAAAATGACGAACAGCGAAGTAGACGGCGTGTCCGTGGTGGAACTGGACGGTCGTATTGTGTTGGGCGAAGAGAGCAATTCTCTCCGTGAGAAATTGAAGAGCCTGGTCGCTGCAGGAAAGAAGAAAATCGTTCTGAATATGGCCAACATTAAATATATTGACAGCATGGGGCTAGGCACATTAGTCGCTGCGCATGTCAGCGCCAAAACCCAGGGTGCCTCTGTGCGCCTCTGCCATCTGGGCCAAAAATTTCACGATGTATTGCAAGTGACCAAGCTGCTGACTGTTTTCGACGTCTACGATACCCAAGCGGCCGCAGTCAACAGCTTCCAGACTGCCAAGGCCACCGCAGGCTGAGGTGGTCCGCAGATTCCAACCCACCTTTGCAACACCTCTCCTCCTCTCAACTGAGAAATGGGAGTGCGTTGCTTGCCTCGGATCAAAAGTCGAGGCACCGTGTCACCACAAGCTCCCGATAATCCCTGCCTGGTTTGTTCGCCTGACCGGACAAGTCCTGTGTTGGCGTTTGTGCGACCGAACTTAAGCGCTGTTCAAAGGGCCCGCGTCCGCCGCAACCACGGGCGGCCACGTCCAAACGGCTTTACCGGACGCGCGCAGAACTCCGCGCCTCCGCTCACTCCTCGCCGAGAACGCGCATCCGGCAAAGCGCCAGCGTTTATCAGGACTTGACCCGCATGCCACAGCCTCCAAGTGAAACTGCGGCAGCATGGGACTATGAACAGCTGGATGCGAGCGGTCGTTCAAACCGTGAAACGTTTCGCGCGATTACGTCACTAGTTGGTGACGACCACTCTAGACGTGAAGGAGGCGCTTATGTCGGTGCCATGGTTGGGTGTCCAGAAGATCGCCGTCGTGCCGACGTTCAACACGCAGTTCGACGCGTCAGCGCGTCCGGACTGGGACTACATGAAGCTTCGCCGCATTCCTGGGAGCTGCGCTGAGCGAATTGTGCAATTAAAGTCTGCGTTTTTACTATCTATGGTCCTTGTTGCTGGGTTGGGAATTACAGGTTCTGTTGTTCGTGCCCAAAATGGCAGGGACGAAGGACCTGCCATCGTCGTTGATGGGTCACCTTCAACCTTGAGGTTGGGGGAAGTTCTGGTGGGGCACGGCTCAATGATAGTGCTCAGACATCGGACAACGGCAGTCCCGATTAAGATTCGCTCTGCTATGGGTACGGCAATCGTCTCACCATTCGCAGCGAGTCAGCATGGAAGCCCAAAGTACTCTATTACGGATCTGGGGTCTCTGGGTGGTTCTGAAAGCTTTGCTTATGCTATTAACGACTCTGGCGAAGTCGTCGGCTCTTCCCGGCTCCCAGGCGATACGCAAACCCATACCTTTTTATATCGCGCGGGCGTCTTGACGGACCTATACCCTCTCAACAGCCAGGGTATACAGACTGGACCCCCTGGAATTAATAACGACGGGCAAATTTCCAGCGGGCTCATCGTGGACGGTGTCTATGTTCCGGCTGTCCTTAACAGCAAAACCGGCGACTTAACGCTCCTCGGCTCCCTAGGTGGAATTACCTCTTTCGGCTTCAATGGGGTCGCAACAGCCACTAATGGTGCGGGGCATGCAGTCGGCTATTCTTACGTCGATTCAATCACAAGGCACGCGTTTTTGTATCGTGATGGCGTGATGACCGATATTGGTTCTCTGGGTGGACCTAGCGGATATAGCGCCGCTCTTGCGATCAACAATCCTGGAACAACCGTCGGCTTTTCTTCCGACCAACCCAACGGCGTCGCGCACGCGTTTGTCTATAGGGATGGTGTCATGACCAGGATTGGTCCTCTTACCGAAAGTTATGCAAACCAGGTTAACAACAGAGGCCAGGTTGTCGGAGAGTTCCTGACTGCAGATCAAAGCGCCTTTCATGCGTTTCTTTACAGCAACGGCGTCTTCACCGACCTCGACCTTCCAAACGGTTCGGAGACGGTTGCTTTCGCGATCAACGAAAGGGAACAAATCGTAGGTCTCGAAAGCGTGCCGTACGAAACGACTTGCCTGGATCCTAACCTCGGCCAGTACGTGCCATGTATCCTGTACAAGCAGGAAGCCTTCCTGTACGAGCATGGAAAACTCCAGGAATTAAACAGTCTGGTTCCGGAAAACTCCGGTTGGGACCTCACCTGGGCATTCGATGTCAATAATCGCGGGCAAATAGTCGGTTATGGAGTGCTGAACGGCAATTTTCGCGCTTTCCTCTTGACGCCTTGCTGTAGCACTTCTGGCCAGCGGTGAATTGGAATCTCGCGAGAAGCTCTCGGGTCAATCACTGGTTCCCCGGACCCATAGCGGTTGGAAAAGCAAGCGGCGGAGTAGGCTTTGTCGTTCCGCTTATCGCTGGAGGTGCGCTGGCTGCGTGGAACCCGAAGCTCGGCATGGGTGCGGGTAGTTTGACGTTGGTTGTTGCCGCAGTCTGGAAAAACTTCCTTCATTGACCGGGACCAATCCATAGTCGCGGACCGATGAGTACCGCAAGACCATCACGCGTCAGAACGTAGCTGCCACCGCTACACCATCCGCTGCAGAAGTGGGCAACGTATAATAGTGCTTCGGTCTTGTTCAGATTCAGCCCGACGTGCGAGACAACAAAATATCCCAAGTTGTTCGGGAATCTCGCTTCAAAGTCGCTGGTCTTAGTCCCCAAGTCGCTCGGGTTAACGAAAACCGCCCGGGCCCCGCTTGGTAGACGCAAATCTGTATTGACGTCCGTCGAAAACACACTGTTCAGGAAGAAAGCTGGCTCGCGTTATTCGGGATAATTGTGCAAACCACGCATCCGAGAGCGAACTCCCTCGGCCCCAGGACATACGCGACAATCTGGATCGCGCTGAATGACAATCTCAACTGTGCGCCCTGCACCCCACTTGTCCATGTCGCGCAGCACTTCTTGCGAGAAAAGTGCCGACAAAACCGCACCCGTTTCCGCTTGTGTTCGCCTCGGCCCGATAGCAAAAGCAGTCCAACAAGCACAAGCAGCAGGCCAATTCCAGCAGTCGCGTATAGGACAATGTTTTTGAAGCGATTTCGGCTCGTGCTCGACCCGAGAGCAGCTTGGCCTGCCATCTTACCGCTCATGGTGTCGTACTAGTGTAGTCGAGCGCACACTATGTGTTGGCAAGCCCACGTCACGGATGCCCTTAGCCGGTAAACTTCCTATTTACAAAAGCCGAGATCATTGGTTCACGGCTTGCTACTAGAGAATGGTTCTTACCCTTTTTGGAGGTTACAAATCGAAAGGCGTTATGAACAACATTCTACAGGTAGTCTTACTGATCGTGGGGCTCGGTGCGCCTACTGCTAACGCACAAACGGAAACCACAATCCGACAACTCGACTTCGATAATTTCAGCTACTTGTGGAGCGACGCAAAACCACCTGAGGATGTCAATCAGCCCTGGCACTGGCTCTCTTGCACACCAGATCGAAATTTCCGAACTGTAAACGGGATACATCACTTCCACCTAAACGATCGGGACAGTTACGTACGTGAGCACTCACCGCTGATCAGTGTTAATTCGGTTACATACGGTGATTTGGACGGCGATGGAGTTGAAGAAGCAGTCGTGGCATTGAACTACAGCACGGGCGGCACCGCGAACTGGGATTATCTTTACGTTTACAAGCTGGAACGCGGCAAAGCCCGACTTCTTGCACGGATGCAAACCGGTTCGCGTGGATACGGCGGCCTGGCCAGAGCTTTCGTAGAAGAAGATCAGCTTTTGGTAGTCGACTTTGCGGACTCCGAAAGGCGCGTGGGTGACTGCTGTTCGGAAGGCTATATCCGCGTTCGTTATCGCTGGCAGGAAGGACACTTTACAGAGGAAGGAATCCCAGAGCGCGGCAATCTAGAGTTGAACGAAGGACCGCCCCGACCGAGGTTCCGCGACTATTCGGTTAAGGACATCTATCGCGGCCACCCTGCGAAGCCCACAATCACGAAGGACTTCCGGATGTATCGGACGATGATTCGCCGCGAAGCAAATACGGCTGTGGAATTCGCTGGACATTACACGGTCCCTCGTTGGGGGTGCGGAACAGATTGCAATGGGTTTGTCATCGTTGATTCTGTCAGTGGCAAGGTCTATGACGGGTTCGGCGTCGCTGGGCTCCCGTTAACCTGGTTGGAAAAACACGGCGGCTATGATGCGCTAGAGCGCATGGAGTTTCGCCCTAACAGCCGCTTGATGAAAATCAACGCCTGCCCTAATGAAGAGAACTGTGGCCTCTACGATTATGAAATGGTTGAAGGAAAGGGCTTGAAACTGATCCGAAAAGAACTTCTGTCAGACTAAGCAAGCAAAATGCGGTTGAGCCTAAGTCGTCGAAGCTCCCGGCGCACTCACCCCGTTGCCTGCTCCGAAATCTACTTTTCCGGCAAGTGCTGCGTTAATCAGAAGGCAAAGGACTCGAACCACTCTTTGCCGTTGCACAAAAGCGGCCCCATCGGTGTCTAATGCTGTATGCGGAGCGTTCGCCTTCGTGTATTACTACCCATCATTTTCGGCTTTCTCGCCCTCGCACTTTTCGCATGGGATTACGAAAACGAACGCGTGGTTGCTTCCATGGGGATGGGGTGGGATACAGGTCCACCAGTCTGGCCCTATCGAGCTGTGCCCTCAATCTCGTACGCAGTCAACGCGCCTGCTTACGTCATCTCGTGGCCAATTCTGAAGCTACTTGATTTGCGCACGTATTCGCTTCAATACGCGGTCTGGTTTCCCGCGATTTTGGTTTTGTGGTGGTGGGTCGGTATGTATATTGACTTCGGTTTTCTCGGCCCGGAAAGCCGTTCCTGGCCAAAGCTGAAAGCCGGGATTCTATTTATCGCTAGTGCGGTCCTTGTTTTTCTGGCGTTCCAGGTTTGCCTCGGCGAATACCGGTGGGTCCGAGACTATTGGAAGGACCACCCACCAATCTATGCGATTCTCCTTCTCGGTGCGATTGGGTCGACAGTATGGTGCCTTTTTTTCGCTAGTGTTTTTGCTCGGGCGGCCATCCATTTCGTTCGGCATGAAATGGTTCCCTCAAAATTCAACCCGGTCACTTATCGCGCTTTCTTATTTTGTGCCACGATACTCGGTCTTAACGTCGCGGGAATTTCGTATCTTGACCACGTTATCAGCCCTCCACCCAACCCAAACTACTGTGAAACGGACCGGCTGTACCGACTAGGTTGCGTTCACGGGACCTTAACGGATGAGAACGAAAAACCAGTCGCCCACATCGAAGTGAATTTAATTCCTACGTTCAAGTCTGGAGATGCCCGAAGGTTTGGAACTAAGAGCGAGTGGACAGACAAACAAGGACGATACAACTTTAATCTTACTGATTCTGGCGAATATATTCTGGCAGTAAATCCATTCGAGTCGTCGCCAGGACCTGCCAAAGAAACGCCGTATGAAACACGCTACTATCGGCTGGCGGATGATGAATCTCGCGCCGAACGAGTCACCGTGACTCAGCCCTCGGCGACCAATCTACCTCCCTTTAGGCTGCGCAGCTCAAAGTTCACGACAATTGAGGTCATGGTCGAATGGGAGGACGGGTCGCGCCCAATGCGTAGCGACATTTTCGTCCAGAACACGCGTTACTGGGGTCTGGTTGGAGGTTTTGAGGAGATAGAAAACGGCGTCGGAAAGATAGATTTGGCGCAAGGGTTCGAGTATGTGGCAAACGCGCAGGCGGAATGTGCGGGTCGTGACGGTCCAGAACAACGATTGGCCACGCCGAGCGAAAAGTTCACGGTCGCTGATGGCCAGACACAAATCAAGCTGCGTCTTCTCCTTCTCGGTTCACCTTGCGTCCTCAGGGAGGCTCATTAAGTGCCCGGTAAACGATGGTTAGGTAACTTGGGTACTAGCCCGCATCAGGTGTAGCAATTTCCCCTCGGTGCGTACTACCCCGACGACGCGTTGACGGGATAGGGGATAGGCTAGAGCGAAACTGCCCTATTTCACTTTACCGGTTACCGTAACCAGTTGAGAAACCAACTATTTGGTGCACGCCGAGATGCTGTTGCCCAAGAGATTGCTCTATACTCTCGGAGCGATGGCGCTTTACCAAGTACCGAAACACAACCCATATCAGCGAACCCTTCGTATCTTAAGCGGGGGTGCAATATTTTCGCTGTTAGGCATTCTCTTATTTTCCCTTTTCGAGCCAGCTGGACTCAGCGATTCAATAGCACATTCGATTGGCTGGGCGGCAGGAACAATCATGGTGACTTCAATTCTGGGCTTGACTCTGCTTGGCGTGAAGGACGAAACCTGGAAACTGAAGCGCAAACTCAGTTTCGAACTGTCCGATGAGAGAATAATTCAAAGAAGTGATGCTGCTGCGGCAATCGAAATCCCCTTGAACAATATCGAGTCTCTTCACGAATATCGAGGTTTGCTGCTGATTAGGGGCGGGGAACCAAGACAGCAAATATCGGTGCCGCGGGAAATCAACGACTTCGAGGAGCTTAAACGCGAATTGACCTTGTATCGCCACCTTACAGTTGTAAAAGCAAAGTTTAATCCGTTTTCGTTTCTGCCAGTCATCTTGATGATTGTCGCTTGGTTTTTGTTGCTCACTTCTCACGCTCGCCCCGTCGTCTTGGTTGCCGGAATTGCGGCTCTTGGCCTGCAGGCGGTAGGAGCGTACTCATTACTGGCCGCGCTGCGAGGCAAGACGAAACTAAAGTTTATCGTGCTGATGCTGGTTTTCACGTGGCTGCTCCTTGCAGGCATCGTTTTCCAGCGAGTGAAATCCATGTTGTGAAATCCGGGTTTTTTGACGATTCCACTTCTCCGGTTTGGGCGTTTATCGAGCACTGGCCCGGCCCCGCGCAGATTTTCGCCGTCATTTTTCACCAGTTTGGAGTGAATGAGGCGTCCAATGATCCCAAATTGACAGCTGCTATGGATGAAACTGAAACGAGATTTCAATAGGTACTCGAACCGGAACCGGCTTCCGATCAGGACCAAGTGCGGGTTCGAATTTCCAAGTCTTTACGGCATTTATCGCTTGCCTGGCAAAGC
>Ga0193709_1000201_pt1 | contig 24509 bp, 17 predicted proteins | sample H3c2metaG_FD_160571 | JGI IMG/M metagenome (GOLD analysis project Ga0193709, IMG submission 160571) | Soil microbial communities from a riparian zone of the East river system, Colorado, United States - H3c2 | ecosystem: Environmental > Terrestrial > Soil > Riparian zone | place: USA: East River...
CGAAGACGTGGCGCCGGCGGAGATGGAACGACGAGGCAAAGAATGGATGGCCAAGATGGCCAGCATGTCGAAGTCCGCTGGGCAAAGCTAGGCCCGCGCAGGAAGTCTGGGTGGGAGCCGCTGAAACCCAGCGGTTCCCCCAGCAACAACCCCAAGTGTTCGTTCCTGCGCTTTACAGGGCACCTGTGCGCCATGTGCTAGGCTTCTTGCTGTCGGGCAAAGATCGGCCGATAAACGGCATCGAACCTTGCTAAGCGGATTATGAGTATCCTCAGGTCCATTGCAATTCTGACGTTTGCGGCCACGATTCTAGCTTTTGCCAGTTCGCCGCGCATGCCCGGTCAATCCCAAGGCAGCCAACCCGCTCCTAACAAGGCAAATAAGAACGCAGTAGGCGCTGGCGCTTCGCAGCGCGGGAAAAAACTGGTTTTGAAGGACGGAACCTTTCAGCTTGCGCGCGAGTATCAGCGGAGCGGCGAACGAGTTCGCTATCTTAGTGCCGAACGTGGAGATTGGGAAGAACTCCCCGCGGCGCTGGTGGACTGGGACGCAACGGCAAAGGCCGAGGCAGCAGCGGTGAACGACGAAAACGCGTTCTTGAAGACCGTGCATCACGAACAAGCAGAGCAGACAGCCGAGATGCCAAGGGATGTCGACGCCAGCCTGCCGGTGGCGCCAGGTATTTTTCTGCCGCCCGGCGAGGGAATGTTCGTGGTGGAGGGAAAATCGGTAACACCGCTGAACCAGGTGAGCGCGGACATTCGAAACGACCGAAAACAGCGTCTTAAACAGGTTCTGTCGCCGGTGCCGATTATTCCGAGCAAACGAAACATTGAGATTCCCGGCGCCAAGGCGTCCAGGCGAATTAATTCCGAGCGGCCGGAATTCTATCTGCGTGAACCGGCGCCCGACCCGAATGCGGTGTCCACGATCAGAAAGAGCAGCCGCCCCGGTGAGAACGGACCGGAGATCGAGTTGGTCCGGCTGACCGTGAAAGGCGGCAAGCGGCAGATTGAATCGATCCGCAGCATGTTTGGACAGGATATTTCGCAAGATCGCAATTCCATCTCGATGCAAAGATGGGATGTGGCGAAGGATGTATATCGTTTCACCCTCAGCCAGGAGCTATCCGGGGGGGAATATGCGTTCGCGGAGATTCTGCCGGATGGCGTGAACCTGTACGTATGGGATTTCGGCGTGGATCGACAAAGCGCCGCGGGACCGTCAAGTAAACACTGAGGCCGTGAAGGTTGTGTTTCGCGGCGGTTGCGTCGGGCATGAAATAGCCAAGAAAAAGTTACTGGTGTGAATCATGCTTGGCCAGAACAAATGCCTCGCGCATGATCTCCAATACGTCCAAAATCCGGAACGGCTTTTGCAAGAATGCTGCGCCGTCAGCTCCGGCGGTTGCCGAAGACGGATCGACATACTCGCCGGTCATATAAATCACCAAAGGCCTGTGGGCGCCCGCTGCGGCCAGGACATGTGCCGCCGCCGAGCGGCCATCACTAAATGCACCAGACGACTTGAGGCGAAGATCGCAAAGCAGCGCATCATATCTCTGTTTTGAGACCAAGCCTGCAGCTTCCTCGGCACTGGATGCGCAGGACACCTGCAAGCCATGACCGCTCAGTCCCTCTTCGAGCAGCGATCGAATACTATCTTCGTCGTCCAATACCAGAACCCTGATTCCTTTCAATAAAGTGGGTACAGGCCGCGGTGAATTGCCGCTGCTGCTGTCCGCGTCGCCCTTTTTGGCACTGAGGCTGGTCGAAGATTGTGGCCAAGGTTCGACCGACGCGGGCAGATAAACACTGAATGCTGAACCACCGCCGGGCAGGGATTCAGCTTGAATGGTGCCGCCGTGTTCGCGCGCAATCGAAAGGCAGATGCTGAGGCCGAGACCGGTACCACCGCCGGGCCGCTTGGTGGTATAGAAAGGATCGAAGAGTTTTGGCATGGCTTCGGGCGAAATACCGACGCCATCGTCCTGCACGGTGACCACAACATTGTCGCCTGCCAGAGTCAACCTGATCTGGATTCGCCCCGACTCGCGCACTTCGCGAATGGCTTGCTCGGCGTTAGAAATAAGATTGAGGAAGACCTGAATGAGCTGATTGGCATCGCCGACGATCGGCGGAAGATCAGTGCGTGGTGTGAAGTCTACTTCCACCTGATTGCGGCGCAGCGAATGCTCGTGCAGCTGCAGAGTGCGTTCGATAATCGTGCTGAGGTCGATTCCCTTCTTCTGCGGCGAGGCCGGGCGGGAAAATTCCAAAAGATTTTGTACGATGCGAGCCGCGCGACGCGCCTGCCGGTGGGTCAGGTCGAGCTGGCGCTTCATGGACTCATCCAGTCCTTCACGCTCTCGGACCAGTTCGGTGACACCGAGTATGGCGGTCAGCGGATTATTCAATTCGTGAGCTACTCCGGCAAGCATCTGACCCATGGCGGCGAGTTTTTCCGCTTGAATCAGTTGTTCTTCCATGCGCTTCAAGTCCGTCACATCGCGACCCGAAAGCACCACGCCTTCGATTTTTTCGCTTTCATCAAACAGCGGACTGAAATTGAAAAGAATTTTCCGCCATTCGCCCAGCTTGTGGCGTACACGCATTTCCAGCGAAGCGAAACTTTGCTGGCCGCCAATGATGTCCTTGTAAAGAGCCATCAATTTTGGCAAATCTTCCGGATGGGTGCGTGCGCCGAGCTTCATTTCGCTGATTTCGTCGCTGACATAACCGAGAATTTCGCTGCAGCGCGGGCTGACGAAGGTGTAATTGGCCTGGGTGTCCAAAACCAGGATCAGGTCGGGAAAGCTTTCAACCAGACGGTGGGCAAATTCCTGCTGCTTGTGCAGACGGCGTTCTATTTCGCGGCGCTCGGTAATGTCCATCAAAGCGCCTTGATAGCGGATGACATGGCCCATGGGGTCGCGAACCGCCGCGGCGGTGTTCAAACAGGTGATGAACACGCCATCCTTGCGAAGCAAGGTGATTTCGCGCCCGGACAATACCGGCTGTTGATCCACTTCCTGGCGGATAATCTTTCGCAGCGAGCCGTCGGGAAAAATACCCGCAACCTTTTGCGCCATTAGTTCGGACTTTGATTCGTAACCGAGAATCCTGACCAGTGCGGGATTAGCGTCGAGAATTTCGCCGTCCGGCGTGACGATGTAAATACCTTCCTGCAGCGTTTCGAACAGTTCCGTAAAACGCGCTTCGTTGCGCCGCGAGGCGGTGATATCGCGTGCCAGGATGGTCATGCCATGGACTTCCTCGTCCCGCATCATGGCGTGAATGACGCACTCGAAATAATGAACGGTGTGCCGCATTTTCAGGCGAATCTGGGCTACGCCATTCCAGTGACGCTTTTCCATAAATCGCGGCATGGTGCGTTCGATCAGGTTCGGCCCGTCGCCTCCGGCGTCCTGCAAGAATTCGGATAGCGGGTGGCCAATGATGTCCTGGAATGTGCCCCCGACAAGGTCGGCAAAACTGCGATTGGCGGCGCGAATCTCTCCGTCGAGCGTCACAGCAACAAGCACGTCGTCAAAGGAATCAATCAGGTCGCGATAGCCCTGCTGCGAGCGTTCGATTACGGAAAAGAGCTTGTCGAGCTGTTGATCACTGGGCGCCGAAGTGTCACGCTGCTCGATGCCGCGAACCAGGCCTCGAAGTTCCGATATTTCCTGATTGCGTTTCCAGGCGTAGATCATGAAAACGGCTACGACGATTACTACGCCCAGCAATAGAACTTCGTAACGCTGGGCGAAAGAGCGAAGCGCGTCCCAAGAAGCCGCGACGAAAGCAACTGTCACCAGCGCCAGCAAGCCGTAGTTCAACCGCCACAATTTCCGCTGTCCCTGCTCGAATTGAACAAGGCGATCACCGACAGTGCTGCGTGCAGCGTCTTTGGCTCCGCTGCCAGCGGACTCTTTTCGAAACGGATTGAGCATCAGCCAGGTCGTCCTATACGGGATACAGAAAGCCCGCGTTCTTCACACTATTCTCCAGCCTGTTGCGGCTCTCAGCAATGCGCGTAATGGCACCAAGTTCGTGACGGATACCTGGCCACGAGTGCATGATCGCCTAGGCCTCGCGAAACGCCCTTGGTTCATAAAGGTAACGCAGACGTGCCGCTGGCCGGGCGCTGGAAAAGGCTGTAGACTCGTCGCCTCGCCCCGAGACTACCGAGACTACTCCTCGGAGCGTACTCCCGTTCATGGCCACGCGAGAAGCGGTTAAGCCCCACCTTCCCTCGTCTGATTCCGGAGTGAATCCGTGGCTCATCGCGGTAGTGGTGTCTCTTGCCGCTTTCATGGAGGTGTTGGACACCAGCATCGCCAACGTGGCGTTGCCGCATATTGCCGGCGATCTGGGCGCAAGCAGCGACGAAAGCACCTGGATACTAACTTCCTACCTGGTTTCGAACGCCATCATTCTTCCGGTCAGCGGATGGTTTGTCGGGATCTTTGGCCGCAAGCGATTCTTCATGCTGTGCATCATTATTTTCACATTGAGTTCCCTGCTCTGCGGCGTGGCTTGGAGCCTGGGATTCTTGCTTATCGCCCGCATCGTGCAGGGCGCGGGCGGCGGAGGGTTGCAGCCGATGGCGCAAGCCATCCTGGCCGACACGTTTCCGCCGGAAAAACGCGGGCTGGCTTTTTCGCTGTATGGCGTGACGGCCATAGTGGCACCCAGCATCGGGCCGACGCTCGGAGGATGGATTACCGACAATTATTCGTGGCGCTGGATTTTCTATATCAACCTGCCGGTTGGCCTGATTGCACTTTTCCTGGTGTATCGCTTGATTGAAGATCCGGCCTACATCAGCCGCAATGTGGGAAGGGCGCTTCGCGTGGACTACATTGGCTTTGGCCTGCTGGCAATTGGCGTCGGCGCCCTGCAGATTCTTCTCGACAAGGGCCAGGAAGACGACTGGTTCGGCTCAAACTTTATTTTGGGACTCGCGGCGACCGCCGTCGTGTGCCTGGTAACTCTTGCGATTTACGAATGGCGGCACAACGAGCCGATTGTGGATGTAAGACTATTCAAAAACGCCAACTTCGCCGCTTCGAATATGGTGATGTTCATGGTCGGCGCAATTTCCTTTGCTTCCACCGTGCTGATGCCGCAATTCCTGCAAACTTTATTGGGCTACACCGCGGAAAAGGCCGGAATCGTGATGTCCGCAGCGGCCATGGTGTTGCTGCTGGAGTTGCCATTCGTAGGCCAACTGACAACGCGTATCCAAGCTCGCTACCTGATCGGCTTCGGCTGGTTGGCGCTTACCTGCACCATGTTTCTTTCCACCAAGGTCATCGACCTTCAGTTGAGCTTTGCGACGGCCACCTGGTTGCGCATTCTGCAGTATATTCCGCTGGGCTTCATCTTTATTCCCGCTTCCACGGCCGCCTATATAGGCATTGCCGCGGAAAAGAATAATGCCGTAGCAGGCCTGGTGAATTTCATGCGGAATATCGGTAGCAGCGTGGGGACGTCGGTGGTTACAACGCTGCTGGCCCGACGCTCACAGTTTCATCAGGGCCGGCTGGTCGAGCGCGCCTCCCCGCTGAATCCCGGTTTCCAGAATTCCATCAACAGCATGGCGCAACAACTTGCCCATTCTGGGATGAATCTTGCCGATGCGCAAAGACACGCGCTGGCACGATTTTATGCCGGTGTGCAGGCACAGGCCGCGGCACTGGCTTATATCGATATTTATTTCGTGATCGCGGTGGCGGCGGGAATCATGTTTCTACTGTCTTCGGCACTGCGCGCGAATAATCCGCGCGCGGCGCCAAAAGTAACTGCGCACTGACTGTCGGCGGCAAACTTTTCTTGAGATTCTTAATCGGGTTAGGGGGAGCAATCACCTGCTCGCCCCTCCCACAGCACCGCGACATGCGTTGGCCAAGGGCTTCGCCGCTCTGCGGGTTTTCGTTTCGGCTTCGCATGCTCGGCACACGCAAGAAAGAGGGACGCGGCCAAGCCGCGCCCCTCTTTTTGAAATTTCCGGCGAGATTCATTCGCAGGAACGATTGATGTGGTTTTAGCCCTCGGCTGCTGCGTCGGCTTCGCCTTCGAGCTTTCCGTCGTCGCTTAAGAAGTCCAGACCCGTGCCGTCATCGGCAAGCAAGTCCGCGGTTTCCGGCAGAAGCTCTTCCACCGGCGCAGGCGGCGGCATTTCCGTCAGCAACTGCAAGCTGCGGTAGTGCTCGAGACCCGTTCCAGCCGGAATTAACCGGCCCATGATGACGTTCTCCTTCAAGCCGCGCAGGTAATCGACTTTCCCGGCCACGGCGGCTTCGGTAAGCACGCGCGTCGTTTCCTGGAAGCTGGCGGCGGAAATAAAGGAGTCGGTCGAGAGTGAAGCCTTGGTGATTCCGAGAAGCAGCGGACGACCCGTTGCCGGGCGCTGACCTTCGGCGATGATGCGATCGTTTTCTTCGCGGAAGCGGAACTTGTCCACCTGTTCCTCGAGCAGGAACTGAGTGTCGCCAACGTCTTCGACTTTGACCCAGCGCATCATCTGACGAACGATGGTTTCGATGTGCTTGTCGTTGATGTTCACACCCTGCAGGCGATAAACCTCTTGAATCGCGTTTACCAGGTAAGCCTGGGTGAACTTTTCGCCGAGCACGGCCAGCAAATCGTGAAGGTTCAGCGGGCCGTCAATCAAAGCCTCACCGGCCTTGACACGCTCGCCTTCCTGCACGTTGATGTGCACGCCACGCGGCAGCGAATATTCCTTGGTGGTTTTTCCGTCTTCGCTTTCGACGTAAATCTTGCGCAGACCCTTGCTGACTTCTCCGTAGCGCACCAAGCCGTCGACTTCGCTGATGACGGCGGGATCTTTCGGCTTGCGCGTTTCAAACAGCTCGACTACGCGCGGCAGACCGCCGGTGATGTCCTTGGTCTTGGTGGTTTCCCGCGGAATCTTTGCGAGAATGTCGCCGGGCTGCACGTCGTCGCCGTCCTTGACCATCAAGTGAGCGCGCGAAGGCATAAGGTACTTTTTCTTGACCTTGCCCGCGTTGTCGCGGATCAAGATCGCCGGCTGGTGCTTTTCATCGCCCGGAGGCAAAGTCACAACGTCCTGCGACAGGCCGGTGACTTCGTCCACTTGCTCTTCAATGGTCAGGCCGGGGCGCAGATCGTCAAACTTCACCGAGCCGCCGGTTTCCGTGAGGATCGAGAAGGTGAACGGATCCCATTCGGCCAGTGTCTGGCCGTGAGTTACGCTGTCGCCTTCGGCTACGCGCAAACGCGCGCCGTAAACCACGTGATAGCGTTCCTTTTCGCGGCCCTTTTCGTCCACGATGGCGATCAAGCCGGAACGATTCATGGCGATGGCAGCGCCACCGCGGCCCTGAACGTATTTCAGGTCCACGAACTTGATGATACCGGCGTTGCGAACTTCGAGAGTGGAGCGCTCGCTAACGCGCGTTGCGGTTCCACCGATGTGGAACGTACGCATCGTCAACTGCGTGCCAGGCTCGCCGATGGACTGCGCGGCGATTACGCCGACCGCTTCGCCCAATTCGACCATGCGGCCCGACGCCAGGTTGCGGCCATAGCACAGCGCGCAAACACCGCGGCGGGATTCGCAGGTGAGCACGGAACGGATTCGAACCCGCTCGATGCCCGCTGCCTGCACGGAGTTGGCAAGCTCTTCGGTGATTTCCTGGGCGATCTCGACGATTACGTGGCCTTCAAAGTCCTTGATCTTGTCGAGCGAAACGCGGCCCACGATGCGGTCGCGCAACGGTTCGACTTCGACGCCAGCTTCGATAATCGGCTCAACGTAAATGCCTTCGTTGGTGCCGCAATCGAGTTCGTTGATGATCACGTCTTGCGCCACGTCCACCAGGCGGCGGGTCAAGTAACCAGAGTCCGCGGTCTTCAGCGCGGTGTCGGCCAAACCCTTACGGGCGCCGTGCGTTGAAATGAAGTACTGCAACACGGTGAGGCCTTCGCGGAAGTTCGAAGTGATCGGCGTTTCCATGACTTCGCCGGAGGGCTTAGCCATCAAGCCGCGCATACCGGAAAGCTGCCGAATCTGCTGCTTCGAACCGCGGGCGCCCGAGTCCGCCATGACGTAGACGGGGTTGATAATGCCTTCCTTGTCGTGGTTTTCCAGGGCTTTGAACATTTCGTCCGCGACTTTTTCCGTCACGTCGCCCCAGAGAGAAACGATTTTGTTATAGCGTTCGCCGTGCGTGATTGCGCCATCGAGGTATTGCTGCTGCACTTTGACCACTTCGCGTTCCGCGGCGTCAACAAGTTTTACCTTGTCGCCGGGGATGAGCATGTCGTCGATGCCGATGGAGATGCCGGACTTGGTGGCATAGGCAAATCCCAATTCCTTCAACTTGTCGAGCAGCACCACCGTGCCTTCGAGACCGTAGTTCAGGTACGCGAAGTACACCAGTTGCTGCACACCCTTTTTCTTGAGCAAGCCGTTGATGAACGGCATTTGCTCGGGCAAGTTCGAATTAAAGATCACGCGGCCGACAGTGGTCTGGATGAATTGCCGTTCCATCTTCACCGGTTCGGTGTGGGTGACGTCCTGGTTGTCGTAAGCCGTGTTGAGGTCGATCACTTCGCCCGTGTAGCGCAAGCGAATCGGGGTGAGCAACTCGACTTCGCCGGCTTCGAGCGCCAGAACGACTTCATCCGAGCCGCCGAATACGCGGCCTTCGCCCTTAGCACCGGGCTTGGATTTGGTCATGTAGTAGATGCCGAGCACCATGTCCTGCGACGGCACGGCAAGAGGCAGACCGTGAGCCGGTGACAAAATGTTGCGCGAGCTGAGCATCAACACCGATGCCTCGACTTGCGATTCTGGCGACAGCGGAATGTGCACCGCCATCTGGTCGCCGTCAAAGTCCGCGTTGAACGCGGTGCAAACCAGCGGGTGAATGCGGATGGCTTTGCCTTCGACCAACACCGGTTCGAACGCCTGAATACCTAAACGGTGCAGCGTGGGAGCGCGGTTCAGCATCACCGGATGTTCGCGGATGACATCTTCGAGGATGTCCCAGACCACCGGTTCCTGCTGCTCGACCATTTCCTTGGCTTGCTTGATGGTCGTGCAATGACCCTGCGCTTCGAGCTTGTGATAGATGAATGGCTTGAAAAGTTCCAGCGCCATCTTCTTCGGCAAACCGCACTGGTTGAGCTTCAGTTCTGGCCCGACCACGATTACCGAACGACCCGAATAGTCCACGCGTTTGCCGAGGAGGTTCTGGCGGAAACGGCCCTGCTTGCCCTTGAGCGTATCGCTCAAAGACTTGAGCGGGCGGTTATTGGTTCCCCGCAGCACCCGGCCGCGGCGGCCATTGTCGAACAAGGCGTCCACAGCTTCCTGCAGCATACGCTTTTCGTTGCGAACGATGACGTCCGGCGCGCGCAGTTCCATCAGCTTTTTGAGGCGGTTGTTGCGGTTGATGACCCGACGATACAGATCGTTCAAGTCAGAGGTAGCGAAACGTCCGCCATCGAGAGGCACCAGCGGGCGCAGTTCCGGGGGAAGAACCGGGATCACGTCCAGAATCATCCACTCCGGCTTGTTGCCGCTCTTGCGGAAGGCTTCGAGCACCTTCAGGCGCTTGGCGAACTTGATGCGCTTCTGCAGCGATGGATCTTCCTTCATCTTGACGCGGAGTTCGTCAGACAGTTTTTCAACTTCTACGCGCTTCAGGAGTTCCTTGATGGCTTCCGCGCCCATACGCGCGGTGAACTGTCCCGGATATTCCTGCTGCAGCTTGCGGTATTCCTCTTCCTGCAGGACCTGCCGGTCTTTCAGGATGGCTACTTCGCCGACATCCACAACAACGAATGCTTCGAAGTACAGAATGCGCTCGAGGTCGCGCATGGAAATGTCCAGCAAATAGCCGATGCGGCTGGGCAGACCCTTGAAAAACCACACGTGCGAACAGGGCGATGCCAGTTCAATGTGGCCAAGGCGTTCACGGCGAACTTTGGACAAGGTAACTTCGACGCCACACTTGTCGCAAATGACGCCGCGATGCTTCATGCGCTTGTACTTGCCGCACAAGCATTCCCAGTCCGTCACCGGACCGAAAATTTTTGCGCAGAATAGTCCGTCACGTTCGGGCTTGAACGTACGGTAGTTGATGGTCTCCGGCTTGGTCACTTCGCCATGGGACCACGAGCGGATTTTCTCCGGGCTGGCCAGGCTGATGCGAATGGAATCAAAATCAGCGATCAGACTTGCGCGATCATAGGGGCTGCTGCGATACAAGGTTGTTTCCTCCCTGCCTTCGTCTTGCGGCGAAAGCCGCGGTCCGGAACTCTTTCGAATTACAGACCGGCTGAGAACCCAAACAAAAACTTCTCTAAAAGTTTCGCTATGTTTCAGGCAAGGGCACGGCATGCCGTGCCCCTACGGGAACAATTCCTAATCGGCTGCTTTTTCCGCCGGCTTTTGCCGCTTCATCAACTCAACATCCAGGCACAGCGACTGTAGCTCGCGCACCAACACGTTGAAGGATTCCGGCACGCCCGGCTCAATGCCCGGCTCGCCCTTGACGATGGCCTCGTAAATCTTCGCGCGGCCGTAAACGTCATCGGACTTTGCCGTAAGCAATTCCTGCAGGATGTGCGCTGCGCCGTAGGCTTCGAGCGCCCACACTTCCATTTCACCGAAACGCTGTCCGCCGAACTGCGCTTTACCGCCCAGCGGCTGCTGAGTGATGAGCGAGTATGGACCGATGGAGCGAGCGTGAATCTTGTCGTCCACCAAGTGCGACAGCTTCAACATATAGATGTAGCCGACCGTAACCGGCTGGTCGAACATGTCTCCGGTCATGCCGTCGTACAAGTTGATTTTTCCGGCATGCGGCAAGCCGGCAACTTCGAGCAAGTGGCGTATTTCCGTTTCACGCGCGCCGTCGAATACCGGCGTGGCAAACGGAATGCCCTCGCGGAAGCCTTCCGCCATGTCTAGCAATTCATCGTCGTCCAGCTTGGAAAGTGTCTTCCAGATGGTGGTGTCCGTGAAGACTTCACGGAACCAGCGGCGAACCGCTTCAGCGCGAACTTCCTTGCTGAGCAACCGCTTCAAGCTGTTGCCCAGTTCCTTGCCGGCCCAGCCCAAGTGCGTTTCGAGAACCTGTCCCACGTTCATACGCGAAGGAACGCCCAGCGGATTCAAAACAATTTCGACTGGCGTGCCATCGGGCATGTACGGCATGTCTTCATCCGGAACGATGCGCGCGATGACGCCCTTGTTGCCGTGGCGGCCGGCCATTTTGTCGCCGATCGAGAGCTTGCGCTTCATCGCGATATAGACTTTGACCAGCTTGATGACGCCCGGCGGCAGTTCGTCGCCTTTCTTCAGCTTTTCCTTGCGCTCCTCGGTAATTTTCCGGAGCACATCGATCTGCCGTGAAGTCATTTCTTCGACTTCTTCGATTTTCTCGATCAGCAGAGGATCTTTTTCGTTGAGCTTCAGGCGCTTCAGGTTGCGCGTCGAGATTTTTTCGATCAGCTCGCGCGTCAACTCTGTGCCCTTAACCAGCAGGCGCTTGTTGGTCTTTTCGTCGTGCAGGTCGGCTTGGAGAATTTTTCCGCCCAGCAAATCCGAGAGCCGCTTCAGGCGCTCATCGGTGAGGATGCGGATTTCGTCGGCCAGGTTCTTCTCCAACTTGAATACCTGCGAAGCTTCAATGGCCTTGTGGCGTTCGTCTTTTTCTCCGCCCTTGCGGGTGAAGATTTTGACGTCCACGATGGTGCCTTCAATGCCCGGCGGGCAATAGAGCGAAGCGTCACGCACATCGCCGGCTTTTTCGCCGAAGATCGCACGCAGCAACTTCTCTTCCGGAGTCAACGTGGTTTCGCCCTTGGGCGTTACCTTGCCGACCAGAATGTCGCCGGACTTTACGACGGCGCCGATACGGATCACGCCGCTTTCATCCAGGTTGCGCAGGAACGATTCGCTGATGTTGGGGATGTCGCGCGTGACTTCTTCCGGACCGAGCTTGGTGTCGCGCGCTTCTATTTCATACTCTTCGATGTGAATCGAGGTGTAGTAATCCTCTTTGACCAGCTTTTCGCTAACGAGAATCGCGTCTTCAAAGTTGTATCCGCGCCATGGCACGAACGCCACCAGCACGTTGCGGCCAAGAGCCAGTTCACCGCGGTCGGTGCAAGGACCGTCGGCAAGAACCTGCTGCTTCTTCACGCGGTCGCCCACGCGAACGATTGGCTTCTGGTTAATGCAAGTGTTCTGGTTCGAACGCTTGAACTTGGTCAAGGTGTAGATGTCCGCGCCAACTTCACGGCTCAGTACGCCGGAGTGGTCGGACTCCACGCGAACGATGATGCGCTCGGAGTCCACTTGATCCACGATGCCGTCCCGCTTGCAAAGCACGACCGCGCCGGAATCGCGCGCCGTAACCCGCTCCATGCCGGTGCCGACCAGCGGAGCTTCTCCGCGAATCAGCGGCACGCCCTGGCGCTGCATGTTCGAACCCATCAACGCGCGGTTAGCGTCGTCGTTTTCGAGGAATGGAATCAAGCTGGCCGCGACGCTGACCAACTGCTTCGGCGACACGTCCACGTAATCGACCTCTTCGCGGCTCTTCAACACGAAGTTGCCGGCTTGCCGGCAGTTCACGAGTTCGGTGGTAATCTTCAGACGTTCGTCGAGTGCAACGTTGGCCTGCGCGACCACGTACTTGTCCTCTTCCCAAGCGGAAAGATAGAAGCAGTACGGCTCGTAGACCACTTTGCGGCGTTTCAGTTCGTCGTTAAGCTCTTCGACGCGATCCTTCTCGATAATTTCGCCAGCCTTGAATTCACTGTCGCCCGCATTCACCACCTGCACGTAGTCGATGATCCGGCCAGCCTTCACCTTGCGGTAAGGCGATTCGATGAAGCCGTAATCATTGATGCGCGCAAAGCAGCTGAGCGAGCTGATCAAGCCGATGTTCGGACCTTCCGGCGTTTCAATCGGGCAAATACGGCCGTAGTGGGTTGGGTGAACGTCGCGCACTTCGAAACCCGCGCGTTCACGGGAAAGACCGCCTGGTCCAAGAGCCGAAAGACGCCGCTTGTGCGTAATCTCGCTCAAAGGATTGGTCTGGTCCATGAACTGGCTCAACTGCGAACTGCCGAAGAACTCGCGAATCGCGGCCATAACCGGCTTGGCGTTGACGAGGTCGTGCGGCATTGCGGTCGACATTTCCTGGTACACGCTCATCTTTTCTTTGATGGCGCGTTCCATGCGAACCAGGCCGATGCGGAACTGGTTTTCCAGCAATTCGCCCACGGCGCGAACGCGGCGGTTGCCCAAATGGTCGATGTCATCCACTACGCCAATGCTCTTGCGCAGTTTCAGCAAATACTTGATGGCCGCGACGAAGTCCGGCGAATCGAGCGTGCGATTGTCGAGCGGTGTATCAAGACCGAGTTTGATGTTGAACTTCAAGCGGCCGACACGGCTGAAATCGTATTTACGCGGGTCGAAAAACATTCCGCGGAAAAGATTTGTGGCCGTCTCGAGCGTCGGCGGATCGCCTGGACGAAGCTTGCGATAGATTTCGATCAGCGCTTCCTTGGAAGAGCGGATAGCGTCCTTATCCAGCGTGCGCGAAAGCACCACACCGATGTCGTCGCGCTCCGGGAAAAACACATCGACTTCCGCAATCCCGCCTTCGGCAAACGCCTGCCAGATTTCCGCGGTCAACGGCTTGTTGGACTCCAGCAAAACTTCGCCGGTCTGGCGGTTGACCACGTCGGCCACCGAATACGCGCCTTCGAGGTCCTGTAAGGCGGCACGAGCCTGGGTTATGCGCGCCTTGATCATTTCCTTGAAAAGATTTTCGTTGATGCGTTTGTGCGCGCCAACGATCACTTCATCTGATTTCGGGTTTCGGATTTCGTGAGTCAGCTTGCGATCGATCAGTCCTGGCGAAACGTTCCAGAACATGTCCTTGTCGCGCAGAGAAATCCGCTCCACCTGGTAAAAGGTGCGCAGAATGTCTTCGTTGGTCTTCATTCCGAGCGCGCGCAGGAAAATCGAGCCCAGGAATTTGCGTTTGCGGTCGATACGCACGTAGAGAATGTTCTTGGTGTCGTATTCGAACTCCACCCACGAACCGCGGTAAGGAATAATCTTGCCCAGGAAGTAGCTGCGATTGTTTGCCGATTCGAAAAACACGCCGGGCGAGCGGTGCAACTGGCTGACAATCACGCGTTCCGTGCCGTTGATGATGAACGTGCCGTTCTCGGTCATCAACGGAATATCGCCGTAGAAAACTTCCTGTTCCTTGATGTCGCGAATGGTTTTCGCGCCAGTGTCGGGATCTTTGTCGTAGATCGTAAGTCGTATGGTGACTTTCAGCGGCGCGGAATAAGTCATCCCGCGTTCCTGACATTCGTTTACGTCGTACTTGAGTTGCATGGCGACTGGATCGCCGCACTTGTTGCAAAAGGTCGGCGTGTTCTTGTTGAACGTGCCGCACTTGTGACAAATCACGTCGCCGGTCTGATAGGGGTTGGTCACCACGCTGGCGCCGCAATTGCGGCACGTCGCGCGCAGATGATGCAATCCCTTCAAGTTTCCGCACTTGCATTCCCAGTTGCCGATCGCGTAATCCACGAATTCCAGTTGCGACATCTCGCGGAAATCCTTGATCGGAAACACCGATGTAAATACCGACTGAAGTCCGCCGTCATCGCGCTCGCTCGGCAGCAAATCCATCTGCAGAAAGCGCTGATACGACTTCATTTGTACTTCAATCAGGTTGGGAATCTGAATCGCGCTCTGAATTTTTGCAAAATCCAGACGTTGCCGAACCCGAACGTGCTGATTGGTGTTAGACATTACTTGTATACCTCATTAACTTGGGCGGCTGCTGAGCAGCCGACATTTTTCGGGCGAATAAAGTTGCCGCGCAGAGAGACCAATAGCGGTGGTACTTTTCGACTTGCCCGAAGTCAAAGAGCACACCGCCACAAGCTGTCCCTGTGGGACATTCCAGTTTGTAGTAATACCGAGCCTCGACGTGCGTAAGAGAAGTCCTTTGCCGCGGCACTCTCGCAAATGCTTCGCGATTCGCGCGAACGAGAGCCGCACCGCAATACAATATTTCAGCCCCGACATCCTGAGTTCAGGGTTTGCTACTACGACTTCTTTTCCTAAGGGTTTGTAGAACCAACCCCTAAACCCTGAAACCCTGCCACCGGACGCGGCCACAGATGCTTGTTGCCTGCGGCCGCAAAACTATCCGCGCAGCGCGGTTTACTTGACTTCGACCTTGGCGCCCGCGTCTTCGAACTTCTTCTTGATCGTCGCGGCTTCGTCTTTGCTCACGCCGTCTTTCACGGTCTTCGGTGCGCCATCGACGAGGTCCTTGGCTTCTTTCAGTCCCAAGCTGGTAACTTCCCGGACGGCCTTGATGACGTTGATTTTATTGCCGCCCACTTCGGTGAGAACTACGGCGAATTCCGTCTTCTCTTCCGCAGGAGCAGCAGCGGCCGCGCCACCGCCGCCGCCCGCCACAACCGTGGCAGCCGCCGCCGATACGCCGAACGCTTCTTCCATTTTTTTCACCAGGTCCGACGCCTCTAACAACGTCAGTCCCTTGATTTCTTCCAGAATCGTGTCCACTTTCGCCATGACTTCTTGTTCTCCTCTCAAAGAACGTTATTGAAGTTTTTCTGAACCGCTGCGGTTGCCCGCGCCGCTCAAAATCCGTGATGCACTAAACTTGATCTACGCTTTGCTGGTGAACCGGATCGCCGGGCTCGCTTTTGTCGCTAAACTTGTTGGCCTTGATGGCTTCGCTCACGGTTACCGCCAGATTGCGCGGCAACGCATTGAGCGCGCTGGCAATTCGCTGAGCCGGAGCACTCAACAAGAACATGACCTTGCTGATCAATTCTTCCTTGGACGGCAGATTGGCCAGTTGCTGAATTTCGGAAATGCTGACTACGCGGCCTTCGACCACGCCAGCCTTAAATTGAAACGCCGGAACATCCTTGGCGATCTTGGTCAACGCCTTGGCGAGGGCTACGGCATCGGTTTGCGTGTAGGCGATGGAGTTGGTGCCGGTCAGATTCTTGAGTAATCCTTCGGCCGCCGTTCCTGCTCCAGCGCGCTCGGCCAGGGTATTCTTGACGACTTTGTACTTGCCGCCGACTGCTTGCACCGCACGGCGCAGTTTGGTGTCGTTTTCGACGCTGATGCCCTGAAAAGTCGACAAAATAACCGTCGACACCTTCGCGAGCTCAGTCTTCAGTTTGTCCAGATCCTGCTGCTTTTCACTGCGCTTTTTCATGATTTCGTTTCCCTTTTTGCCCAGGGTTTGTAAGTACAAACCCTGAAACCCTGGCTTCCGGCTTACGCGGCGGCTGCAAGAACCTCCGCCTCGGACAAGTCGATCGAAATTCCCGGACCCATGGTCGAGGTCAATGTGATTTTCTTCACGTACTTGCCCTTGGCCGCGGCTGGCTTGGCCTTCAATACCGCACCGATCAAGGCGTGCGCGTTTTCCGCGAGTTTCGCGGCTTCAAACTGAATTTTGCCAATCGGGCAATGCACGATGCCCGCTTTGTCCACACGGAATTCCACTTTGCCGGCTTTGGTTTCGCGAATGGCTTTGGCAACGTCCGCGGTCACCGTTCCGGTTTTCGGGTTGGGCATCAGCCCGCGCGGGCCGAGCACTTTGCCCAAACGTCCGGCGGACTTCATCATGTCCGGCGTGGCGATTACAGCGTCATAATCGGTCCAGCCTTCCACGATTTTTTGCACCATTTCGTCGCCGCCGACGAAATCCGCGCCGGCTTCCTGCGCTTCGCGAACTTTGTCTCCGCCGGCAAGGACCAGCACGCGAACCGCTTTGCCCAAGCCGTGCGGCAAAACGACGGTGCCGCGAACTACCTGGTCGGAATGCTTTGGATCCACACCCAAATTAAATGCCAATTCCACGGTCTCGTTAAACTTCGTATGATGCGTCTTCTTGATCAGCTCCGCCGCCTCCGAGAGCTTGTACGGTCGCGCTTCCACTTTCTTGCGCGCGTTCTCTACCTGTTTTCCAGCCTTCTTTATTGTCATGCCTTCTGCCTCACGTGATCTCGCTGCGCCTCTGACTTCTTAGGCTTCCACGACGTCCAGACCCATGTTGCGGGCCGTACCTGAAACCGTACGGATCGCCGAGTCCAGATTAGTGGTGTTGAGATCCACAAGCTTTATCTTCGCGATTTCCTCGACCTGCTTCTTGGTTACTTTGCCGACCTTATTGCGATTCGGCTCTGGTGAACCCTTGGCAATTCCCGCCGCGCGCAACAGCAACACCGACGCCGGCGGAGTCTTCAGGATGAACGTGAACGTCCGGTCGGTATAAATCGTGACCAGCACCGGAAAAATCATTCCATCGGGCTCTTTCTGCGTCTTGGCGTTGAACTGCTTGCAGAAATCCATGATGTTGACGCCATGGGGGCCGAGCGCGGTGCCGACGGGAGGAGCCGGAGTCGCTTTGCCCGCCGCTAACTGCAGCTTGATTGTTGTCTGTATCTTTTTTGGCGCCATATTCCTTTACCCAAAATCCCTTTCTTCCTGGCCGGACTTCCCGGTACCACCCGCGGAGCGACCGTGGCCGCGCCGCGAAAACTTTTCTTAGCCCAACTTCTCGACGCTGGCAAAATCCAGTTCCACCGGCGTTGCGCGTCCAAAAATCGTTACCGAAACTTTCAACCGGCTGTGGTCGTTATCGATTTCCTCCACGGTGCCGTTGAAATTCGCAAATGGCCCGTCCACGATGCGTACCTGCTCATTGCGCTCGTAAACCACTTTCGGCTTGGGACGATCCTGCGGTGTGTGCACACGGTTGATGATGGCGTCCACTTCCGCTTCAGAAAGCGGCGATGGCGAAGTCGCCGAACCCACAAAGCCGGTTACCCGCGGCGTATTGCGCACGATGTGCCAAGTGTTTTCGTCCAGATCCATTTCCACCAGCACGTAGCCCGGATACGACATGCGCGAAGAAACCACTTTTTTCCCGCCGCGCACTTCCACCACGTCTTCCATCGGAATCAGCACGCGGCCGATCTTGTCCTGCAGAGTGAACGCGGCCACACGGCTTTCCAGGCTTTCCTTGACCTTCTTCTCGAAGCCCGAGTAAGTGTGAATGATGTACCACTGCATGCTCATGGATCGCTGGTCCTTTTTCAGTCAGGTTTGCAAGTACAAACCCTGAAACCCTGTTTCCCTAATCCTTCACGCCTTTACGCGCCAAATCTTTTCAGCAAATAACCCACTGCTCGCGCAGCGCCCTGCTCGATGAAATACAGATAAATCGCGAAAAACGCCACCGTCGCCAGTACCACGCCGGTCGTTGAAATCACTTCTTCGCGGCTCGGCCAGGTAACCTTCTTCATCTCCACGCGTGTCTCTTGAAGGAAGTCGCGCGTGTTCTGTACCGTTCCGGTAATCTTGTGCGTCAGCTCGGAGCCTTTTCCGCTCGGAGTTTCTTCTTTACTCATTTTGGCCGCCTGCGTCGCCATTACTTGCCTTTCCAACTCGCGCAAGAATCTTCTCTCGCGCCTCCGTGAAACTCTGGCAGGGGAGGAGGGACTCGAACCCCCATACCCGGTTTTGGAGACCGGAGTCCTAGCCGTTGGACGACTCCCCTAAAAACAAGTCCGGTCCTGCCCGCCGCGTCCGCGAAGAAGCTACTTCACTTCCTTGTGCGCAGTCTGCTTGCGACAGGTATTGCAAAACTTCTTCGTTTCCAGTCGTTCGGAGTGTTTCTTTTTGTTTTTTGTCGTTGTGTAGTTGCGGTTCTTACAATCCCCGCACTGCAACGTAATAATTTCCCGCATGTCGGAATTCCTTTTCTAGAATCTTTTTTGTTACCAGCGCCGCAGAACGCGGCAAACTACTCCATAATCTCCGTGACGGCGCCTGCGCCGACTGTATGGCCGCCTTCGCGAATCGCGAATCGCAACCCCTTCTCCAACGCTACCGGCGTGATCAACGTCACTTCGCAGCTCACGTTGTCTCCCGGCATCACCATTTCCACTCCCGCCGCCAGGTGCATGTCGCCGGTAACGTCGGTGGTGCGGAAATAAAACTGCGGACGGTAGCCAGAAAAAAACGGCGTGTGCCGTCCGCCTTCTTCCTTGGTCAATACGTACGCTTCCGCCTTGAACTTGGTGTGTGGCGTAATCGAACCCGGTTTGCAGATCACCTGCCCGCGTTCCACATCTTCTTTCTCCGTACCGCGCAGCAGCAAGCCAACGTTGTCCCCCGCCAGCCCTTCATCCAACAACTTGCGGAACATTTCGATGCCGGTAACCACCTTCTTTTGCGTTTCCCGGAATCCTACAATTTCCACTTCTTCGCCAACTTTCACCTTGCCGCGTTCCACTCTGCCCGTCACCACCGTGCCGCGTCCGGAAATGGAAAAAATATCCTCGATCGGCATGGCAAACGGCTTGTCAATATCGCGCACCGGCAGCGGCACATTCTTGTCCACCGCTTCCATCAGTTCGTCAATCTTGCCTTCCCACTTGGCATCGCCATTCAATGCCTGCAATGCCGAACCCCGTACGATGGCAATGGTGTCGCCAGGAAAACCATAGCTCTTCAAAAGTTCCCGTACTTCCAGTTCCACCAGTTCCAGCAACTCCGGATCTTCCACCATGTCGCACTTGTTCAGGAAAACTACAATCGCCGGAACGCCCACCTGCCGCGCCAACAGAATGTGTTCCCGCGTCTGCGGCATTGGACCATCCGTCGCCGCCACCACCAGAATCGCGCCATCCATCTGCGCCGCCCCGGTAATCATGTTCTTGATGTAGTCGGCATGTCCCGGGCAATCCATGTGCGCGTAGTGCCGGTTGGGGGTTTCATATTCCACATGCGAAACCGCAATGGTGATACCGCGTTCCCGCTCTTCTGGAGCGTTGTCAATGGTATCGAACGCGCGAAACTGCACCTTCGGGTTGTGCTTCGACAAAACTTTGGTGATCGCCGCCGTCAACGTCGTCTTGCCATGATCAATGTGACCAATGGTCCCAATGTTCACGTGCGGCTTACTGCGCTCAAATTTCTCCTTGGCCATTCCGTACGCTCCTCGTTATCTCAGGGTTTGCAGTACAACTTGTTTTTCGAAGGGTTTGTAAAACAAACCCTGAAACCCCAATCGAATTCTTGCTCAACTGCCCAGACCGTTTGCTAGCTGACTACTTTCCGCCCCGCTGTTTCTTGATGACTTCTTCCGCCAACGCTGGCGGCAATTCCGCATAATGAGAAAAGTGCATGGTAAACGTTGCGCGGCCCTGAGTGCGGCTGCGCAAGTCGGTGGCGTATCCAAACATCTGCGCCAGCGGAACTTCCACACGAATCACATTGCTGCCTGCGCGATTTTCCGTGCCTTGAATCGCCGAACGCCGCGCATTTAAATCGCCGAACACCGCGGCCATATATTCTTCCGGGACCACTACTTCCACTTTCATGATCGGTTCGAGCAATACCGGTTTGGCTTTTGCACACGCTTCCTTGTAGGCCATCGAACCGGCAATTTTGAACGCCATTTCGTTCGAATCCACATCGTGATAGCTACCGTCGGTCAGCACCACTGCGATGTCAACCGTGGGAAATCCGGCCAGAATGCCGTTGTCCAGCGCTTCACGAATGCCAGCTTCCACTGGCGCGATGAATTCTCGCGGAATCGATCCGCCAACCACCTTGTCGATAAAAAGGAAACGGTGTTCTTTGTCGAACTTCCATTTGCCGGGGTTGCTGCTGCCGGTAACTTTCTTCGCGAGTTCATCCAAGTCATCCGTGGACAGCTCCGCCTTATTGTCGTGCTGAGCGCTCGGCAACGGATGCAGCTCGATGACCGCGTGGCCATACTGGCCCTTACCGCCGGTCTGCTTGATGTATTTGCCTTCGGCTTCGGCCTTCTTGCGAATGGTTTCGCGATACGCGACCTGCGGGCGCCCCACATTGGCCTGCACGTTGTACTCGCGCAGCATGCGGTCCACAATAATCTCCAGGTGCAACTCGCCCATGCCGGAGATCAGTGTTTGGCCGGTATCCGGCTCGGTGGAAACACGGAAAGTCGGATCTTCCTGCGCCAATCGCTGCATGGCCACAACCAGCTTGTCTTGATCGGCCTTGGTTTTCGGCTCGATGGCCACGGAAATAACCGGAGCTGGAAACTCGATGGACTCCAGGATCACTTGCTTGTTTTCGTCGCACAGCGTGTCGCCGGTGTTGACGCTCTTCAGTCCCACACAGGCGCAGATATCGCCAGCATAAATCTCTTCAATCTCTTCCCGCTTGTTGGCATGCATTTGCAGCAGGCGGCTGATGCGCTCACGGGTGCGTTTGCCGGAATTAAACACGTAGCTGCCGGAACGCAATACGCCGGAATACACACGAATGTAGGTCACGTGTCCGACAAATGGGTCGGACATGATCTTGAATGCCAGCGCGGAGAATGGCTGTTCATCGGAAGCGCGTCGTAATTCCACTTCATCCGTGTCCGGATTGATTCCCTCCACCGGAGGAACATCCGTCGGCGACGGCAGAAAATCGATCACCGCATCGAGCAGCGGCTGAATGCCTTTATTCTTGAACGCGGAGCCAGCCAGCACCGGCACAATCTTCAGCGCCAGCGTGGATTTGCGGATGGACTTGCGCATCTCTTCCAGGCTCAGCGTGCCTTCGGAAAGATACTTATCCAACACTTCGTCATCGTGTTCGGCAATGTATTCGACAACCTTGTTGCGATGCTCGTCGTAAAACGCTTTATCGATCGCGGAGCCCTTCAACGCGGCCGCGACATCGGCGCGTGAATCGACAAACTCCTTGTCCCACAACTTTTCCACTGGAAATATTTCGAATTTCGCGCCCAGCGTTTCTTCGAGCCATACCACTACTTTTTGTTCGAGGAAATCAATGATGCCGATGAAATTGTCTTCGCGGCCGAGGGGAAACTGCAGAGGTACCGGGTGGGCTCCCAGGCGCTGGCGAATGGTGCGAACCACGTGATCAAAATCCGCGCCCATGCGGTCCATCTTGTTGACGAAACAGATACGCGGCACGCGATACTTGTCAGCCTGGCGCCAGACGGTTTCCGATTGTGGCTGCACACCGGCGACGGAATCGAATACGCACACCGCGCCATCCAAGACGCGCAAGGAACGTTCCACTTCCACCGTAAAGTCCACGTGGCCCGGAGTGTCAATAATATTGACGCGATATTTTTTGTCGTTGCGGTCCCAGGATGCGGTGGTCGCGGCGGAAGTAATCGTAATGCCGCGTTCGCGCTCCTGCTCCATCCAGTCCATGGTGGCTGTGCCTTCGTCGACCGAACCGATCTTATAAGTCACACCCGTATAGAACAGGATGCGCTCCGTTGACGTGGTCTTTCCGGCGTCAATGTGCGCCATAATCCCGATGTTGCGGGTGTCTTCGAGTTTGAATACGCGGCCCATAGTTCTTGGACTAGCTTTTTTTTCTCCCGGTCGAATTACAGCTGTTTCTGCCACAAAAACCTCGAATCCTTATCAGCGCCTTTTTTTTAACCAACGCCCTCTTACCAGCGATAGTGCGCGAACGCCTTGTTTGCTTCGGCCATGCGGTGCACGTCTTCCTTTTTCTTGATCGCTCCGCCACGCGCGTTGGCCGCGTCGATCAGTTCATCGGCGAGTTTGTCCACCATGGTCTTGCCAGCGCGTTCCCGCGAATACTGTAAAATCCAGCGAATCGCCAGCGATTGACGGCGGAATGGATTCACTTCCACCGGAACCTGATAGTTCGCGCCGCCTACGCGGCGGGTCTTTACTTCGAGCAACGGCTTGGCGTTTTCAACCGCCTTCTTGAAAAGCTTCAACGCGTCATCGTTGGTCTTCTTGGCCATTTGATCCATCGCGCCGTAAAATACGCGTTGTGCCGTACTCTTTTTGCCGTCCCACATCATCGAGCAGATAAACTTTTCCACCAGGTCATTGGCATAGACCGGATCGACTTCCTGCTTGCGGCGGCTGACGAGTCCTTTACGTGGCATTGCTTTTTTGCTCCTTCGAAATTCTTACTTTTTACACGCTGCTACTTCGCTGCGCCGGCTTTCGGGCGCTTCGCTCCGTATTTCGAGCGAGCTTGCTTGCGATTCTCAACTCCGGCAGCGTCCAGCGTGCCGCGCACGATGTGATAACGAACTCCCGGTAGGTCCTTCACGCGTCCGCCGCGCACCAGCACGATTGAATGTTCCTGCAAGTTGTGACCGATCCCTGGAATGTAGGTCGTGACTTCAATGGAATTCGTCAAACGTACACGAGCGACCTTGCGCAACGCAGAGTTCGGCTTCTTCGGTGTCTGTGTGTACACGCGGATGCAAACGCCGCGCTTCTCCGGGCAGCCTGCCAATGCAGGCGATTTTGTCTTGGTGCGAATTCCTTCACGTCCCAATCGGACCAGTTGCGAAAATGTCGGCACAGTCTTCCCTCTTTTGGCGCGTCCCAGGTTCCGGGCTTCGTAGGTACCAACCCCGAGAAAAAAAAGTAGGACCCGCAAATGCGCGCACAAATTTTCACGCCGCTCGCTTCGCGCGCAGACAACTGCAGCGAGCGCACACTACGCTGAAAGGTGAACTGCGAATCCGGAGGTACCAGCAAGAAACTCCGCACGCACCCCAAGAGGCAGAACTCCGCTCTTGGCATCGATTTGGAGAGGCTTACTCGGCTTTGCGGGACTGGCGTCCCATATCCGGCCGCTCCTTACTCCCAATCCGTCGTGCAATGTTCCGGGAGTAAAGATCCTTCCAACTACGTACGGCACAGTTGCGGTACCGCACTACTGCTAGGGTAAATAAACCCTGACGAATCACAGAGTATAGAGAAGAAAATCCGATGTGTCAAATCTCTTTCGAACGACTGAGGAAAACTCGGATTCGACCCCTTATTGGGCAGCCGCGCTACTGGCCTGGGGCGAACTCTCCGAACGAATCGGGCCGCCACCGGGGCTTTTCCCCTGGGGACGTAATCCGAGCGTCATCAGTGCTTTACAGGGCGTTTTTCGTCCGTGCCGAGGTCGCCAAAGGGCCAAATATTGAACGCTTTCAGCTCCTCATACTGCCCCTGCGAACGCAACATCCTCGCAGTCCGTTCGGCCGGCCAGGGACTTGCCAGCCGCTCCGGCCGGTCGGCAATCCAAAACGCCGTCAGCGCCATCAGGGTAGCATTCTGCGTCAGTACGTCCGGTTTCTGCGCCTCGAGCGCATCCGCAGCAGAGTGATGCGTGTATTTATAATCGGAGGTGTCCTGGTTCATGTTAATTCCGGGCAATCCTGCGATCGAAAATGGCAAGGTATCCGTGCCGGACTCAACCTTGTCGTTTACTTTAATCGTCCGCAAATTCGCCAGCGCTGAGGCGAACGGCTGAAACGCCGCGACCAGGTCGTCGCGCCCGCCGAGCATGAAGTCGGTCACCGGTCCCTGCCCTTCATCCAGAATCAAATCGCCCAC